>Ga0075163_10007045_pt1 | contig 14901 bp, 14 predicted proteins | sample JI1023141ADNA_FD_71478 | JGI IMG/M metagenome (GOLD analysis project Ga0075163, IMG submission 71478) | Wastewater effluent complex algal communities from Wisconsin, to seasonally profile nutrient transformation and Carbon sequestration -... | ecosystem: Engineered > WWTP > Effluent > Algae...
GCCAAGGCTCCGCCGGCGCCCATCTCGAACCACAACACCGCGCCCACGCCCGGTCGGCCCATCCCGAAGATGCCGCCTGCGCCCTCGCGTCCGCTGAGCCCGCCCCGTTCGGTCTCGTCGCCGCCCGCCGCGCCCACCTCGATTCCCATGCCGCCGCGCCCACCGGGCCCGCCGCTGCTCCGCAAGATCACTCACCTCGAGAGCGCGCAGACGGGCATCAAGCTCACGCTCAAGATGGGCGACAAGGCCGTGCACCCGCGCCACGGCGTCGGTGAGGTCATCGCCATCGAAACGCGCGATCTCGGCGGCTCCAAGGGCGAGTTCTACGTCCTGCGCCTGCTCGATGACGCCACCAAGAAGATCATGGTGCCGGTGAACGCCGCCGCCTCCAATTCCGGCCTCCGCGCCATCATGAGCCCCAGCGAAGCCGACACGGTCCTCGAGACCATGCGCGCCAAGGAAGTGGCCGTGAACGAGCACCCCTGGAGCCGTCGCTTCCGCGCCTACACCGAGATGATCAACAGCGGCTCCCCGTACGAGGTAGCCAAGGTCATGCGCGACATGTACCGGCTCAAGTTCGACAAGGACCTCTCCTTCGGCGAACGCCGTCTCCTCGACCAAGCCCGCAGCCTCCTCATGAAGGAGCTGGCCCTCGCCAAGGGCATCCTCGAAGAGGAGCTCCAGGCCGAGGTCGCCAAGATCTTCGAGCTCCCGGTCGCCGCCGTCCCCCCGGTCGTCCCCGCAAGCTAGCCTCCGCGAGCTCCCCCGCTCCCCAAAAAGCCCCGCAAATCGCGGGGCTTTTTGCGTTTTGTCACGTCGCGCGCAACTCCGCCGCAGACCGGCCGAAGGGAGTGCATGAACGCAAAGACCCTCGAAGACCTGCAAGCCGAGCTAGCCCGCCAAGACGCGGAGTTCGCGGAGCTCGAAACCTCCATGCGCGCCCTCGACGTCGACAGCGTTCAGGTGCCGCAAGTGCTGCTCGACGAGATCGAGCAAGCCACGGCCCCACCCCAAACCTTCAACCCCTCCCCCGTCTTCTCCGCAATCCGCGGCTAGCCACATCACCAGTCAAAGGAGTCTTCATCATGGCCATCGACCCCCTCGCTTCAATGAACCTTGCCGCCGGCGTCAACGGCGCCGCCGGCCAATACAACATCGCCAACAACGAGCCGATTCTGTCAGTCGACAGCTTGCTCTTCTTCTGTCAGAGCCGACTAAACAACCTCGATACGCAGATACGCAGCCACATGGACGGTCAGAAAGCAAATATTGCCCTGCAGACCGCACTGAGCAAGTTGCAGTCACTCCTTCCGAAAGGGGCCATGGAGGAGAAGGACGCGGCAGCGAACAAGAAGGGGCTGGACTTGGCAATGGACGCCATCAAAGAGGCAAAGGCGGCCGCGATGATTGCGGGCGACAAGTCGACCTACGACGCGCTCTGCAAGCTCCAAGGAGGCCTTTGCGGAAGCAAGGGAGATGCAGGTGGACCGGCTGAGTCTGCCTGGGGGCTTCCGCCCGACCAGGCGGCTGCGGTGAACCTCAGAAACGACCAGCGCTACGAGAAAGCGGACGGCGTCGTCGACAAGGGCGAGGCCGATGGCTGGGTAAAAGACGTGGAGGGAATGCTCGCGAACTCTCGGAGCAACAACGAGATGAGCATGATCTCTATTCAGAGCCTGGTCTCCCAGCGCGCGACCGCGCTTCAGCTCACGACGAACATGCTGAACAGCATGAACGAGTCGCTCAAGGGCATCGCGGCCAACATTCGCACCTGAGCCGAACCGCAACTGGAGAGTCAGCCAATGAGCACCCACGACGTCACTCCCTGCGACGCGCTCTACGCAGCAGGTCACTACATGCTGGAACGCTCTCGCGTGGAGGATGCAGCCGTGCTGTTTCGCACGATGCTCCTCGCCGACGCCGCGGATGAACGCGGATGGCTGGCTCTCGGCGCTTGCCACGAGCAGTTGGAACAACTGGTGATGGCCGAAGAGCTGTACGCGGCGGGCGCCCAGATGGCCCGCACCAAGGTCCGCTGCCTTCTGGCGGCGGCCCGAGTTTTCTCGCAACTCGACGACGATCGGGCCGATGAGGCCTTGGAGCAAGCGGAGCGATTCGCCCGCACGGACGAGGAAGTCGAGCTCGTCGAGCGAGAGCTATCCCGGAGGAAGTCATGAACGCAGTCGGACGAGGTGGCGGTACACATGCGATTGCTGCGGCGATGAACAGCGCCGCACCCGAGGAGGCCGCGATGGGCGGCGCCGGGCCCGCGCTGCCGGCCCCCAACGTGACGCTCGACGAATCCGGCGGCGATGTGATGGCCGCGCTCTACAAGCTCACGTCGAAGCAACGGGACGAGCAGTCTTCCGCGAAAGCCACGGCGGTCACCCACAAGAAGGCAGAGCGCGAGGCCTCCATGAAGCAGATGGAAGAGGAGCTCGCAAAGGCCAAGGAGGCGCAGGAAGACGCTGGGCTCTTCGCGAGGATCGGAAAAGCGATTGGCTCGGCCAGCGACGTGTTGGTGGGCGGCAACCCACTCCAAGACCTGGCCCACAGCCTCTCGGAAGCGACCGGTTGCGACGCGTTCGACATCGCGTACGACATCATCCGTCCGGACGCCATCCTGCATGGTGCGGCGGTCCTCGCCAGCAAGGCCACCGGGGAGGACGTTATCCGGCAAGGTTACGACCTCAAGCCTTGGGAGAAGCCTGCAAGCCCGAGTGGCTTTCTCATCGGCGAAGGAAGCACCTCGAGCCTGCGGACGAAATTTCAGGCAACCGCCGACCTCACGGGACGAGAGGAGGTCATGGTCGGTTACGAGATCACCCGAGATGCGATCGCATCGGCCATGACCACGGTCGCGACCTGCGGAACCGGCACCGCAGCCATGGTCGCCATCACCATGTCGTCCGCTCTCATGCTCGAGCAACGCCTGAAGCTTTTGGAGCGCGTCGGCGTGAGCGACAACGTAGCCCTCGCCCTTCGCATCGGTGGGCAGGTCTATTCGGCTGTCGCCACCGGAGCCTGCGCAGGCGTGCTCGGCACCAAGGGCGCAACGGTCGCGTCGAAAGTGGCGATCGCTACGGTCAACGGAGCGCAGAAGGTCGGCCAAGGCGCCATGAAGATAGGCCAGGCCGTGGCGACACACGCAGCGGATACGCATCTGGCCGATGCAGAAGCTCACAAGAACACCCAGAAGCAGCTGGATGCGGCGCAGCAGCGGATCATCGCGGCGCTCCGGGACCTCAGCACGAGCTACCAGAAGTCGCTCGAGACCCTGGCCGGCGCCATCAAGGAGCGCGACGACACGTCGCTCGATCTCGCCCGTCGAATTGCCTGACCCTCACCCACAACGAACAAGGAACGAACATGGACCCCGTCTCCGCCGCGCGAAGCGCGAATACTCCACAAACGATCGAAGAAGGCGGCGTGCCGGGAGGCCTGCACGGCCCCCACGGCGAACCCGTCAACCTCATGCCCGAGTGCGACGGCGACGTTTTCACGCTGCTCGCCAAGCTCGACGTGAAGCAGAGCCAGCAGAATCGAAAGGCGAACCAGGCCAGCGCCGACAGCTACGCGGCGGCCGAGGACGCGGCGGACGCCAAGCGGGTCGACGCCATGAAGGAAAAAGCGGACAAGAACTTCGCCGCCGGCATGGTGGCAGGCGCGACGCAAATGGCGAGCGGAGCTGCATCTTTCGCCGGAGGTATGAGAGCGGGGAGTGCGACGACGGAGGTGCTCGCCAAAGCGCGAAGCCAGACCTGGGAAGGGATCTCCAGCTTCACCAGTGGCGCAGGAAAAATGGGCGAGACCGCATACAAGAAAGCGGCCGACGACGCGGACATCGACGTCACGCGCGCGGAGTCCGAGGGCAAGGTCGCCAAGCGGGCTTTCGACCGCCTCGACAAGGAGCTGGAGGCCGCGAAGGCGCACGAAGGCAAGGTCATGCAGCTGCTCCAGGAGATCAAACAGGCCCAGGCCCAGTGCGAGCGCGCGGCGCTGATGCGGCTGGCCTGAGCGGCAGAGGGAGGAAACGACCATGACCACCATCGACGCGGCGGCTCGGCGACACTTTGACTACGAGGATACCCACGTGCCCGAGCGGGCGGCGGGGCCGGAGCGGACGGCGGCTCGGTCGCGGACGGAGGCGGCGCACCTGGATGCGGCGCCTCCGGTGCAGCCCGGGTGGGTAGCGAAGGTGGCGGTGGAGAAGAAGGAGCATGGGTTCTTCGCGGCGCTCGGATCGTTCTTCTCGGGGCTCGGGGGCGCACTGTTCGGCGCCGGGCGCGCGATCTTCGAGGGCGCGTGGGACACCATCACCGCCATTCCCAAGGCGATGTTCTCCAATCCGCGCAGCGTCGGCGATCTGCTTTGGAAGGTGACCGCGGGGCTCGTATCGATCATCGCGACCCCCCTCTTGCGAGGTGTACAGGCGATTCAGTCTCTAACGGGCACGCAGGCGCCGGAGCGTCCGCTCTCGGCGAGCGAACAGGCGCTTGCACGGAAGATCTTCGGCAAGAAGTTCGACGTGTCCGCCGTGCGCGTGCACGACGGCGACGCCGGCATCCTCGAGAACAGCGGACGCCCCCTCACCGTTGGCAACGACATCTATGCCAAGCGCCTGGGCGCACAACGAGGGGATACGGGGTACCGCGCCGTGCTGATGCACGAGCTCGTGCACTCCTGGCAGCACCAGCAAGGCGGGATCACCTACGCGGCACGTGCCCTGGGTGCGCAGATCGCCCACGGTCCCGACGCCTATGATTGGAAGGCTGATGCCGCCCACAACGTTCCCTTCAGCGACCTTAACCCCGAGCGGCAGGCAAAGCTCCTCGAAGAGGCCGTTGCGAGAGGCTATTTCGACGAGCCCAACGCCGAGAACAAGCCCTTCATCACCAAGGATGGCGAGGACTACACGGCATACCTGAAGGCCGCGCTGCACGACATTCGCGAGGGCCGCGGGGCCTGAGCTCCCCTCCCCTTCGTCTTCGAGCCCCGGGCGCGCGTTTGCCGCCACGGGGCTTCGATTTGTGGCATCGTACGGCGCTCATGAAGCTCTATACGAAGACCGGCGACGACGGCACCACGGGACTCTTTGGCGGCGCCCGCGTGAAGAAGACCGCAACCCGGGTGGACGCGTACGGGACCGTCGACGAGCTCAACGCGACCATCGGCTTCGCGCGCACCACCGGCCTCGAGGCCGAGGCCGAGGCGATCCTCGGCGCGGTGCAAGTGGACCTCTTCACGCTCGGCGCGGAGCTCGCGTGCGTGCCGGGCAAAGAAGAGAACATGGGGATGAAGCTCCTCGACGAGGCCGACGCTGCGCGTCTCGAAGCGGCCATCGACCAGGCGGAAGGCGCGCTCCCGCCCCTCAAGTCGTTCGTGCTCCCCGGCGGTACGGCCCAGGCTGCTGCGCTGCACGTGTCACGAACCGTGTGCCGCCGCGCCGAGCGAGGGGTCCTCGCCATCGACGACGCGCCGCCCCGCACCGACGTCGTCATCTACCTCAACCGGCTGAGCGATCTCCTCTTCGCGCTGGCGCGCCTGGAGAACCTGAAGAAGGGCGTCCCGGACGTGCCCTGGGTCCCCCGCAAAGACTGAGCCTCCCCGCCCCCTCGCGCTCCCCAAGCGACATGCGGTCACATGGTGATCCGAGGCGCCAAGACCAGGAGAGCGAGAGTTTTTCGTCGAGACCGAGGGAGGTGCGGTCGTTGGGAGGGTCGCGCGGAGCGTACTCCTGTACGTGAGCACGCCCGACGACCCCGGGAAGTCCCTGACGAGGGACGAAGGCATCCCGAAGGTATCGGCGAAAAACGCCGCTCTCCTCAGGCGGCTTCGGCTTCCATCATGGAGGCGAGCATCTTGCGGCCGCGGTGGAGGCGGCTCATCACGGTGCCGACCGGAACGTCGAGCTCACCGGCGGCGTCGCGGTAGCTGCGGGCTTCGAGGTCGACGAGGGTGATGACGCGACGGAAGCCTTCCGGAAGAGCCGAGAGCTTCTCTTCGGTCTTCGCCGTGAGACGCGAGGTGGCGTCCGGCGCGGCGAAGGGATCGCGGGTGGTCCAGGCCACCGGGTCTACCGTCATGCGACGGAGCGCGTTGCGCTCGCGGCGGCTCTTGCGGTAGCGCGTGACGAACACGCTGAAGAGGATCTGCTGCGCCCAGGCGCGGAGGTTGGTGCCGCGCTCGTACTGCGCCTGGAAACGCATGGCGCGCTCCACCGTGTCTTGCACGAGATCGTCGGCGCCCGCCGCGCTCTGCGCCAGACGCAGCGCGCGAATGCGCAGCTCCGGCAGCAAGGTCACGAGACCCTCGCGAAAGCCTTTCTCGCACACGGCGGTAACGGGACGCTTCGAAGGAATCGTGCTGCAAGACGGGACGTTCATGATTCTGCCTCCGCATCCTCGTAGAGCAACCCATGTGCCGCCGCGCCCACGCTCGCAACCACTGGATTCCTGGGCCTATTGGCCACCGGCCACGGCTTCCGTGTGTCTCCCCACCCGCGGCGTGTGTTTTCCGCAACGCGCCCACCCCCTCCCACACATCCGCGCCAGCCGTCGCGCGAGGTCAGCGCAGCCCGGCGAGCACCGCGGGGACGGCTTCCGCCAGCTCGTGCGCCAGGAGCCCGCGATCGGCGCCCCCGTGCGCCGCGGCCCACGCTTCTGCAGCACGGCCGTGAACGTACGCGCCCGCCACCGCCGCATCCACCGGGCTCGCTCCGGCGGCCGCGAAGGCGCCCACGATCCCCGCGAGCACGTCGCCGGACCCCGCCGTGCCCAGCGCCGGGGTGCCGCTTGCGTTCACCCACACGAAGCGGCCGTCGCCCGGCAAGGTCGCGGTATCCGCTACCAAGGTCCGGGGCCCCTTGAGGACCACCGTGGCGCCACTCTGCTCCGCAGCGTCGCGCACCGCGCCGAAGCGATCGGCCTCGATGGCCTCGGCGGTGCGCTTCAGGAGGCGCGCGAGCTCACCGCCATGGGGCGTGAGGATCACGTTCGTTCCGGCCAGGCGCCCGAGGCCCATCTCGGCCACCAGGGTCAGGGCATCGGCGTCGAGGACGACCGTACCCTTGAAGGTGTCGAGGACGTGCTCCACCACCGTGCGCGCCCGGGCATCGAGCCCCAGGCCCGGCCCCACCACCAGCACCCGCTTCTTCAGGTACAGACGCTCGAGATCGTCGGCCAACGTTTCGGCGTGCAGCGCGTGCTGCATGATCTCCGGGGCGAAGGTCGCGTGCTCGGCCAGCGTGGCCACCGTCACCAGGCCGGCCCCGGCGCGCAGGGCGGCGTGCGAGGTCAGCCAGGCGGCGCCGGTCTTCCCCGTCGAGCCGCCCACCACCGCCAGGTGCCCGTTCGTATACTTGTGGGCGTCCTTGGCCCGCGGCGCGATGTGCCGCGCCACGTCGCGCGCCTCGGTGCGACCGCTGGTGGGGAGCGAGAACGAAGACGGCACGCCGATGTCGACGGTGTGCAGCTCGCCCACGCGGCCGATGGCAGCGCCCCCGAAGTGACCGCACTTCTCGAAGGCGAAGGTGATGGTGTGGTGGGCGACGACTGCCTCTTTGCCCATGACCTCGCCGGTGTTGGCGTGGAGCCCGGAGGGAATGTCGAGCGCGACCACGATCTTCCCGCGGTTCATGGCACGCACCGCCTCGAGCGCGCCGTCTTCGAGCGGGCGATCGAGGCCGGTACCGAAGAGTGCGTCGACCACGATGGCCGAGCTCGCCACCACCTCGTCGAGGCCGAAGCTCGAGCGCACCTTCCCGCCCACCGCTTCGTAGGCCGAGCGCTGGGCCTTGGCGTCGGGCGTGATGCGCGCGTCGGAGCCGATCTGCACCACCGTCACTGGAAAGCCCCGGGTATGCAGGCGCCGGGCAACCACCCAGCCGTCGCCGCCGTTGTTGCCGGCGCCGCACACCACCAGCACCGGGTCTCCGACCTTGGCGATGCGCTGCTCGATGATCTCGGCGGCGCCGCGTCCGGCGTTCTCCATGAGCACGATGCTGGGAACGCCGGCTTTGATGTGGTGCGCGTCGAAGGCGCGCATCTCCTCGCGAGAGAGGACGGGGATCATGGGGCTCTCCGCTCCAGGATGACCACGGCGCAGGCCACGCCCGCGTCGTGGGAGATGCTCACGTGCCAGGTGTCGGCGCCGTAGCTCTGGGCGAGCTCCAGCGCCTTGCGGTGAAGGTCGAGCCGCGGGCGTCCGTTGGGGAGCGAGCGAATCTCCACGTCGTGCCAGGGCACGCCGCGGGCCCCGTCGAGGACCTTGGACAGCGCTTCCTTGGCCGCGAAGCGACCGGCGAGGGCCAGCCCCGGCTCGCGCGACGCGAGGTCGGCGCGTTCGTCCGGGCTGCAGATGCGGTCGAAGAAGCGATCGCCGTGCCGCGAAAGAGCCTTTCGCATGCGATCGATGGAACATACATCGATGCCGACGCCGACGATCATCCGCTCTGAATGGCCGCCCGCATCTCGAGGACGGCGTCGCGAAGGGAGAGAAACACCGCGTCGGCGATGATGGCGTGGCCGATGTTGAGCTCCACGATCTCCTTCACCGACACCAGCTTGGGCACGTTGGTGCGGGTGAGGCCGTGGCCGGCCGCCACCTCGATGCCCATCTCGTGCGCGAGCTTGGCGGCGCTGCGCAGCCGGAAGAGCTCGTTGTCGCTGCCCTCGGCGTGCGCGTAGTCGCCGGTGTGGAGCTCGATCTGTTCCACGCCGGCCTTGCGCGCCGCCTCGATCTGCACCGGGTCCGGCGCGATGAAGAGGCTCACGCGAATCTTGGCACCGCGCAGGCGATCGATGGCGCGCTGGAGGGTGGCGCCTCCACCGACCACGTCGAGGCCGCCCTCGGTGGTGCGCTCCTCGCGCCGCTCGGGCACCAGCGTGACCACGTTGGGGTGCACCCGCGCGGCGATGGCCACCATCTCGTCGGTGGCGCCCATCTCGAGGTTGAAGGTCTGGGCCCGCGAGTCGAGGAGCTCCTTCAAGAGCTCCACGTCCGCGTCCTTGATGTGCCGGCGGTCTTCCCGCAGGTGCGCTGTGATGCCGTCGGCGCCGGCATCGAGGCAGATGGCGGCTCCCTCGATGGGGTCCGGGTACGGGGTCCCCCGCGCGTTGCGCAGGGTGGCGATGTGGTCGACGTTGACGTGGAGGCGGACGGAGTTCACGGGTTGGCTTTCAATCGTCGGAAGCGTTGTTTTCCGAGAGCTCGTCGTCGTTCTTGGGGGTGGCCTGGTACTCGCCGTTGGGGCCGTCGCGGCGCACCACGAAGACCTTGCGGCCCACGGTGTCGGGATTCTCGCGTGCTACCACGGTGATGACGTTCACGCCGGGCCGAAGAGGCACCTGCGCGTCGAAGGTCATCTTCTTGGGGTCGGCGCCGTTCTTGTTGGAGCGGTAGAACACCTTGCGGCCGCCGGCGAACAGGTAGCCGTCCATGAGGCGCGCGGTGTCGGTGGCGACGCCGGTGACCTTGATGAACGCGTCGCGGGTGGCGAGCACCGGCGGCTCCACCTCGATGGCGGGCGGCATGTGCGCCATCACCTCTTCGAACGGCACCACCGCCGCCGGCGTGCCGCCATCTTCGAGCTCGGTGCGCCGGGCGAAGGCGAAGCGGCCGTCGCCCAGGTTCAGCTTCACGAAGTCGCCGGCCGAAGCCTGCACCTGCGCCGCGGTCCCTTGCGCCAGGCGCCCCACCACGCGGGCGGTGGTATCGGGGGACTCGTAGAGCGCCGCGCCCCCGGCCTTGGCCTTCGAAGTCCCGCTGGCCGCGCTCATGGCGGCCGGCAACGCGATGGGCATCCGTACCTTCTCGACCACGCTCTCGCGGAGATCGCGGTCGGAGATGGTGAGCTCGACCTTGGCCTCGGTGTCGGCCAGCTGGGGCTCGATGTCGAAGGTGAAGAGCACCTTCTTGCTCTCGCCCGGCGCCATGTTCGAGATGTCGAAGCGACCCTCGTGGAGCAAGACGCCGTCGCCCGAGAGGTTGCGCAGGTTGGCCTGCGTCTCGAAGCTCTTGCCCTTGCCGATGTTCTTCACGGTCACGTACATGGCGTAGCTCTCGCCCTTCTGGGCCCGGCCGTCGCCGTTACCCTTCTTGGAGTCGAGCACGTGATAGCTGTAGGCGAAGACCGGGCGGTCCAGCGCCTTGACGGTGATCTGCGCCTGGGCTGCAGCGGGCACGCGACCCCGGGCCTCGTCGAACTTCAGCGTGATCCAGTCGGACCGCGTGGTCATGTCGCGGGGGATCTTGCACACCCGCGGAGCGTCCTTGGGGAGCGCCGCGGTGGAGCCGGCCTTCTTGCCCTCTTTTTCGCACCAGCCCATGGGGGCCGAGACGGTGCGGCTCTTGCCGGGCTCGAGCTTGCCGAAGACGAACTCCTTGTTGTCGAAGAGCGGGTCATCGCTCTTGGAGATGGCGTTGAGACGGAAGAGCGGGGTGGTGCCCTTGTTGGTCACCGTGAGCTTCACGTTCACCGACTCGCCAGCGGTCACCACGTTGCCGGGGCGGTCGCTCTCGACCTTGACCTCGACGTTGGGCGGCGGCGCGCCGGGAGCAGCTTGCGCCACGTCGGCCGGTGCGTCGTTCCAATCGATGCCCAGCTGCGCGAGGTTGGCGGTGGCCTTCGCCAGCTCGGCGGCGCGCACGTCGGCCACCACTTGCTTGGCCTGCTTCACCTGCTCCGGCCGCTTGCCGGGCGTTACCTTCGCCGCGAGGTCGCGCGCGAAGCGGATGGGAAAATCCATCTTGAAGTTGTCGTCGAGCTCGCCACCGCGATCGCGAAGCTCGTCGCGCTCGTCTTGCCCGAGGAAGTAGCGCACGGTCTCGAGCGGCTTTTGCCCGGCCCGGATGCTGGCGTTGGTGAGGCTGCGCGCGAGATCGCGCTCCTTCACCAGACCGCTGTCCACCGTGAGGTCCATCTCCAGGAGATCGGGCGTCATGGGGTCGAGCTCGATGTCCGGCGTGACGCCGGTGCCCTGAATCGAGATGTCGCCCGGCTCCGTGAGGTACTGGGCAATGGTGAGCTTGAGGGCGGCTTTGTCCGGGAGCTCGTTGAACACGAGCTGGACGCTGCCTTTGCCGAACGTCGTCTCGCCCACGATGATGGCGCGGTCGTGGTTCTTCATGGCGCCGGCGACGATCTCGCTGGCGCTGGCCGAGGTGCCACTCACCAGGAGCACGATCGGGTAGTTGGGCTCGGTGCCGTCGGCGTGGGCGACCTTCTCGTCGCGCCCTTCGCTGGGGTTGCCTACGGTTGCGACGATGGGCCCTTCGCTCACGAACTTGTCGACCACCTTGGCCGACTGGTCGAGGAGACCGCCGGGGTTGCCCCGGAGATCGAGGACCAGGCCCTTGATCTCGCCGGCGCGACGGAGCTCGGCCAGACCGGCTTCGAGGTCGTTGGCGGTGTTCGACTGGAACTGCTTCAGGCGCACGTAGCCGATGCCACCGTCGAGGGCCTTGGCTTCGACGCTCTTCACCTTGATGAGCTCGCGCTGGAGCTCGAACGGCTTGACGCCCTGCCAGCCGCCGTCGCCGTCGCGATGGACCCACACCGTGACCTTGCTGCCGGGGGTACCGCGGAGGTGGTTCACGGCCTCGTTGAGGCCCATGTTCAGGGTGGACTCGTTGTTGATCTTGGCGATGCGATCGTAGCGCTTGAGGCCCGCGCGGCCGGCGGGGGTGCCGGGCATGGGGTTCATGACCGTGAGCTGCTGATCGCGAATGGAGATGACGATGCCGAGCCCGCCGAACTGGCCGGTGGTGCTGGCGTTCATGTCCTTGTACGCCTCCGGCGAGAGGAGCACGCTGTGCGGATCGAGGGTGTGGAGCATGCCGTTGCAGGCCGCGTACTCAACCTCGCGGAGATCCACCTCGGTGCCCTTCAGGTTCTCCTGGATGAAAGCGAAGATCTCCCGGAGCTTGGCGCTCACATCCCAGGGGCCGAGGACGCCGTCGACCTTGAACTCCTTCTCCTGGGTATCGACCCGCACCTTGACGGTGGGCGAGTTGTCCTCGTGGAGCACGATGACCTGGGCCACGTCGCGCTGGACGAAGTTGAGCGCGGAAAGCAGCATGTCCTTCGGGCGCACACGCTTGGGATCGACGTAGCGATCGCGCACGGTCTTGAGCACCTCGTTGACCACGCGAACCTGCGTGAGGTCGTAGGGGCCCTTGTCCTTCGCGGCGGCGTTGGCCGCAGCGAGGCCGTTCCACAGGCCGCCGCCGTGCAGGCGCAGCGCGAGCAGCGCAGAGATGGTGAAGGCCCCGAACAGCACGAAGAGGCGAGAGAAGCGCGCGAGGAATCGCATTGGCGGAAAGTATAGGGATTTCGCCGGCGCTTACGTCGTCAAAAGCGGGGTGCGGCGGATCCAGGCGCCGTACCGCAGAGGTCCCAGGGCACACTCGCAACTGCATGAAACTACGTGCACCTACATTGGCATTCAGATTGCATCTGTTCAGAACCATGAAGCTTCTGCGTGCGCTCCCGATTCTGGTCCTCGGTCTCACCGCGGCGTGCTCCGGCGGCAACGACGGCGAAGACGGCAGCGAGGACGATCTGCGGAAGAAGCGCGGCATCCAGCTGGTGGTCACCGTCGACTGGGAAGGCTCCGACCTGAAGGACGAGAACCTGCGGGCCATGGAGGGCTTTCACCAGAAGTTTCCCGAGGTGAAGCTGGTGCAGTTCCTGAATGCTGCATACTACACGAAACCCGGCGCGGTCCCGGCCAAGGTGACGGCGCAGATCCAGCGCGGGCTCGGCGCCAAGGACGAGCGTGGCCTGCACATCCACGGCTGGAAGCGGCTCTTCGAGGCCTCCGGTGCGACGTTCCTCTCCACCCCCAACTTCTGGGGCACGAGCGAGCTCTCCGACAGCTGCACCTACGATTGCGGTCACGAGGTTCCGCTCAACGCGTACTCCAGCGCCGAGCTGCAGAAGGTGGTGCGCTTCAGCGTGAAGACGCTCTCGAGCCAGGGCTTCGGCACCGCCCAGAGCTTTCGCTGCGGCGGCTGGATGGCGGAGGGCTCGGTCATGAGCGCGCTCCGCGCCGAGGGCTTTCGCTACGAGCACTCGGCGGTGCCGGCCAAGTTCCTCCAGGGCGAGATTGGCACCCTCCCCTTGTGGCGCTGGGTCGACGCGCTGTGGGACGGCACCACCGAGCTGTCGCAGCCGAGCAAGCTGCAAGGTCCGGCCGACGGCCTCACCGAGATCGCCGACAACGGCGCCCTCGCCGACTACGTCACCGCCGACGAGATGGTCAGCGTGTACGAAGCGAACCAGCGCGCGTTCCTGGCCGACCGCACCAAATCGCGCGTGGTCTCCATCGGTTTTCACCAGGAGACCGCGGCGCGCTACCTCGGGCGCGTGGAGGAGGCGCTCACGCGCATCTACGCTTCGGCCAAGACCGCGAACGTGCCGGTGGTGAGCAGCACCTCGAGCGAGGTCACGGTTCGCTAGCCGGCTCGGGATCACCCGATGGAGCGCCGGCCGCCACGTTCTCCGGACGGGCGTCGTCGCGCTCGGTGTCGAGCACGCCTTCCCAACGGGCGATGACCGCGGAGGCCAGCCCGTTGCCGGTGAGGTTGATGGCCGATCGCGCCATGTCCATGATCTCGTCCACCGCGAGGATCATGGCGACGCCTGCCTCGCCCGGGATGCCGAACCCCTGGCAGGTGCCGGCGATGATCACCAGGGTCGCGCGCGGCACGCCGGCCACGCCCTTGGAGGTGAGCATGAACGTGAGCACCATGGTGATCTGGCTGGTGAGCGACATGTGCACCCCCGCCGCCTGCGCGATGGTGAGCGACGCGAGCACCAGGTAGAGCGTGGACCCGTCGAGGTTGAAGGAGTAGCCGGTGGGGATGACGAAGCTCGCCACGCGCCGGGGGACGCCGAAGGCCTCCATCTCCTCCAGCAGTCGCGGGAGCGCCGCTTCGCTCGAGGCGGTGCTGAAAGCGGTGAGCGCCGGCCCGCGGATGTGCCGCAGAAAGCGGCGCACGGGAATGCGTGCAATCCACATGATGGGCAGGAACACCACGAGGAACATCAAGAGCAGCGCACCGTACAAGCTTGCCACCAGCACCGCGTAGCTCCGGAGCAAGTGGAACACCGCGGCCCAGCCCTTGATGACCGCGTGATCGATCTCTTGCCCCGCCGCCATGTGGCTGACGTTGTAAGCCATGGCGCCGAAGACGCCGAGGGGCGTCAACTTCATCACCATGTCGGTGTACTTGAACATCACCTGGGAGACGCCTTCGAAGAAGCGGAGCACCGGCTTCCCGGCCTCGCCCGCACGCATGAGGGCGATGGCGAAGATGGACGAGAAGATGACGACCGGGAGGATGTCGCCCTCGGCCGCGTGCTTCACCAGGTTGGTGGGGAGCGCGTGGAGCGCGATGTCCCAGCCATTCTTCGGCGTGGCGAGGGTGATGTGCGCGTCGGACTTGAGGGGCATGCCTTCGCCGGGTTTCACGACGTTGGCGATGAGAAGCCCGATGCCGAGCGCCAGCGTGGTGACCACCTCGAAGTAGAGGAGTGCCTTGGCCCCCATGCGCCCCACCGCCCGCACGTCGCCGGTCTGCGCGATGCCGACCACGATGGTGGAGATGAGCAAGGGGACGATGATCCCCTTGATGAGTCCGATGAAGGCCTTCGAGAGGAACTGGAAGAAGTGGAAGACGATCGGGTGCGCGTCTTCGGGAAACAGGCCGCCGGCGAGCACCCCCAGCACCAGCCCACCGAAGATGAGCGCGGTGCCGAGGCGATGCGGAGCGGGCTTCTCCTTGCCCGAGGACTTCGTCATGTCCGCGAGCTTACAGGTTCAGCGGCGCGGCGTCAGAAGCAACCGGGGTGCGCGCCCGACATGGTGGCGCGCCCATCGCTACCCTTGCGGCATT
>Ga0075163_10007048_pt1 | contig 14898 bp, 12 predicted proteins | sample JI1023141ADNA_FD_71478 | JGI IMG/M metagenome (GOLD analysis project Ga0075163, IMG submission 71478) | Wastewater effluent complex algal communities from Wisconsin, to seasonally profile nutrient transformation and Carbon sequestration -... | ecosystem: Engineered > WWTP > Effluent > Algae...
TAATAGAACTAAGCCAGTTAGTTGCTATGGTAATCCCATCTATTTCTGCAATAGACTCATAGCCTTCTTTGTTTAAAGCTATAATAGGTAAATCATCGATTTCCCCAATAGCAAACCCAAGGCCAGATTGATGACCTTTTTGCCAGCAATAAAAGATTTTTTCTTTCCATAAATCCTTACTAAGCTTGATAGAATTTGCAATTTGGGTTAGTTTAGGCACACTTTGCATTTATTTACCTCTTTTTGAAGAATGAATGTTTAAACTACTAATTACCAAAAAAGTTTGAATTAAAAGCGTAAAGTTCGCGTCAAGCTTATGTAAAAATTTTGTAAAACAGGGAATTTGAAGGTAAATCTATGATATTAGCCGCTATAGACATAGGTTCTAACTCTATCCATTTTGTACTAGTAAAAGCTGAACCAGGCCAACATTTTGAGCTAATAGCCCAAGAAAAAGATATGGTGCGTTTAGCTGCAGGTGCATTAGGCTCACATCATTTAACTAAAGAGAAAATGGAACAAGCTTTTATTACTATTACACGTTATGTCAGTTTTGCCCGTGCTCGTGAGGCTGAACATATTTTAATTACTGCCACTAGCGCTGTTAGAGAGGCTACAAACAAAGAATATTTTCTTGCCCGTGTAAAAGAATTAACTAATGTAACTGTAGAAATTCTTTCAGGTATAGAAGAAGCTAGACTAATTGCTCTAGCTGTCACTTCAGCTATGAATCTTAATGGGCGACGTGCCTTAATTATTGATATTGGTGGAGGTTCAACAGAATTTATTGTTACTGATGGTAGTAAACCTGATTTTCTTTATTCCATCCGCTTAGGCGCTGTACGTTTAGCTGAAGCTTATAAACTTAGTGATCCAGTAAAGAAAAAAGAACTAACTCAACTACGTAAATATCTTTCTTCGGCTCTAGCACATACTGCACAAGAAGTAGAAAGCTTTGGGTATGACTTTGTAATAGGGACTTCAGGCACTATTCTTAACTTAGTGAACTTAGCTTCTCAAGCTAAAGAAGATTCTGCTAGCCCAGAAAAAGGTTTTAATTCTTTTAGTCATCAATGTAGCGTTATAGAACTAAAAGAAGTAAATGAAAAGCTCTTAAAAATGACAGAAAAAGAGCGTGCCCGTTTTCCAGGTTTAGATCCTAAACGTGCTGATATTATTGTTGCTGGTGGACAGCTTTTAGAAGCTATTTTAACGGCTGTAAGGGCAAAAGAAATTGTTACTTGTGATTGGTCACTTAGAGAAGGGGTATTATTAAACTTTGTTGAACAACTAGGCCATGAATTTCGTGCCGATTTAGGAGAAATGTCTTTAGATGAAAAAGCTTTAGATATTAAAGATAAAACTATTCTTTCTATAGCCAGACGTTATGAATATCAACCAACACATGCTCATCAAGTAGCAAAACTAGTAGGAATAGTTTTTGATAAACTCCAGCTTTGGCATAGTTTAACGTCAGAAGATAGAGTATTACTACAATATGCAGCAATACTTCATGATATTGGTTATCATATTTCTCATGTAGGTCATCATAAACATGCTTATTACTTAATACAACATTCAGAAATTCCAGGGTTTAGCACAAAAGAAATTGCAATAATTGCCAATGTTGTAAGGTTTCATCGTGGTACTAAACCTTGTAGACAAAGCTGTTTTCGTAGATTAAATAAAATTGATCGTAGTAGGGTTGAACAAATGTCTGCGCTTTTGCGTCTAGCTGATGGATTAGATCGAACACACCGTTCATTAGTAGAAGACCTACAAATTGAAATAGAGGGAAAAGGCTTACAAATTAATGTAAAAGCTAAGGAAGGTTGTGAACTAGAAATTTGGTATACCAACCAAAATGCAGACTATTTTGAGGATATTTTTCATAAGAAAATAGTAGTTAGTTTAATATCCTAAAAAAACTCTTAAACATAATGAATAGAAACATTTTCTAAATAAGTTTTAAGAGAGTTAATTAAGGAAAAAAGTAAAAAAGAATCTTTAGCTATAGCTGCAAGCTCTATTTTTCTTCCAACTTGGGTAATAAATGGAAAACCAAAGCTACTGCCATGACCATAAAGTTTATCTCCTAGTTCCATTAATAAAAGAAAATTTTGGTTATCTAAAGCAGATTCTAATAAAAGAATATTTTCTTGTTCTGTACTAAGATAACAGTCCATTACTTGTTCTAATGCACTGTCAATAAATACTGTTTGTTCCGCAATTAATACACCACTTAAATACTTACATGAATCGTTATAGTAACCCATATTTTTCTCCTAGAATGTTTATTTTTATTTATAGCAATTGCTGTGCCATTTTTGTTTATAAAGGAGAAATAATTGTATTTAATTGTATTATTTACTAGTTATTGTTAATTTAGTTTAAATTTTTTACTAATTAGAAATAGCTTACTTGGGAAAAAATATTAACTAGAGTTATAAAATAAGGTTTAATTGTCCAAATTTGGAACAATTGGATAATTAGGGCAAATTATTTTAGCAAAGGGTTTTTAGGCGTTCAAAATCAGCAAGAGTAATGCGAGCACCTCCAACTAGGGCATTAGCTGATCCTGCTGCTACTCCAGAGCGAATAATTTCTGCTCCTTTTTGGCCAGCAAGAATTGCTCTAGCACAACCAGCAAGAAAAGAATCTCCACAAGCAACTGAATTTATAGCTTCAATTTTAGGTGCAGGTAAAAATATCTCTCCATCTTTCCAAACCCCTACTGCTCCACAGGAGCCTAAGGAAATCAACCCAAGTGTTACACCAGCATCATAAATTTCTTTAGCTACAGAGATTGCTTGAGAATCAGTAAACTTTTTTCCTAGTAATTCTTCTGCTTCTGTATGATTAGGTTTTATCAAATAAGGTTTAGCACTTAGGGCTAATTTAAGGGCTTCTCCATTGGCATCAACTAAAGTAGGTATAGAGTGTTTATGAGCTAGTTCAACAAATTGACGATAGCTATCAGAGGATATTCCTCTAGGTAAACTACCACTACAAATCAACATTTCTGCTGATGTTAGACATCTTGAGAGTTCTTGAGAGAATTTTTCAAACTCTAAAGGGGTTATTTCTGGGCCAGGTTCATTGACTACAGTTTCTTGTTTTAGAGCTTGATCAATAAAAATATAGCAGTTACGAGAATGTCCTGAGATAGAAATTAGCGAGCAGGGAATATGGCTATTAAGTAGGTCTTCGCGAATCTGTTGGCCAGTAAGACCACCAGCAAAACCTATTACTAAAACCCGATGGCCAAGAGCAACTAATGCCCTAGCGACATTAATTGCTTTACCACCAGCTTGTTCTACTACTTTGTTAGCACGAGAAATTTGCCCTAGTTGGAAATTAGGTAGATAGATAATCCGGTCAATTGCTGTGTTTAAGCTGACAATAAGTATATATTTTTCTACCAAAATCCTATATACCCCAACAACAAATAATGTTTATCTAGCACAAGTTAAAGCACGTCCACCATCAATAGCATAGGTTGCACCAGTAATCCAAGCGGCTTGATCAGAGGCAAGGAATAAAACAAGCTCTGCTACTTCTTCTGGTGTTCCTGGTCGCCCTATTGGATGAGTTGTTTTGCTACGTTCTAAAAATGCTTGATAATTTTCCTCTGTCATTCCACTACGCCGATGTAAATTTGTAATAACTACACCAGGATTAACAGCATTAACTCTAATGCCACGTTCAGCAAGCTCAAGTGCTGAACAACGGGTTAATTGATCCACTGCTGCTTTACTAACACAATATGCTAGTACTCCAGGAAAAGAACGAAGTCCAGTAACACTAGAAATATTAACAATATTTCCTTGAGGTGCATTCATATAGGGAAGTACTAGCTGCATCATCTCAAAAACCACACGTAAGTTTATTTGCATCATCTCATCCCAAGCAGTCATAGTGGTATTAGTGATATTCCCCATACTGATAATACCAGCAGCGTTAACTAAAATATCAATTTTACCTGATTTAGCTACAGCCTGTTCTACTGCTTGTTTTGGGCCATCAGCCTCAGATAGGTCTGACACGATTGGGTAGGCTTGTCCGCCTGCTTTAGTAATAGAATCTATAAGTTCTTGTAAAGTTTTTTCATTACGTCCAATTAGGCCAACTTGTGCACCAGCTTGAGCAAAACGCTTGGCTGTAGCGGCTCCAATTCCAGAACTTGCTCCAGTAATTAATGCTACACGATCTTGTAATTGTTTCATTATTTTTATTTAACCTCTATTGTTTAAGCTCTATTGGGCCATCGATTCGTAACCAAGCAAAATAACCACCTTTAAGGGCATAAGCTTTTTTAAAGCCTCGTTCTTTTAGTAAACTAACGTAATAGTTACTTGTTGCTTCATCTGGACAAGAACAATAAGTAACTATCTCTAAGTCCTTTGATATGCCTTTAATTTTGTCATCTAGTTCTTTTGCTTCTTCAACACGTATATCATTTTTAATACGTTTAGCACTGCTTTTATATTGGCCTTCAGAACGAACATCAAGAATTACAACTTTTTCACCTTTATTAAGTTTTACTAGTAAATCTTCAGCAGTAATTAAGTTTTCATCATGTTGGCCTTGTGCTTTAGTTAAAGCATAATTACCTGGTAACCAAACTAATAACGTAGCTATTAACATTATTAATATGCCATAAGCTTTCATTGGTAAACTCTCCTAATCTGAAAGGGTTTTATTTTAAATTTAATCTAGAGGAAGATTTGCTTAGAATAGCATTAAGTGTTTAAGGATGTCTTGCTTTTGGTGCTAAAAATAGTCTAGGCCATTTTAATAAATATTATTTGGAATAAGAAAAAATTGTATAAATTGGTCAAAAATATAAGCCATTATTATCTATTATTATCCCTATGTAATTGTAAACCTATTAGGTAAGCATTATATAAAACTAAGGTTTATCGTTTTTCTGCACCTTTTTCTGCACCTTTTTCGATTGCTGCTCCTATAGCCATAAATGAAATTAATGTAGTAAGAGTAAATATCAGAGTTGAAATAGCTAATCCAAATGGTTGATGCCACACAAGGAAGCTTACTAAAAAAGCTATTGCATGTAGGCTGTAAAAGATTGCAAAAGCAGGTTTAAGCCACTCTTTATAGTTATTCCATACCTTAATACTAGTAATAGGGTTGGCTATAGATAAAAATGACCTTTGAAGCCCTGCTGTGCTTAGTGTTATTGGATAAAAAACAATTGCCCAAGCACTTAGTAAGAAAGATATTAAATAAAATTTTATTGTTAAAGGATTGTCATTAAGAGGGTTTTTTGTAATAAGAACTATTAAGGCAGATTGAAGGCTACTATAGCCTAAGTAATATATAATAGGCAATAGGGTTATAATTGCTACGCAAACCCAAAGCATTGATGCTTCAAATAAATCTACAAGTTCTGAGAAGTTAATTATTTGTAAAGTTTCTTTTCCTTGTACACGATTAATTAGATATTGATTAGCAATACTTGCCAAAACAAAATAGCCTGTAATAGAAGCAGAAAAACCTACTCCTTTGCCAAAAAGAATTTCAGTTATAAATAAAGACCCAGCTACAAAGGTGGTTGCAGCCTCCATTGCACTAGCTACTAGGCAGGCTATTAACCAAATAGCTAAAGTTACTTTCCAATATCTAAGAGGGAAATTCATTGCTTGTTGTAAGTCTGTTTTATAAGGAATCCTTTTTTTTATTTGTGTTTGAACTTGTTCTTTGGTTTTTTCTTCTGTTAAACAAAAAGAATCTGAATCTGGACAAATTACAGAGGAAGCATAAATATTAACGCAATCTTCACAACGCCAATGGTTACAGACAGGACAAAAGTATTTTCCTGCTATATCCAAGTGACGAAAACAAATTTTAGGTAAATCTAAAGCATTTAAACTAACTTGTGGTTTTATAGGAACTGAAGCTATTTCTGGGTCTAGGTTTAGGTCTGGGTCTGGATTTGGATTTGAAGTAGTTTGTTCTTTTATAGAATCTTTTATAGAAAAAGTGTGTTGTGATTCTGTAGAAGATTGCTGGCTAGCAGCGGCAAATTTTTCTAATAGGTTTTTTTCTTCTTTTGCCATAGTTTCTAAACCCTAATAATTTGTTAAGATCATTGAAGTTTATATTACGTAAGCTAAAATATCATTTCTGATATAGAATTACTATCAGGATAAAAAATAAATAGTCTTCTAGCCGCTTCTATAGCTTCTGTTTGAGTTGGTGATTTTACTAGAAATGGTTCTAGTGGAATAGATAATCCTACTGGTAGTTTTTCATTAAAACGCTGACAAAGTAGTATTGGAAGTTGGCTTTTAGTGGTATTTAGCTTAAGAAATAAATAAAGTTTAGGAATAAAAATAACAGTATAATTATTTACTAAATTTAGATGTCCTCTAGTTGATTCTGGTAAGGTTGATACTAAAAAGCGATGTACTTCAGGTTCTTGTGCCCATAACAAAATACCATTAGCTTGATCTGTTAATTGAAGTACACGACAACGGAATTTAACTGTTTGGCTTATCCAAGGATACTCACTTAAGTCATCATTAATATTAGGAACAAATAATTTCTTAAATAGAGCAGATGTATTATCTAGTTTTAGATTAGGATATTTCTTTTGTGCTACAGCAAGAAAAACAGGGAGTAAATTATCAGTAATTTCTAATGCTATAGTGCTTAGTAGTAGCTTAAAGACTTTATCATCAAGAGTATCAGGGATTTTTCCTTCTTCAAGCTGAGAAACTACTTGATCAGAAATTTCAAACAAATGACTATATTCTGCAACAGATAACTTAAGTAAGTTACGTGCAGTTTGAAAAGTTTCTGCCAAGGTTTTTTCTAGGTCTAATTTTTCTGTCATATTAAACAGCTATCATAACTATTTATAAGTTTTACTGGAATGATTGATTACAGTAAAGGTATTTTCCTCCAAATATTAACCAATAATTAGTTATTTTATAGACTTTAGCTTTGTTTATAGCTAAAGCGACTATTAAAGCAGTGCTTTGGATTTTTGATTTAGATCATCAAAAAATGGTGTCATGTCGCTAAATTATTTGTTAATAGTAGGTTATCTTTTGGAGTTAGCTCTTAAACGAAAAATTATAATAAAATCCCTCACACAACATATAGTCAATCTGGCAACACCTTTGGCTATAAATACATCTTAGGCTGAAAATTAGTTAGTATGCTAAAGCAGCTTTCAGCTAAAAAAGGTTTTTATGAACATAGTGGTTTTTGCTGCTAGTGATTTGGAATATAACACGGTGAAAGCGACTTTAAGTGGTTGGAAAGCATCTGAGTATCACCAACTAGGAGGCCAAGGTTACTCAGGAGAAAATCTAGTAGAGCTTTTTTGTACTAAAATGGGACCGAAAAATGCTTTTGAGCAATCTAGTAAAGCTTTGGAAAGATCAAAAGGGGAAATTGTTTTAATCACAGGTTTAGCAGGTGGTCTATCTGCTGAGTGTAAGCAAGGAGATTTAGTGATTTATAACAATTGTTATTTTTTACCAGAAAACTATTCACAATCAAACAAGGTTGATTGTGATCAACATCTTACAAATTTTTTAAGTAATAGCCTACAATTAGATAAAATTACTAGTGTGCAAGGTGATGGTCTTACATTGCCTAAAGTAGTTTGCCAAGCTCAAGAAAAACTTGCTTTAGCAAAAGAATATAAAGCTTTAGCTGTTGATATGGAAAGTTACCAGATCTTAAAGGTAGCTAAAGAAAAACACCTTCCTGCTACTGTCCTACGTGTAATTAGTGATGATGCCCAAGGAGATTTGCCAAACCTTAATGCTGCAATGAATCAAAGCGGAGATGTTAACAACCTAAAAATGATCTGGCAATTTACTAAACACCCAATTTTAGCTGCTAAATTTTTAGTTAATTTAAATAAGTCTATATCACTATTAAAAACTTATTTACCTAAGGTCTTAGGCAAGAATTTTGCTCAGTTACGTTAAAGAGAATTAGAATGATAACTATAAGTAAATGAAATAATTAAATAAGGCTGTTAGATTGAATGGAAGCCTTTGCTATTTACTAGATTTTTGGTAGCATATACGGGGCGTCCATTTACCTAATTACCTTAAACATAATACCAATAAACAAACTAAATAAAGTTGGTAGTTAGTTAAGGTGTAAGTTGCTAATTTTTATAAGTTTTTATAAATAAATCTAGCAAATACACATAGGGATAAACGTTAATCAGATAAGGTGTAATTATATATGACAAATACTAATATTAACGATGCTACTAAGGCATTTTCGTTTGAGCGCTGGTCAAAACTTTCTAAAATCTTTGCTGGACTTTGTTTACTTGCAACTGCTTTTCCTCTGCCAGGGTTACCAATTTCAGCCCCTTCTGCTTATGGTCAACAAGTAGAGGGAGGAAACTTAAATGTAGAAATTTTTGATGCTAAGAAAAACCCAATAGCAGGAGTAATAGTTAAAATTTATAATAATGAAGGTCAACAAGTAGCAGAAAAAGTTACGGATGCCAAAGGACAAGTTCAAATCCCTGGATTAAAAGGTACATATACCTTAGAAACCTCTGCTGAAAAATATGATACTCGTATTGAAGAAGCTATTGAGATAGCTAATGGAAGCAAAGCAACTATTTCTATTGAATTAATAGAAAAATTAGGTGTAATTGTAGAAGTGCCTAGTGAGTCTAATAACCCTATTGAGAGACAAGATCAACCTGCTGGAGAATTAAAACTTAAAGATCTTAAACAAATTCCTACATTAACTAAGGAATTTGATGGTGCAATCGGTACAATTCCTAATGTGATCCGCCCACCAGATGGTAAAGTAAGTATTAAAGGATCACGTGAAGATCAAAGCCTTTTATTAATTAATGGTGTAGATGGAACTGATCCTAGTACAGGAGCACCTACTAAAAATATTCCTCTTGAATCTATTAGTAGTGTTAAGGTTTATACCAATCCTTATTTACCAGAATATGGTAGATTTACAGGCGGTGTAGTTAAAGTAGAAACCAAACGCGGTGGAGATAAATTTAAGTTTGATTTAACAGATTTTTTCCCTGAACCAAGGTTTAGAGGTGGTAAACTTTTTGGCTTTACTAATGTCTCTCCACGTCTTCATTTAGAAGGCCCAATCTTAAAAAATCGTGCATTTTTTGCTCAAGGTCTAGAGTTTGATGTAGATAAAAAACCTGTTCGTGGACTTCCTTCGCCAATTAATGAAATTAAACGACAAGTTTTCCGTACTTTTACACAGCTAGATTTTATACTTAATCCAAACCATACATTTAATGTTACAGTAAATGCTTCTTTAAGAAGGCTTCAACATATAGGATTAGACTTTTTTAATCCTCAAAAAGTATCACCAAACCAAAATGGAAATGATTTTACTGTAAGTGGAACTGATCGTATTACTCTTTCAAATGGTTCTTTACTGGAAACAGCCTTTCAGTATAAACGCATTCGTTCAGAAATTTATGGTAAAGGTGATCAAATAATGACTTTTACCCCACTTAAACGGGAAGGGAATTATTTTCATCGCGAAGAACGCGCTACAGAACGTTACCAACTAGCTGTTACTAATACTCTAGCTCCTATAAGTGTTGGTAAAGGAACTCATAATATTAAGCTAGGAGTAGACTTAAACTATTTAGATAACCAAGGTGTAACTAATAATAGTACTGTAGATATTACCCGTTTAGATGGTACAAAGACCCAACGTATTCAATATTTTACTGTTGGATCATTAAATACTAATAATACTCAAGCTGCTGCTTTTGCTCAGGATCAATGGTTAGTAAATAAAAAGTTTAGTTTTGACTATGGAGTAAGGTTTGAAGCACAAAAGGCAACCGCAGGAGTTAGTATAATGCCTCGTGTAGCCTCTGCTTATTCTTTTGATAGCAATGGTAATACGGTCTTACGTGGTGCTGTAGGGCTATTTTATGACAAAGTTCCGCTTAATGTCTTAGCTTTTGCTAATGCTCCTACTCAAACACTTACAGACTTTGCTCTTGATGGGATTACACCAATAGGCTCACCAAGGAGTTTTGTTAACCTTATAGCTCCTAGACCAAATGGTAAGCCAAATCGTGGTAATGATTTTGCTGCACCACGTAATCTTACTTTTAATATTGAGTTAAACCAGAAAATTACCTCTAAGGCTTTGGTAAAAGTCGCTTATTTACAAAGTCGTACAGATAATGATTTATATGTGTCACCAGTGTTAGAAAATGGAGTTAATGCAATTAAACTCTTTAATGATGGGCGAAATCGCTACCGTGCTTTAGAACTTACTACTAGTGTACAGTTACCAAAAACAGGTGATAATAAAAATGATATTTCATTTTCTTACATTCGTAGCCGTGCTCAAGGCGAATTAAATGACTTTAATACTTATTTTGGTGATTTTCCTGATCCAATAATTCGCCCTAATCAATTTGGTCGTCTATCTTCAGACGCTCCAAACCGCTTCTTAACAAGAGGTACTTTTAGTTTACCCTATAAATTTACTATTGTGCCCTTACTAGATATTCATACAGGATTCCCTTATTCTATCAGGGATGAAAAACAGAATTTTGTTGGCCAACGTAATAGCGCACGTTTCCCACGCTTTGCTTCTTTGGATATGTCTGTTAGCAAAGATATAAAAATACGTGATAAGTATGAAGCCCAGCTTACAATCAATATGTTTAATGTTACTAGTCACTTTAACCCTAGAAATATAAAAGCTAATATTGCTGATCCAGAGTTTGGGGTATTTTTTGCTAACTATCGTAGGTTCTATAGGTTAGATTTTGCTTTTACTTGGTAATTGTTTGCTAGATATGTATGGAACTTAGTTTTGTAATTATGTTTATAAAAATGTCTAAATGTAGCTATGCAACATTTGACAATAGCCTAGCCCTAAAAGGACTAGGCTATTCCATATTTGCTATTGGATTATATTAGCCAATGGCTATTGCGCCTAGTTTTATTTTATCGTTAAAATTGCCCTTGAGTACTACTAAATTAATATAATCAAAATTAATAAATAAATTAAGTGCTCAAGGGTTTGCTTAGTGTTGTTAAGGAGGTTTTGCTGGTGAAAATTATTGTTGCAAAAACAGCAGGTTTTTGTTGGGGAGTTAGCAGGGCAATTGATTTGGTAATGAAAGCGGCTAATGAAGGTCATAGCCCAATTTATACAGATGGTGCATTGATTCATAACCCTCAAGTATTAAAAGTTTTAGAAGAAAGTGAAATCCATGTTTCTTCCAATATAGATAATGTTGCTCAAGGAACTATTGCTATTCGTGCTCATGGAATCACGCCTGAAAGACGTACTCACTTAAAAGAAAAAGGCTTAAAAATAGTTGATGCCACTTGCCCCCATGTTGGTGGTATTCAAGGTATTGTAAAAAAACATGCTCATGAAGGCTATAGTATTGTAATTGTTGGAGAACGCGGACATCCAGAAGTAATAGGATTACTTGGTTTTACTCAAGGACGTGGCTATTTAATTGATGCAGATGAAGATCTTGAACGTGTCCCACAACTTCCGCCTGATAAAGTTTGTGTTGTTGCTCAAAGTACTCAAAGCCGTGCTAGGTTACATGAAGTAACAGAAAAAGTTCGCCAAATTTATCCTAGTGCATTAATGTTTGATACCCTTTGTGATGTTACTGCTGATCGTCAAGATGAAATCTTAGAAATGGCTAAAGAAGTAGATTTAATGATTGTTGTTGGTGGCAAAAATAGTGGTAATACTCAACGAATGGCAGACTTATCACGTGAAGCAGGAGTACGTACTTTTCATATTGAAACAGAAGATGAGATTTGTGCTTCAGATGTAGAAGGCCGTGAAGTAATAGGACTTACCGCAGGGGCATCCACTCCTGATTGGATGATTAAACGGGTTTATCAAAAATTAGAAGAAATTGCTCAAGAATTAGTTCCTGTGACAGTCTAATGTCAAGCGCTAAACCTTCCATGAAATCACAGTTTCAGGCTCAACAATCTCAGCAGTGGTCAAGGTCTTCAGCTTTTGACCACTGTGAAAAGATTGCTTTGGGGCATTATGAAAACTTTCCTGTAGGCTCAATTTTAATTCCTCGTCCACAACGTCCTCATTTTTATAGTATTTATGCTTTTGCTCGTGGAGCAGATGATTTTGCTGATGAAGGCGATTTATCATCTAAAGAACGCCTAGAACTATTAGAAAACTGGCGTAGCCTTTTAATAGAATGCCAAGAAGGTTCTGTTAATCATCCTGTTTTTATCGCCCTAGCAGAAACCATTAAGAAATATGAATTACCCTTACAACTTTTTCATGACTTAATAGATGCTTTTACTTTAGATGTAAAACGCTCAAGGCATTCTACTTTTACTGATCTACTTGATTATAGTCGATGTTCTGCTAACCCTGTAGGAAGGCTGATTTTACTGCTCTTTGGGCATCGCGATGAAGAATTACACCAAATGTCAGATAAAATTTGTACTGCTTTACAGTTAACAAATTTTTGGCAAGATGTTTTAGTAGATTTAGCTAAAGATCGTATTTATATTCCTCAAGATGAACAAAGAAAGTTTGGTTATAGTGAAATAGACTTAAGAGCTAATCTTTATTGTGATAGTTATATTAGAATGATGACATCTTTAGCCGATCGTACAGAATATATGTTTTTAGAAGGTAAGCCATTATGTAATGCTGTAAAAGGAAGGCTATCAATAGAGCTTAAGGCTATTTGGTTAGGTGGTACTAGCTTGCTTACAGCTTTAAGACAAGAACAATTTAATGTTTTTGCTCATCGACCAACAATAAAAACTCCACAAAAAATAAAAATTCTTTTAAAAACATTTTTATCTTTTTAGATTCTAAATAAGGGTAGCCTTGGTTTACCCCTACATAAATTATTTTTAATACATTCTATGTCTAACACTACCATTGAGCGTGCTTCGCAGCCAGTAGAGTTGATTACACGCCAATCAAAAACTAACTTTTATTATTCTTTTTTGTTTTTGCCAAAACTAAAACGTCAGGCAATAGAAACTGTCTATGCCTTTTGTCGGCTAGTAGATGATATTGTAGATGGTGATTTAAAAGTTGATAATGCTCAAACAGAGTTAGAGCGTTGGAGAAGAGAAGTTAATCAATGTTTTACTGGTAATCCTACTACTAACCTTGGAAAATCTTTACAAGAAGTAATTCATAATTTTCCAATAAAAGAAGAGTATTTTCAGGACTTAATTACAGGCATGGAAATGGACTTAAATAAATGCCGTTATAATAATTTTCCAGAATTAGAAAAATATTGTTATCACGTTGCTGGAGTAATAGGGCTGATGTGCATTGAAATTTTTGGCTATAAAGAGGCAAGTACTAAAGAATATGCAATAAACTTAGGCAAAGCCCTTCAGCTTGTTAATATAGCGAGAGACTTAAAAGAAGATGCTGCCCGTGCTAGAGTTTACTTGCCTCAAGATGAAATGCTAAAGTTTAAGTATTCTGAAGAAGAACTATTAAATTCTACTTATAATGATAAATTTATTGCTTTGATGTTAAATCATTGTGAGAGAGCACAAAGCTTTTTTCAAAAGGCTCAAAATAGTTTAAGCCCAAATGATCGTAAGACCATGTTTGCTGCTGAAATTATGGGAGCAATTTATCATAGAATATTAGAGAAAATTACTGCACAAAACTATGATGTGTTTAATAATCGTATTAGGCTTAGCAGTATGGAAAAGGCTCTTGTAGCAATAAAAACTTGGATAAAATGCCAATATTTTTAATCTAAAAAATCTGACAACTTTTAGTTTTCTAGGGTGATATCTAGAAAAATAACTCTTTAAATGAAACAAGTATTAATTGTTGGTGGTGGTCTATCTGGCTTGGCAGCAGGGGTTGCACTGGCTGAAGCTGGCTATAAAGTAAAACTACTAGAACGACGGCCTTTTTTAGGAGGACGAGCTTATTCATTTATTGATAAAGCTTCTGGAGATGTAGTTGATAATGGTCAACATTTAATGATGGGTTGTTATCAAGAAACTTTTAAGTTTTTTTCCCGCCTAGGTACTCTAGATAAATTACATTTTCAACCACAAGCAAGAGTTGATTTCTTAGATGAATCTTTAGGACAAACTACTTTGCTTTGTCCATCCTGGCCAGCACCACTACATCTACTTGCTGGTTTATTTAGATTAAAAGGTATTAGCTTAACAGATAAATTAAGGGCATTACTTATTGGTAATGCCTTACAAACTAAAAATGGGCATTTAGCAAAGAAATATGGCCATTTAACAGTAGATGAGTGGCTTAATAGTTGTAAGCAATCTAAACATATGCGAGAGCGGTTTTGGGATCCTTTTTCAATTGCTACACTTAATGAAGACCCTAAAATAGCACCAGCAGTTTTATTAGTAAGAGTCTTACAACAAGCTTTTGCAGGGACTAAACAAGATTCTACTATGGTGACAGCTAAAGTAGGGTTAAGTGAGCTTTATACAGAGCAGGCTCATAAGTTTATTGAATCACGTGGTGGAGAAGTAATTCTTAGAGCTATTGTAGATGAGTTTGATATTATAAAAAATAATTGCCAAGGAGTAAGGCTTAAAAATGGTGAAACCCATAAGGCAGATTTTTATATTAGTGCTTTACCTTATTTTGCCTTAAGTCCATTACTACCATCTAGCTTATTTGAACAAGAGCCTTATTTTAAGCAATGGAAGAGTTTAAGCTCTTCTCCAATTATTTCTATTTATCTTTGGTTTGATAGGCCAATTACAGAGCTTGGATTTGCTGGAATGTTAGGAACACGCTTACAATGGCTTTTTAATAAAGATGTGTTATTTGCCCGTTCTCTAAGAGATCGTCAATTATTAACCTTTGTTATTAGTGCTGCACATAAGTTTGCTAGTCTGCCAA
>Ga0075163_10007049_pt1 | contig 14897 bp, 19 predicted proteins | sample JI1023141ADNA_FD_71478 | JGI IMG/M metagenome (GOLD analysis project Ga0075163, IMG submission 71478) | Wastewater effluent complex algal communities from Wisconsin, to seasonally profile nutrient transformation and Carbon sequestration -... | ecosystem: Engineered > WWTP > Effluent > Algae...
CGCGCGCCCGACAAGCCTCCGTTCTAGCGACAGACGCGGTTTCCACTCCACGTTCTCTCGTTTCCGGAATCCATTCGACTGCTCGCGTGCTGCGGGCAGTGGAGGCCTATCTGTCATGCGTATCTGCTTCGCGGCGTTCGCCGCTGTCACCGTGTTTTCGTTCACCGCCGTCGCTCACCCCACCGTCGCATCCGGTCCTGCCGCCGCGAACAAGAGCCAGAAGATCACGTTCCAGCTCGGTCACGGCTGCGACGGCGACGACACCATCAAGATCAAGATCAACATCCCGAGCACCGTCACCAACGTGCGCGGCATGTTCAGCGACTTCGGCAGGTTCGAGATCGCGCGTGATCCGAACGACGCCAACCCGGTCACCAACATTCGCTCGGTGACGTGGACCAAGGCCGCGGACAACTCGACGTTCCTCGACGAGGACACCGGGTTCTACGAGTTCACGATCCGCGCGAAGGTCGCCGACGTTCCATTCACCCAGATCCAGTTCAACGTCGAGCAGACGTGCAAGGCGGCGAACGGCACCGTCGGAGCGCCGGTCCTGTGGGATCAGCCGCCCGGGTCCACCACCGGCGAGCCGGCCCCGCAGCTGACCGTCGTGCCGTCGAAGATCGCCGGCTGGAACAAGATCAAGCTGACGCGCGCGATCGCCGCCGCGGATCTGCCGAAGTTCTTCGGCGACGCGCAGATCGTGTGGAAGGGCTCGCAGGCGTACAGCGCGAACGCGAACACCGTCGCCCAGATCCAGGCGACGCAGGGCGCGTCGGTGCTCGCGGCTGATCTCGCCGTCGACGACGAGATCTGGGTGAAGTACTGATGCGCGCGTTGCTCCTCGCCCTCGCGCTCGCGCTCGTCGGCTGTGGCGATAACAACGTCCCGGAGACGCCGGGTCCCGGGCCCACGCCCGACGGCCCGACGCCCGACACGCCGGTGGCTCCACCGACGGGCCCGTGCGTCGATCAGCCGACGGATCTCCCGTTGCCTCCGACGGGCGCGCTGGCGTGCGACCTGCTGCCGCCCACGGGGTTCAACCCGTGAGGGCGCTCGGCCTCGTCGCACTCCTCGTCGCGTGCGGTGGCGGGAAGGATCCAGTCAACCTGGAGCCGGACTCGTCGCTGACGCCACCCGACGGGGCGCTGCCCGACCTTCCTCCGCCGCGCGAGACCAAGACGTCGACCGTACCGATGGAGGTCGGCGAGCTGATCGAGGCCGAGATGCAGGGCGGTCCTGCCGATCGCGCCATCATCAAGCTCACCGCACCGGCGGCCGTCCTCGACTGGGACATCCACTCGCATCCGAACGGTACGACGGTGCGCGTCGTGTCCCAATCCGACGTGATGACGGTGGAGTACGACTTCGTCCCTACCGAGGAAGCCGACTGGTTCCTGCTGATGCGCAACGGTGGCCCGACCAACATGGACGTCCAGGTCGTCATCGATCTGTACGGCGCCATGACGTTCGATTTCCTGTGAAACCGGAGGCCTAGCTCGCTCGTATGTCTTCCATGGTCAAGCTCGCTCTCGCCCTCGTCATGGCACCCGCCGTGGCGATGGCGGAGCACCAGCACGGCATGGTCGCTGGTGGTGCGGAGGAGCCGGGCTCGTCGTTCGCAGCGGGCATCTCGCTCGTCGCGGCGACGTACGACACCATGGAGTACGGCGGCGAGTACCAGGGCATCGTGCCGGCGGCTCGCTGGTCGCGCGGGCGGTTCGCGGCGGCGGCGAGCTTCGGGATGTATCGGCTCGAGAAGAACGGGCTGCGGCGGTACGGCGCGGGCGACGCGATGGTGCATGGCCAGGCGACGATCGTGCGTGGACACGGGCTCGAGGGTGGAGTCGCGCTCGCCGTGTCGGCACCGACCGGAGATCGTCAGGAGGGGCTCGGCATGGGCCACCCGATGGCGATGCCGGCGGCGTACGGGCGGTGGCGCACGTCCGCAGGCAGCGTCGACGCGTCGTTCGGATACGGCCGCGCGATCGGTGGCGAGAGCCAGCACGCGGGGCACGGGTCGGGCCCGCTCGTCGATCCGATGAACTTCCAGGAGCTGACGTTCACCACGAGCGGCGAGCTCGTGCTGGCGCGCCAGCTGCGGACCGGTGCGCGCCTCAGTGGCGCGATGCCGGTGGGCGACGGCACGACGCGCGTGATCGGCGGCGTGCGCGTGCTGTGGACCGAGGGTAGGGTGGACACCGCGTTCGAGATCCAGGCCGGTCTTGCCGGCGATCCCTTCACCGTTCGCGGCGTCGTCGAGACCGCCTTGCGATTCTAGAGGTTCGTCATGAAGACCATCATCCTTGCTCTCCTGATCGTTGGTTGCGGCGGCGGTGACTCGCCGACGCCGACGGAGACGGTCTGCCCATCGCCGGATCCCCAGACGGTGACCTACGACAACTTCGGCCAGACCTTCATGGCCGACTACTGCACGCAGTGTCACGCGAGCACGCTGCCGCGCGCCCAGCGCAACGGCGCGCCGCTGTTCCACGACTTCGACGACCTGATCGGCATCGTGCAGGTCGCGAATCACATCGACGAGCAGGCCGGTGTCGGTCCTGCTGCTTCCAATCACTTCATGCCGCCCGAGCGTTGCCCTGAAACGCCGGGTGGTCCACTCGCGATCGATTGCCCGCAACCCACCGACGACGAGCGCCGCCAGCTCGCGGAGTGGATCGCGTGCGAGCCCGATCGCCCTCATACGTTCTGAGGGACTCATGCGTCTTCTCCTCGTCTTGCTCGTCGCGTGCGGCGGCTCCGACCCGGTTCCGGTGTTCGGTCCGCCCACCGAGACGGTGTGCCCACCGGGCGGCACCACGCTGACCTATGACAACTTCGCCAAGCAGTTCATGGAGGACTACTGCACGCGGTGTCACTCCATCGAGCTCGAGGGCGCCGCACGCCAGGGCGCGCCGGAGTTCCACGACTTCGATTCCTACTTCGGGATCAAGGGCGTCGCCGATCACGTCGACGAGACCACGGCGGCCGGACCGGCGGCGATCAACCGCGGGATGCCGCAGGACGGCAACAAACCCACCGACGAGGAGCGCTTTCTCCTCGGTGAGTGGATCGCCTGCGACTTGCCCCAGTAGCCCGGTGTTCGGCGAGCTGATCTACCGTCGGTTCTCGGCGGTCGCGAGGGTGTCTCGCGATCGCGTCGCCTTGCGCGTGCCCGGTGGCGAGTACACCTACGGCGAGCTCGAGCGTCGGCGACGGCGCGTCGCGGCGGCGCTACCGGGACACGGCCGGGTCGCGATCGTGACGCGCGACCATGCGTGGATCACGCCCGCGCTGCTCGGGGCCTTGTCGGCGGGCTGGGCGTACGCCGTGCTCGAGCCCGGCGAGCGTGTGGTCGACCAGGTCGCGCGGCTCGGGTGTTCCCTCATCCTCGACGATGCGGCGCTGGCGGCGCTGCGCGACGAGAGCGATGCGGATCGCGGCGATCCCGAGGCGATGGGCTCGATCTACTTCACGTCGGGCTCGACCGGGGCACCACGCGCGATCGCGGGCCGCGTGCGCGGGATCGATCATCACATCGCGTGGGAGCTCGACTACCTGCAACACGCTGCGGAGATGCGTGGCGCGATCATCCACGCGCCGACCTACGACGCCTATCTGCCGGACGTGCTCGTGCCGCTGTGCGCGGGAGGTGTCGCGTGCGCACCACCCATCGGGCTCGCGAGCGATCCGGCGGCGATGTGCCGGTGGCTCGAGGCCTGCGGGATCACCGTGCTTCATTGTGTCCCGTCGGTGTTCCGCGCACTGGTCAGCTGCTCCGACGCCTCGCGACTCCTCGCGCTCCGCCACGTCTTCCTCGCCGGCGAGGTCGTGCGGCCGGCCGACGTCGTCGCGGCCAGGGCCGTCACCTCCGCGCGTCTCGTCAACCTCTACGGCCCGACGGAGGCCACGCTGGTCAAGCTGTTCCACGAGATCTCCGACGACGATCTCCACGACATCCCGATCGGGAGACCGATGCCCGGTGTCTCGGTGACGCTGCTCGACGGGCAGATCGCGATCACGTCCCCGTACGGCGCGCTCGGCTACCTCGACGAGCCGGCGCTGACGGCCGAGAAGTTCCTGCCCGGCGGCACCTACCTCACCGGCGACTACGGCGCGTACCGCGACGACGGTCAGCTGCTGTTTCGCGGCCGCCGCGATCGCCAGATCAAGCTGCTCGGCGCGCGCGTCGATCTCGACGAGGTCGAGGCGATCGTCGGTGCGTGCAGCGGGGTCGCCGAGGTCGTGATCGTCGCCGATGCGTCGTCGACCATCTTGCAGGGTGCGGTCGTGCTCGACGGCAGCGTGCCGCTCTCGACGATCCGCGCCGAGCTCGCGCAGCGGCTGTCGCCGGCGATGCGCCTCGCGCGCCTCCGCGAAGTGACGGAGCTGCCGCGCACGGCGAGCGGCAAGCTCGATCGCCACCGGGTCGCCGCCTCGCTGGAGTCCACCTGATGCGCGGCGAGGCGATCTGTCATTTGCGTCCAGGACGCCTTCACTTCTCGACGCTTGCGGGGGTGGATCCCGTCCCCGTTCGGGGAGTGCGGTGATGCACGCGATCTCTCGAGAGCGGTATCGGCTCGAGCAGCTCGGTGAGCTCGCGCTGCGGCGGACTCCGTTGGCGCTCGACCCGGTCGTGGAAGCGGCGATCGATCGCGGTGCGCGGTTCGTCGCCGAGCAGGTGGCGAGCGGCAAGATGATCTACGGCGTGACCACCGGGTTCGGCGCCCTCGCGGAGCGCGCGGTTCCCCTCGATCAGGTGTCCGAGCTGCAGCGCCGCCACGTGGTGTCGCACGCGTGCGGCGTCGGCGACTGGACGCCCGAGCCGATCGCGAGGCTCGCGTTGCTGATCAAGCTGCTGACGTTCCGCGGCGGGCACACGGGCATCGCGGTGGCGACCGTCGAGCGCCTGCTCGCGTTGTGGAACCGCGGCGTCATCCCGGCGATCCCGATGCAGGGCACCGTCGGGGCGAGCGGCGATCTCGCACCACTCGCCCACCTGGCGTTGCCGCTCCTCGGGCTCGGCCATGTCCATGTCGACGGGCGCGTGGTGGTCACGAGCGAAGCGCTCGCGGAGGCACCGCTGCAGCTCGGGCCGAAGGAGGGCCTCGCGCTGACCAACGGGATCCAGTTCATCGGCGCGCTCGGGGTGCATGCGGTCCTCGCGTGCGGACGGCTGATCAAGGCCGCCGATGCGATCGCGTCGCTGTCGACGCAGGCGTTCTCCGGGGCGAAGGACTTCTACGCGGCGCGGTATCACGAGACCTCGCTGCACACCGATCGCCAGCTGGTCGCCGCGAATCTTCGCGTGCTGCTCGACGGGAGCAACCACCACGCGCTGCCCACCGCCGTCGGCTCGCGCCAGGATCCGTACTCGTTCCGCTGCATCCCGCAGGTCCATGGCGCGATCCGCCAGACCGTGAGGTTCGCGCACGCGACGCTCGAGGACGAGGTCAACGGCGTCTCCGACAACCCGCTGTTCTTCCCCGACGACGAGCTCGTGCTGTGCGGTGGCGCGCTGCACGGCGAGTCGGTGGCGATGCAGCTCGACTTCCTCGCGATCGCGATCAGCGAGCTCGCGTCGATCTCCGAGCGCCGCACGTATCAGCTGCTGTCGGGTCGCCGAGGGCTGCCGGACTTCCTGATCGCGAACCCGGGGCTCAACTCCGGGCTGATGGTCGCGCAGTACACCGCGGCGGCGCTCGTCAATCACAACAAGGTGCTCGCCACCCCGGCGAGCATCGACTCGATCCCGACCTGCCAGCTGCAGGAGGATCACGTCAGCATGGGCGGCACGTCGGGCCTCAAGCTGCTGCAGATCATCGACCACGCCTCGACGGTGCTCGCGATCGAGCTGCTCGCCGCCGCGCAGGCCACCGAGCTCGCGCCCGGGCTGGTGCCGTCGGAGCGGACCGCCGCGATCGTCCGCGAATTTCGCCGCGAGGTGGCGACCCTCGACGAGGATCGCGTGCTCGCCACCGATGTCGCCGCCGCACGTCGATTCCTCGACCAGCAGTTGCCGCGCTTGCTCGAGGACCTCGCGTGATCGAGGAGATCATCCGCGGCTACATCTCGCGGACCGCGCAGATCGCGCCGCCTGCGGATCACGATCGGCTGGTCGAGCGCGGCTTCCTGCCGTCGATCCGGCTGCTCGAGCTGGTCGGCTTCCTCGAGGACGAGTTCGGGATCACGCTCCGCCCCAAGGACCTGCTCCCCGACAAGCTCGCCACGATCGCACAGCTCGCCGCGATGGTCCGCGAGCGGATCGCCGCGAGGCACACGCTCAGTTGAGGAAGGGATCCGATAGCGTCGGATCGGTCAGGAAGCTGTCGTCGGTGAGCGACTCGAGGAAGGCGATGAGATCTGCGCGCTCTTGATCGGAGAGCGTGAAGCCGGGCACGAACGCGCTCTTGAACGGGCTGAGCTTGCCGTCGCCGGCGTTCGGCCCACTCGTGATCTCGCGGCCGCCGCGCTCGTAGAACCGGACCACCTCGTCGAGCGTGGCCATCGAACCTTCGTGCATGTACGGCGCGGTCACGCCGATGTTGCGCAGCGACGGCGGCCGGAACCGACCCTCATCCGCGGCGAGGAACGTGACGTCGAGCAACCCTCGATCGTTCGCGGGATACGCGCCGGTGCCGCCGACGTTGTAGAGGCCGGTGTTGAAGAACGCCACGCCGGGCTCGGCGAGGGTCGCGAAGTCGACGGCGATCGTCAGGTTGAAGCCACCGTGGCAGTGGTGGCACTCGAACGTCTCCGAGAAGAACATCTCCTGGCCACGCGCTGCGGACTCCGACAGGGTGGCCTCGCCGCGACGAGCTCGGTCGTACAGCGCGTTGCCCGAGATCAGGCGCCGCTCGAACGCCGCGAGCGCCTGGATCACCTGCCCGAGCTCGATCGGCGCGGCGCCGGGGAACGCGGCCGCGTAGAGCTCCTGGTACGTGGCGTCCGTTCGCAGGCGCTCGATCACGAGGTCTTCGTTCGCGGTGATCCCGAGCTCGACCGGGTCGGTGCCGAACATCGGCACGACCGCCTGCTGCTCGAGCGTGACGAGCAGGTGGTTCGCCCACGTCTGCGTCGGGTTGTACGCGATGTTGGTCAAGCTCATCGCGTTGCGCTCGAGCACGGTGCCGGTCGAGCCCGACGGCGTGACGCGCGCGTCGGTGAACGCCCTCGCTTGCTCGTGGCAGCTCGCACATGCCTGCGTGCCGTTGCCGGAGAGTCGCTTGTCGTAGAACAGGTGACGTCCGAGCTCGGCGAGCTCCGGCGTGAGCGTCGCGTTCGCGGGGAGGCGTGGTGTCGGGAACCCCATCGGCAACGCGAACGGCCAGTCGGGTTGCGGGCCGACATCCGCATCGGGTGCGTCGTGGGTGTGACCGTCGTCGCCATGCGAACCGCACGCGACCAGCAGCAGCAGGAGCCCGGGCCGAATCACGGTCGCAGCATACGAGCGATCGTCGTCGCTGCCGTGCGCAAAAATAGCGCGCGTTTCGTGGTGCCCGATCGTCGTCATGGTTTGTAGGCTCTCTGGATGAGCAAGCGGTCTTTGTTCAGCCTCGCCTTCTTCCTCGGTGCCTGCGGCGACAACACCGAGGGCAACACACCCGATGCCAAGGAGGCCGACGCACCGGTGGACAGCGGTCCACTCGCCGTCGACATCCCGTTCCTCGCCCAGATCGCTGGAGTGGACTTCGCGTGCGGCCAGACCTACGACAACGTCGGCTCGACCGACGCGACCTACAAGGGCACCGACTTCCGGCTCTACCTCCACGACATCCGCCTGCTGAGCGACACCGGCGAGACGGCGGTCGAGCTGACCCCGAGCGACTTCCAGAGCGACGGCATCGTGCTGCTCGACTTCGAGAATGGTGGTGCCGGCTGCGATATGGGGACGACGGGCACCAACACGAAGATCACCGGCACCGTCGCACCCGGCCAGTACAACAAGCTCGCCTTCAAGGTCGGCGTTCCCTTCGACAAGAACCACCTCGACGCGACCACCGCCGCCGCACCGCTCAACGTGCCGGCGATGTACTGGGCATGGAGCTCGGGCTACAAGTTCGTCAAGATCGACGGCACCGTGAACAACGCGGGCTTCAACCTCCACGTCGGCTCGACGGGATGCGGGGTCACCGGTCCCACGCCACCGACCTCACCGTGCACGAGCCCGAACACGTTCGACGTCGAGCTCGACTTCCTGCTCGGCGCCGGCTTCATCGCGATCGACACCGCGCCCGTGCTCTCCGATGTCGACGTCTCGGTCAACACCCCGCAGACGGCGCCGGGATGCATGTCGTTCCCCGGCGATGCCGAGTGCAACACGATCTTCCCGAAGCTCGGGCTTCCGTACGGCGCCAACGCCGCTGCCACGCAGCAGCTGTTCACGGTTCAGGTCCCGATCTAGAGCGACGCCACGACGGCGGCGATCGTGAAGGTGATCAGCCACCCGGCGATCGGCCAGGCACGCTTCGCAGGAGCTCGCTCCTGGAGACAGAGATCGACGGCGAGCGCGATCGCGAGCGCGGTGTTGCCGACGAGCGCGTGCCACGTGCGGTCGAGACCGTCGTCGAGGTACGCGTAGCGCAGCACGACATGGAGCAGCGTGTTGCCGACGAGGATCGTCCACAGCGTCGCCAGCACGATCCGCAGGTAGCGATTCGAGCGACGCATCCGCAACAGCGCCGGCATGTAGAACAGGAACATCAACGCATCGCGGAGGTGGAGCCCGAACCGCCGCCACAGCTCGGAGATCCGCGTGGCGCGCCACGGCTCGTCGACGGCCGGCCGCTCGATCACCCCGTGCAGCACGAGCAGTGACAACACCAGCGACGAGAGCGTCGCGAGCTCGAGGATCGCGAGGAGCAACGACCAGTACATCCCGGCGATGCCGCTCGGCTCCCCCTGCGAAGCAACAGCGTACGCCCCACCGCACAGCACCGCGCGCAGCACGTGCGAGCCGGCGAGTCGCAGCTTGGCGCTCGTGATCCCGAACACCAGGCTCGGGGCGAACCGATCGAACAGCGGGATGATCGCGAGGTACGGCACCACGATGATCAGCGGCGCCGGGAGCAGGTAGACGAGGTAGTCGCCGAGCAGCTCCTCGTCGCCGCGGTTCTGCCAGCGGTCGTACAGGAAGATCGCGAGCCGCATCCCGAACAGCAGCGAGAACACCAGCGCGTTGTCTCGATCGATCACGGCAAACCACGCGGTGAGCCCGAGCGCGAGCGCGACGTGGAACCAGCGCGGCCGCTTGCCGAGCAGGACCCACCAGACGAGCAGCAGCAGGACCCACGTGATCGCGATCGAGCCGTACGCGGCGAGGCACGCGAGGCCTTGCAGGATCAGCAGCCCGCGCGCCTTCGCGTGGGACACCAGGTTGATCGCGACGACGCCGACCGCGAGCGCGACGCCCTGGACGACCAGCCCGGCGGTCGACAACTCGACCCCGAGGCGGCCGAGGGAGACACCCCAGCCCACGTGGAGCGCGATCGCCGCGCCGGCGAGCACCGCGAGCACACCACCGGTCCACCAGGCGAGCCTCGTCTCGACCACGCCACACGATAAGATGTCGGCGTGTCAGCTGTACAACGGTGGATCGTTCCTTCCGCCGAGATCGTGACCGTCGGCCTGCCGTTCTGCGCGTTCAAGCTGCTGACCGGGCTGATCCTCCTCGGTTCGGTCGCGCCCGTCGGCTACGCGCTGCTCGCGCTCGGCGCGATCGACCTCGTCCTCAACCTGGTGAACCTCGTCGCGCTGGTGGTCGCGCGGCGCCGGGTCAGCGCGGTGTGCCTCGCCGAGCTCGCGTTCGGCAAGTCCGATCTCGGGCTCGCCGTCGACGTGTTCGTCTCGTTCGGCCTGGTCGCGCTCGTGATCGGCGCCGGCCTGTTGCCGGCTGCACCGGCGTGGGCGCTGCCGCTGTGGAACGTCGCCGTGGTGCTCAACGTGCTCGGCGCCGGGGTGGGGCGCCTGCTGGCCGCGGTGGTCAGGTCGCAATCTTCTTCAGCAGCTTGAGCAGCTTCTCGGTCTTCGGCCCGTACGGCGGATAGCCGCCCTTGAGCATGTCGGGCCAGCCCTGCCGCAGCACGGCGCGCGCATGCGAGAACGCGCGGAATCCGAACACGCCGTGATAGCTGCCGAGGCCGCTCGGCCCGACGCCACCGAACGGCAGGTTGGCGTTCGCGAAGTGGATCACCGCGCTGTTGATGCAGGTGCCGCCGGCGGTGGTGTTGTCGATCACCGTGTCGATCGCGTGCTGGTTCTCGGCGAACACGTACAGCGCGAGCGGCTTGTCGCGCGCGGTGATGAACGGCGGGACCTCCTCGAGGTCCTTGTAGGTCAGGATCGGCAGGATCGGCCCGAAGATCTCCTCGGCCATCACCGGCGAGTCCGCCTTCACGTTGGTCAGCACGGTGGGGGCGATGTAGCGCTCGGCCGGCTCGGTGTTGCCGCCGATCTCGGCACGCGCACCCTGGGCGACGGTGTCCTGCAGCATCTTGCTGAGCCGATCGAAGTTGCGCGTGTTGATCACGCGCGCGAAGTCGGTCGACTTGTAGCGCGCGTCATCGCTGGTGCCATACATCGTGCCGATCGATCGCTTGAGCTCGCCGACCAGGGCGTCGCGCTTGCGCTCCGACACCATCACGTAGTCGGGCGCGATACAGGTCTGCCCCGCGTTGACGAACTTGCCCCACACCAGGCGATCCGCCGTGGTGGCGAGGTTCGCCGAGTCGTCGATCACCGCCGGCGACTTGCCGCCGAGCTCGAGCGTGGTCGAGGCGAGGTGCTTGGCCGCGGCCTCGGCGACGATCCGGCCGACCTTGGTGGAGCCGGTGAAGAAGAAGTGGTCGAACGGCAGCGCGAGCAGGCGCTGGGTCTCGGCGGGGCCGCCCTCGACGACAGTGACCTCCTCGGGAGGGAACACGTCCGCGATCAACTCGACCAGCAGCTTCGAGGTGGCGGGCGTCAGCTCCGACGGCTTGCACACCACGCAGTTACCGGCGGCGATCGCCGCGACGAGGGGTGCGATGACGAGCTGGAACGGGTAATTCCACGGACCGATGATCAACACCACGCCCTTCGGCTCGTAGTGGATCCACGACTTGGTGCCGAACAGCGTCAGCGGCGTCGACACCTTCTCGGGCTTCATCCACGAGCCGACGTGCTTGATCGCATCCTTGATCTCCGACAGCGACGGAAAGATCTCCGTCAGCATCGACTCGGTCGGCGACTTGCGGAAGTCGGCGAACACCGCCTGGCAGATCGCGTGTTCGCGGCGGACGATCGCGGCGCGCAAGCGCTCGAGCTTCGCGATGCGCTGGTCCGCAGTCGATCGCTTCACCGTGTCCTGGTGGCGGCGCTGGGCCTCGAAGAGTTGCTCGATCATGTTCGATGGTGCGGTTTGCGTGGCCACGATCGGAGCCTAGCTCGGGCTCGGCGCTCTGCGTGCTAGCTTCTGCGCGATGAATCGCCGACACGCCATCGGAGCGCTCGCCGGAGCCAGCGTCGCGACCGCCCTGCTCCCGAAGGCCGCCGAAGCAAAGGCGCCGGTGCTGACGCCGGTCGCCCCGGGCGCCCACAGGGTGACGCCGCTTCCGTTCGATCCGGCGAAGCTGCGCGGGCTCTCCGAAAAGCTCCTGACCTCGCATCACGCGAACAACTACGCCGGTGCGATCAAGAACCTCAACGCCGTCGAGCTCGCCCTCGACAAGATCACCGCCGACACCCCGGGCTTCCAGGTCAACGCGCTGCGCGAGCGCGAGCTGACCTACGCGAACTCCGCACTGCTCCACGAGCGGTACTTCGAGATCCTCGGCGGCGATGGCAAGCCGGCGGGCGACTTCGCGAAGGCGCTGACCACGCAGTTCGGGTCCGCGGCCAAATGGGAGATGCTGCTGCGTGCGACGGCGATGTCCCTCGGCGGCGGCTCGGGCTGGGTCGTGATCGCGTACAGCGAGCGTACGCACGACCTCCGGATCGTCGGCTCGAGTGGCCACGCGCAGACACTCGCGGCCGGCATGCCGATCCTCGCCCTCGACATGTTCGAGCACGCGTATGCACTCGACTACGGGGCCGGTCACGCGAAGTACATCGACGCGGTGTTCGCCAACCTCGACTGGGCCGCGCTCGACAAGCGGTGGCGCGGGCTCAAGGCCTAGCGATTCACGACATACGCGATCAGCGCGCAGATCGCGATGACGTGTGCGATCAGCAGCAGCGTGCCGCGGTGCGTGGACTTGTCCTCGTCCATCAGTGCGCGTGTCCGTGGTGGAGGTCGGGCGCGTGCTCGTGCTCGTGCTCCAGCCGATCGTGGGCATGAGGATGCGCGTGCTCGCCGACGAACGGCGGCTCGTGGTCGTGCGCGTGATGCTCGTCGGGATGGCGATGGACGTGATCGTGCCGCTCGGGTGCATGAACGTGGGCGTGGCCATGGCGCTCGGTCACGTGAGCCACCACCCCGACGACGAACAACCCGGCGGCCGCGATGGCCCACGGGCCCGCGACGCGATCGCCGAGCGCGAAGGCGAGGGCTGCGCCGATGAACGGCGCGAGCGCGAACACCGAGCCGGTGCGACCTGCGCCGATCCGACGCTGCGCGACGAGGTACAGCCGCAAGCTGATCCCGTAGCCGGTGGCGCCGCACGCGAGCAGCACCCCGATCGCCCAGCCGGCGGGCCACGGCTCGCCGACGCTGATCGCCGCGATCGTGGTGACCACCGCGCCGATCGAACCCTTGCCGACGATCACCTCGAGCGGATCGCGCTCCGCGAGCGGACGCGTCAGCGTGTTGTCGGTGGCCCATGCGGCGGTCGCGGCGGCGACGGCGAGGACGCCGAGCAAGCCCCAGCTCGCGTCCTGCCAGGCATCGACCGTCAGGGCCGCGCCGCCGGCGGCCATCGCGAGCACGGCGAACGCGACGCGCGATCCGATCGGCTCGTGGAAGAACGCGCGGGCGAGCAGCACCGTGAACACCGCCTCGAGGTTGAGGAGCAGCGAGCCGATCGTGGGGCCCGAGCGCTGGAGGCCCCAGGCGAGCAACGTCGGAGCGATCGCGCCACCCACGACGGCGACCGCGACCACGCGCGACCAGTCACCGCGCCGGAGCGGGGCATCGGAGCGGCCCTTGAGCACGCGCAGCACGAGGGCGGCGGCGGCGGCACCCGCGTACAGCAGCGCGGCCGTGGTGAACGGCCCGACGCTGCTGCCGGCCCACGCGACGATCGGGGTCGTGACCCCGAAGGTGACCGCGGCGGCTGCTGCCAGCACGACTCCGGTCACGATCGGCTTCACCGCGCAATCGTGCCACACGGCGCAACTCCCCGTCGGGGGTCGACTCTCTCCCTCCACTCGCGGCTGCGCGCTCGCTCCTACTATTGACGGTAGTAGCCGGGCGCTCTAGGCTCGACCTCGTGCGCACCTTCTCGCGAGCCGCTCGCGTCCTCGGCGATCTCGAGACGCGCGTGATGGAGGTGGTGTGGACCGAGCATCCGATCTCGGTCCGCGCCGCGTGCGATCGCCTCGCCGACGATCACGCATACACCACGATCATGACGACCATGGACCGGCTCCACAAGAAGCGGTTGCTGCGTCGTCACAAGGACGGCAACGCGTTCCTGTACGAGCCGGCGATGGATCGCGCCGAGTATCAGAAGCGCGTGGTCGAGGCGGCGCTGACGCCGTTGCTCGAGCAGGGCGCGGCGCCGGTGCTGGCGGCGTTCGTCGAGGTCGCGGCGGAGCTCGATGAAGCTCACCTGGCGCAGCTCGAGAAGTTGATCGCCAGCCATCGGAGGCGCAAGTGAACGCCGCGAGTCTCGCCGGGTTCGGCCTGGTGCTCGTCACCTGTGCGTGGACGCTGTCGGCGCTCGGTGGGCTGGCGATCACCGCGCGGTGGTTCGAGCGCCGGGGTCCGCTCGTCGCGCGTCGTCTCGCCGTCGCCGTCGCGGTCGTTCCCCTGGTCCTCTCCGGTGCGGTGACGCTCGCCCTGATGCTGCAATCCGCGCTCGGCACCGATCACTGCCCGGCGCATGGTGATCACGCGCACCTCTGCCTCACGCACGGTACCCAGTGGCTGCAGTCGCCCTGGGTGGGGGTCTCGCTCGCGGTCGTCGGTGCCGCGATCCTCGGCCGGCTCGGGTTACTCGCACGCGCGATGATCCGCGGTCGTCGCGCGATCGGCGCCTTGCACGCGATCAGCCAGGACGCCGGCGCCGTGCGGATCGTCGAGACCGAGCGCGCCTTCTGCTTCGTGGCAGGGCGCGCCCCGGCGATCTACGTGTCGGCGCGGATCTGGTCCCGGCTCACCGGCGAGCAACGCGCGGCTCTGCTCGCCCACGAGGCGGCGCACGTCACCAACGGCGATCTGCGGATGCGGCGCGTGCTCGAAGTCTGCCTCGCGTTCGCGGCACCACTCGTCCGCGATCGCGTCCGCACCGCGTGGCTCGCCGCGACGGAGCGGCTGTGCGATGCGCGCGCGGCCGAGGCGTGCTCGCCCGAGGCGGTCGCGAGCACGATGGTCGCGCTGTTCCGCCTCCAGGCCGCGCCCGTGGCCACCAGCTTCGGGCTCACGCCCACCCAGGCCGAGCTCGCAGGTCGCGTCGAAGCGGTGCTCGCAGCTCGCCCCCTCGATGACCACGCCGCGAAGCTCGCAGGCCGCTTGCTCGTCGCGACGTGTGCCGGGCTGATCGCCGGCGCGGCGCTCGTCGCAGAACCCCTTCACCACGCGTTCGAGACGCTGCTGGGATAATCGATGCGACGCACGCTGATCCAGCTCGCCTGCCCGCTGTTACTATCGACGATAGTAGGCGTGGCCACAGCTCAACCGGCCTCGATCGACGAGCCAGCCTTCGTCGCGGAGCTGCTCGGAGATCCCCGGCTCGCGTCGCGGATCGAGGCCGCGCGCG
>Ga0075163_10007050_pt1 | contig 14897 bp, 11 predicted proteins | sample JI1023141ADNA_FD_71478 | JGI IMG/M metagenome (GOLD analysis project Ga0075163, IMG submission 71478) | Wastewater effluent complex algal communities from Wisconsin, to seasonally profile nutrient transformation and Carbon sequestration -... | ecosystem: Engineered > WWTP > Effluent > Algae...
CGGACTTCGGTCTGGCCAAGGCCAGCACGCAGCTCGAGAAGACCGACCCGGGCGTGGTGAAGGGCAAGTTCAGCTACCTGGCCCCCGAGGCCGCGCTCGGTGACGCCGTGGACGAGCGCGCCGACCTGTTCGCCATGGGCATCGTGCTCTGGGAGATGATCGCCGGGCGCCGCTTGTTCCTGGGCGACTCGGACTACCAGACCGTGAAGCTGGTGCAGCAGGCCAACGTGCCGAGCCTGCAGGCCATCAACCCCGAGGCCGACGAGAGCCTCGAGCGCGTGCTGGCCAAGGCGCTCGCCAAGAACCCGGCGGACCGCTACCAGACGGCGCGCGAGATGAGCGACGCGCTGGCCGGGTTCCTGTTCAGCCACCAGCTCAAGGTCACGTCGTACGACATCGCGTCGCTGGTGAAGAACGCGGTCGAGAACGAGGACAAGCCGCGCGGGGCCGCGGGGCAGCAGTCCATCATCGACAAGCTCATCCAGGAGGAGCTGGTGCGCTTCACCTCGCTGGGCGGCGACGGCGGCGCGACCGGCGGCCTCATGCCCGCAGTGGACGCGGACGACGGCGGCGCGAAGCCCCTCGACGCGGGCTCGTTCGAAGACCCCTCCTCCTGGTTCGCGGACGACGGTGACGCCGGCTTTGGCTTCGGCGACGACGCGGGCGCCAACAGCGGCGGCGGGGCCCCCGGCTGGCGCGAGTCCGGCGTGGACGAGGGCATCGCGAAGCTCGAGTCGCAGAGCGTGGACCTCGGGCCCGCTCCAGGGACACCCACCGGAACCGCCAAGCCCGGGAAGGCAGCCACCAAGCCGCCCGCGCCGAGCAAGCCTGCGGGGACACCCACCCCAGCGAGTGGGGGAACGGGGTCTGCGGGGACACCCACCCCAGCCGCCTCCCAGCCCGAACCCTCGGGCGGCTCCGGCAAGTGGTTCGTGGTCGCCCTGGTGCTGCTCGCCGTCGGCGGTGCGGCGGCCTTCTTCGCCACGCAGTCCTGACCCGCCTGCGCTGACGTTCCGGACCCGACGCCCAGCGAGCCCCCGAGTCCCTCGAAGCCCCGGGACGCAGGCCCTGAGGAGGCTCAGCGCACCTCACGCAGGCGGCGGCGCCACTGACGTGCCTCCCCCGCGCTCAGGCCAGCGGTCCCGAAGCGCGCGGCCACGTAGGCCTCGGTGATGGCTGTGACCACGTCCGCCCCGGGACGCCCCGCGGCGGCCAGGGCCTCGGCGTGTCGGGTGGGTGTCCTCGCAGGGGGTCGAGGCACACCCACTCGAGCGAGCCGCCGCTCGAGCGCGCCGTAGAGCTCGCGGGCCCGCTGCGCGTCGGGAGAGAGCCGCTGCGCGAGGCCGCTCGATCTCCGCCGCCACGCGAGGGCGATGGTCGCGAGGAGCAGCCCGAGTGAGGCCGCCCCCAAGAGCGTCGCGCCCCGTGAACGCGTGGAGAGCACCGGCTGAGAGGGGTCGTCCGTGTTCCTGGCATCGTCCCCTCCGAAGAGCCCGAGCGAGCGGAAGAAGCGCCCGATGGCCCACACCCCGGCCACCTGCGAGCGCAGGTCGTAGCCGACCACGTGGCGCTGCCACACGGTGCGCATGGCATCCAGCACCTCGCGCAGGGGGGTCAACACGGGCGTAGACGCTGGGCCACTCAGGCCGCGCGCCGGTGGCGTGGGGTCGAACGTGCGCCACTCGCCGTCGATGTACGCCTCGACCCAGCTGTGCGCGTCCCCGTTGCGGATGCCGTAGTACTGGCCGAAGCGGTTGTACTGCCCGCCGAGGAAGCCGGTGACGTTGCGTGTGGGGACACCCACCGTACGCAGCATCACGGCCATCGCGCTCGAGAAGTACTCGCAGTGCCCCGCGCGCGCCTCGAAGAGGAACACCGAGAGCGGGTCGCGCCCGCGGGTGTCCGGCTGCGCGAGCGTGTACTGATACGTCCCCGAGTCGCGCAGGTACGCCTGCACGCGCGACGCCATCTCAGCGGGTTCCGTCGCGTCGCCCACCACCTCGCGGGTCAGCGCCTCGATGCGCGCCTGCCCCGCGGGCAGCTGCAGGTATGCCGCGCGCTCGACGTCGGGCAGGTTCGGATTCTCGGCCAGCGTGCTCGACGGACCGATGCGACGCGCGAAGGAGGCGGCGTCCGGCGCGGCGATGGTCTCGTAGGCGAACGGCAGACCGTCGGGCTCGAGGTAGCGCAGGTCGAGCCCCGTGCGGAGCTCCAGGCTCCGGTAGACGATGACCCCGCTCGCCACCCGCGGGGCCACGTCCACGGCGACCGCGCGCGGCGGCAGGAAGACCACTGGGTCCTCGAGCGGGTCGACCAGCACGCTCAGGTGGGTGTCCCCCGAGAGCGGCCGGCGGCGCAGCACGAAGCGCTCGCCGATGTCGACCAGGCGCTCGCGCTCGCTCAGCTCCCGAGTCCAGTGCCCGGCCTCGTAGTGGTCGAAGGACGTGCCGCGCATGCGCAGCGGCCAGTAGTCGGGAGGGCTCGGCGGCAGGGGCTGCGGCGTCACGCGCATCACCACGGTCGGGTCGTCGCGGATGACCCCGAAGCCGCCGAGCTCCACGTCGCCACCGAAGCCGACGACGCTGGTGGCGTCACCGTCCCCCAAAGAGAGAAAGCCGAGACCGACCCGCGGGAACAGCAAGAAGAAGACGGCCGTGACCAAGAAGAGCGGCAGCGACAGCAGCGCCGTGCCCGCGAGGAAGCCGCCGCCGACGAGGCGCCGCTGCATCCAGCCCACCGCCTCGGGTGACGGGCCGTCCGTGATCGTGGCGCCAGGGAGCGCGTGCTGACTCTCGAGCTCACCGCGCAGGTGATTGAGGGCCAGGATCCACGGGGTGGCCACCACGTACAGCAGGAAGACCACGGCGTAGTCGAGGCCGTTCGACAGGATGGTGGCCGCGAGCAAGTGGATGATCGCGAGCACGGCGATGTGCTGATAGTCGAGCGCGGCGCGGCGGTGATAGAGGCGCGAGACCTGCAACACGCCCACGAACTCGACGGAGAGCGTGAGGATGGAGGCGCCCAGGAAGCCGCGGGCCACCTGGACGACCGCGAGGACAGCCATCAGTGCGGTGATGGTGTGTGACCAACGCTCGGGGAGGAAGCGGCGCTCGTCCACGAACCAGCTCGCCACTACGAGGACACCCATCAGAACGATGAGAGGCAAGCGCAGGACACCCCCGAGGGTCAGCGCGAACAGGCCGACGCAAGCGACGATGTAGGTAATGAGCTTGTGCAGCCGGAGGAAGCTCACGCGGCGCGCCCCCTGCGCGTGGGCGGCGGCTCGGCTGGACTCGCGGGGGCCGGGATGACGGGGACGCGGAACTCGAGGCTGCCATCACGACGCGGCGTGGCCACGCGGGGGGAGCCCTCGGGTGGGTGTCCCCCGACCGGCTGCTCCTGCAACGGCTGCTGCGCGTCGGGTGGGTGTCCCCCGACCGGCTGCCGCATGTCAGGTGGGTGTCCCTGCAACCCTCCCTGCAGCCCCTCGGGTGGGTGTCCCTGCAGCGCGGCCGGCGCAGCGGGCTGCAACAACGCCAGGAAGCGCAGCAGCGGGTCCGGAACGCCCCCTGCGTCGATGCGCGGGCTCGCGGAGCCCTCCGTGCGGATGACGACGGAGATGCCGTGCGCCAGGGAGGCGACGGCCAGCGAAGCACACTCGGAGATGGCGACCTCGAACGCATGGTCCCAGGCGGGGCGCAGGAGCGGGTCTGCGGGCGGGCGCTCGTCGAGGGCCAGGGTCAACGACCGGTCCGACTCGGCAGCGCGCTCGCGCGAGACCAGCCGACCGAAGCTCGCGCTGCGCCGCCAGTGAATGTCGCGGGCCTCGTCTTCCACTCGGTGGGCCCGCAGGCCGAGCGTGTCCGGGCCGTGACCGCGCCGAGCGCTGGCCTCGGCCAGACCGACCTGCTGCGGGGGGAACCGCGGAAGCACGACGTCGCGGACCTCGGGATAGACCAGGACCTCTTCCGGGTGACCGCGCCGGCTGACTTTTTCGATCAAGCCGAAGGGATAACGCGTGGTGACCAGGAGCATGCCCAGGGCGTGCAGCCCGCGGCGGTCCGGGATCAGCGTGCTGGTGACCATGACCTGCGCAGCAGCGGGGACGCGCACGACGTAGGCGCCGCGGCCGCGAAAGGGTGGGTGTCCTCCGAGAGCGACTCCGTGAGGGGCGTCCGCGAACCGAGCATCTGGGGACACCCACCCGAGACCGACCTCCCCCGCTTCGGGTGGGTGTCCTCCGAGGGGCGCTTCGGGTGGGTGTCCTCCGAGGGGCGCTTCGGGTGGGTGTCCTCCGAGGGGAGGGTCCGCGCGGACGCCTTCTTCGCGCACCTCGAGAGAGAAGCTCGGCAGCACGCGCTTCAGGTTCTCGAGCGTGATCTCCACGGCGTGTGGGCGACCCACGTAGAGCCGGGTTGGCAAGCGACGCTTCGCGCGCAGCTGGTAGAGGGCCAGGTCACTCAGCGTGCCGCTGACCAGCAGGAGGCTCAGCAGCAATCCGAGGATCAAGTAGAGCAGGTTGTTGCCGGTGTTCACCGCCGCGATGCCGACCCCGACGGTGACGAACACGTAGCCCTTCCCTTGCCGGGTGAGGGAAAAGCGCCTGCGTCGCGGGGCACGCGGGAGACGCTTGGTCATAGAGGGACGGGAATGCTCTGCAGCAGCTCGCGAATGACCGCCTCCGCCAGCGTGCGGTCGAGCGGATCCCCGGTGGTGCGCACCCGATGCGCCAGCACCGGCACCGCGAGTGCCTGCACGTCGTCGGGGGTGGCGTAGTCGCGCGACTGGACCAACGCGTGGGCGCGCACCGCCCGCTCGAGCGCCAGGGCAGCACGCGTGCTCGCGCCGAGCGTCAAGCGCGGAGCTTCGCGCGTCGCGAGCACCAACGCATGGAGGTAGCCGACCACCGCGTCGTCCATGCGCACGTCGTCCACGGCCGCGCGGGCCACCGTGAGGTCGGTGGCACTCCAGCAGCGCTCGAGGCGCGCCACCGGGTCACTGCCATCCCGCTCCCGCAACAGGGCGCGCTCCACCTCGGGCGCTGGATAGCCGATGCGCAAGCGCACCAGGAAGCGGTCGAGCTGCGACTCGGGCAGCGGGTAGGTGCCGTAGAAGTCGTCGGGGTTCTGGGTCGCGAGCACGAAGAAGGGCTCCCCCAGACGGTGCGTCTCCCCCTCCACCGACACCTGCCGCTCGTCCATCACCTCCAAGAGGGCGCTCTGCGTCTTGGGCGTGGTGCGGTTGATCTCGTCGGCCAGGAGCAGCTGCGTGAACACCGGCCCTGGGCGAAAGCGGAACGTCCCCGACGTGGGATCGTAGACGTTGCCGCCGAGCACGTCGGCGGGCATCAGGTCGCTCGTGAACTGGAGGCGGCGGAAGTCGAGCCCGAGGGACGCCGCGAGCGCGCGCGCGAGTGTGGTCTTGCCCACACCCGGAACGTCTTCGACCAGCACGTGACCGCCCGCCAGCAGGGCCGTCACCGCGAGCCGGACCACGTCGTCCTTGCCGCGCAGCACCGTACCCACGTGCTCAGTCAGGCGGCGCGCGGAGAGCGTCGCGCTGCGGGTAGCGGAGGCCGGCCTTTCGGATGGCGGCGCAGAAGTCGGAGGCGAGATGGATTGCGAGGACACCCACCGAGACTACTCCGCGACGCCCTCGGTTCATTCCCCCTTTCGCGACTCGCGGGTTCTTGCTCGATCCCCGGCGTTGATGGACCATGTCGCGTCTACAGCACCCGCGGGTGCCGTCCCCCAAGAACTGAAGGTAGCCATGCGCATCTCGCTCTCCGACGTCTCGCTCCAGCAAGCTCAAGTCGACATCCTGGTGGTGGGGGTCCGCTCGACCAACCCCAAGAAGGATGCGTTGCTCGACAAGGTGGAGAAGGCGACCGGGGGCACGCTGGTCGCGCGCGCCATCAAGGACGAGGGCTTCGAGGCGAAGGCTGGGCAGACCCTCAAGCTCGCGGTGGGCGGCAAGCTCAAGGCCGGCTGGGTGGTGCTCGTGGGCCTCGACGCCAAGGCCAGCGCCGAAGACGCACGTACGCTGGGCATTCGCGCCGTGCGTGCCGCCAAACAGCAGAAGAGCGTGGCCCTCGTGCTGCCGAACGACACCGCCGAGGAAGCGCGCTTGGCCGTGGAGGGCCTGCTGAGCGCAGCGTATCTCTACGAGACCTACAAGACAGGCAGCCGGCGCTCGAAGGGCGGTGTGAAGTCGGCGTTGATCCTGACCGCCGACAAGAAGCGGGCCGACCTGCGCGATGCGCTGCGCGACGGGCGCGCGCTCGGTGAGGCCGTCAACCTCGCACGCGACCTGGTCAACGGGCCGCCCAACGACATCCACCCGGTTGCGCTGGCCGAAGCCGCGAAGACGGCCTGTGAGGCCGCGGCCGACGAGGTCAAGGGCGGGACGCTGACCTGCAAGATCTACGACGAGAAGTGGATGACCAAGGAGCGCATGGCCTTGTTCTTGGCCGTGAACGCGGGGTCCACCACACCGCCGCGCGTGGCCCATCTGGCGTACAAGCCGGCCAACGCGAAGAAGCGCGTGGTCTTCGTGGGCAAGGGCCTCACGTTCGACGCGGGTGGTTTGTGCATCAAACCGGCGGCTTCGATGGGCGACATGAAGTGCGACATGGCGGGCGCCGCGGTGACCATCGGCATCGTGGTGGCGGCCGCGCGCATGGGCCTGCCCATCGAGGTGCACGGCGTCATCGGAACCACGGAGAACCTGCTGGGCGCGTCGGCCTTCCGCCCGAGTGATGTCTACACGTCGCGCGAGGGCAAGACCGTGGAGATCATCAACACCGACGCCGAGGGGCGCTTGGTGCTGGCCGACATCCTCCACTGGGCCACCGAGCTCGAGCCGGACTACCTGATTGACCACGCCACGCTCACGGGCGCGTGCATGGTGGCGCTCGGGCAGTACCGCGCGGGGCTCTACGGCAACGACGAGGAGTTGGTGGATGGCTACATGGGTGCGGCCAAGACCAGCGGCGAGCAGTACTGGCGCATGCCGCTCGACTCGGAGCTGAAGAGCTCGTTGAAGAGCGACGTCGCGGACCTCAAGCACACCGGCTCGCGGTACGGCGGGTCCATCACGGCCGCGCTGTTCCTCCAGGAGTTCATCGGCAAGACCAAGTGGCTGCACCTCGACATCGCGGGCCCGGCGTACGTGGACCACGCCCACGGACGCTACCCGAAGGGCGGAACGGGGTTCGGCATCGCGACGGGCGTGAGCTTCCTGGAGCGGCTCGCCGCTGAAGCCCCGGCCGCTTGACCCCCTTCGAAGGACACCCACCCGAGGCAACCCGCGGCGAATCTCCTCGGAGGACACCCACCCGTTGGCGCGGGTTTCTTCGGAGGACACCCACCCGTTGGCAGGCCCGTCTCGGGGGACACCCACCCGAGGTTCGTCCGCCGGCGGGCGTTCGAATGGGTGTCCTCGGTACGCTGTCGATGGCGCTCGTGACGTTTTGCGCTGCATCGGTCGCGAGCGCACACCTCGGACACCTCGTGCAGCGGGCGGAGAGATACTTGAAGGTGGACGTGTCGGGTTACCGCGTGCGCCTGGTCGTCTCCCTCACCCTCGGCGCGCGAGAAACCGCGCGGCTCATGCAGCAAGCGGACTCGGACGGGAACGGGTGGGTGTCCCCTGAAGAGCGCGACGCCTACATGGGGCTATGGGGTGCCGGCCTCGTGGACGAACTCGCGGTGCGGGTCGACGGCACACGCGTGGACGTGGAATTCGCGGAGCCCTTCATGCAGCCGATCGGGGCCATCGTCGCCACCGAAGGCTCGGTGGAAATGGTGGGCACGTTCGTGTTGGACGGCGGCGAGCACGATGTCGTGATCGCGGACACGATGCCGCGCGAGGCGTTCGAGCGCACGGACTACTCCTTCCGCGCTCGCGACGAGGCCGTCATGCTCGCGAGTGGGCTCGGGGACAACGTGACGGAAGTGCTCGAGCACACCTCGGTGCATCAGGCGAGTCCGAACCCCGAGACCTTCATGGTGCGGGTGCGCGTTCCGCAGCGTCCGCTGACCGCGGGCGAAGAAGCAATCCGCGTGCTGCCCTGGGCGGCAGGTGCGGCAGCCGTATTGATTGCCGTGGCGGTCGCGCTGCAGCTCAGGCGGCGCTCGCGCGTACGAGCGGCGTCTCCGACTCCGCAGTAATACGTGGCCGCCCGGGAGGCGGGTACGCGCGCTTCACCCAGTGAGCGCCGCTCGCCCGGGTCCTGCCACGCCGCACCGCTTCGGTGTCGATGAGGTGCCTCTCGCCCAACGCAGCAAAGCACACGGCCCCGAGGCCACGCAGCGACTCCCCCCAGGTGTCTGCGCGGAGGCCAACCTCGGTGACGAGCTGTGCAAGCGTGGCTGGCAGAGCACCGCGCTTGTCCCCGCGAATGGCTTGTCCGCTGAAGCGCACCAGCTCGACGTAGCCGTGCAGCGAGAACGGCAACGTGGCAGCGCTCGGTGGCGACGCCTGGCGGGAGCTCGCGGACTCGTCTTCGAAGGCCATGAGACGAGGCCCCCTCGGCACCAGGCGCACCGGGTCATCGACCGCATCGTCAGCGGCTGCGGTGGCCACCCTCCGAAGGGTTCGCCCCACCGCTGCGAGCCGCTCCTGGATGGAGCTGAAGTCGCTCCCCGCGAGCGAGTCCGTGAGCCCCGCGTACACCGGGTTGAGGTCGACGTAGCTCATGCACGTCAGCAGCGCGCCAGCGTCCAGCAGCGGACGCGACTTGAACCGCCCTTCCCAGAAGCGACCGTGACATCCATCTTCGCGGTTGGCGCGACGCGCGATGCGTTCATTCAGGCAGCGCATGAACCAGCTGAGGCTCGAGAGCCTCTCTCGGTAGAGCGCCACCTGCTCGTCCAACGTCCCCGCCACTTCCGCGCCCTGCAGCGCCATCGGGAAGAGCTGCCGAGCGCGGGAGAGCAACTCGGCGCGGGTCCAGTCCTGACTCGAGGCGGGGTCGAGTCGCAACACGAGATGCACGTGGTTGCTCATCACCGCGTATGCGCAGACGTCGACCGCGAAGATGCGCTCGAGCGTTGCGAGCTCATCGACCACCCACTGCTTGCGATGGTCGAAACACCGCTGCGTCGTGTGGTCGACACCCATCAAGAAGGCCTGACGCACGCAGCGCGAGATGCAGTGGTAGTAGGGAGTGGTGTCGGGATGGACTTGGATGGCGCGTGGGAGGGTCATGCGCCGACCCTCGCACGCGGGTGTGACACTGTGCCGCAGTGTGGGTGTGAGCATACGAAAAGGATGGGAGGACACCCACCTGAGCGAGCAGCATACGAGGACACCCACCTGAGCGGAGGTGTCGTCTCCCGGCCGTTTCGGTGGGTGTCCCTAAAGGGTGCGGCGCCAGACTCCTTCAGATGGGTGTCCCTGGAGCCCCCCGCTTCGCTTCTGATGGGTGTCCCTGGAACCCTGGAACGGACGGGTCCCCGGGGGGCGAGCCGCTAGACCTCGAGATCCGTGCTGAGGAAGCACTCGTGCACTTCCAAGACGTTCGGGCCGCGGAACATCTCCTGGGGAGCCCGGTTGCGGTGCGCTTCGCGAAAGGCCTCGCTTTTGGTCCACGCGGTGAAGTCTTCGAGCGAGCGCCACCAGGTCTTGACCTCGTAGTAGCCGGCCTCCGTCGGATCCGGCACGAACCCGCCGGTCTCGTGGGAGAACTTCACCGGCCGCGGGCGGTGCACCTCGTTGCGAACGAAGCCGGGGCTCTGGTCGACCAAGTGAACCCGCTTGCGAAAACGGTCCTCGAAGTCGATCTCGTGGCCCTCGGCCACGGGGATGCGATTGGTGACGACGATCATGCACGAGAGCCTGCGCAAACGGCTGGCCTCTGGCAAGGACGGCCGCGCCTGATATCGTTGCCGCGTGTATCGCTCCTCCAAGACGTTGACTGGCTTCACGTGCGCCCACCGCAAGTGGCGGCACCACGGCCACTGCGCCCACGTGCACGGGTACAGCCGCGAGTTCACGTTCTGGTTCGAGTCCAGCGTCCGTGACCACAATGGGTTCGTGATGGAGTTCGGTGGGCTCAAGCCGCTCAAAGCGTGGCTCGACCAGCAGTTCGACCACACGTTGTTGCTGGACGCCGACGACCCGCTGATCCCGCAGTTCCGCGAGATCGAAGCGCTCGGCGGAGCACGCCTCAACCTGCTACCCGACGTCAGCTGCGAGGGCACCGCACACTTCGTCTACGAGCACACCTCCGAGTGGCTGCGTGATGTGACCGAGGGCCGCGTGTGGCTCGTGTCGGTCGAGTGCCGCGAGAACGACCACAACTCGGCCGTCTTCATCGCGCCGCCGGTCACGCGGTGAGGCCGACGTGACGACGACCCGCGACCCTCGAGCCACGCGGGAAGCCTCTCCCCGCCACGGCGACGACCCCCCCAACGGGGAGCGTCTCCCGCGCATCGACACCGCCGTCCCGGGACCACGCGGCCTGGCCTGGGTCGAAGCCCTCGCGCGCTCCGAGTGCCCGGCTTTCACCGCGCGCCGCGCTCGCCGTGCCGAGCAGAGTGGAGCCCCCACCGACCCCATCGTCTGGACGTCTGCCGTCGGCTCGAACGTCGAAGACGCGGACGGCAACGTCTACGTGGACTTCACGAGCGGCTTCGGGGTCGCGGCGGTCGGCCATCGACACCCTCGCGTGGTGAGCGCGATCACCGCGCAGTCCGAGAAGCTGCTGCACGGGCTCGGCGACGTCTACCCCTCGGACGTGAAGATCGCGCTGCTCGAGCGGCTCGCCGCGCTCGGTCCCTGGCGCGAGTCGCGCGTGATCCTGGGCCTGTCCGGCAGCGACGCCATCGAGGCTGCCCTCAAGACGGCCGCGCTCGCCACGGGCCGCCCCGGAGTCATCGGTTTCGAAGGGGGCTACCACGGCCTCGCCCACGGGCCGCTGGCGTTGTGCGGCTACTCGGAGGGCTTCCGCCGCCCGTTCGCCGCGCAGCTCAACCCCCACGCACGCATCGCCCCTTGGCCCCCGGAGTCGTGTGGGCTGGATGATGCCTTGGCTCCCGTGCGTCGCTTGTTCGAGGGACACCCATCCGAGCGCCCCGGCGCCATCGTCGTCGAGCCCATCCAGGGCCGCGGCGGAGTGCGCATCCCCCCTGCGGGCTTCCTCGCGGGTCTGCGGGCCCTGTGCGTTCAACACGGTGCCCTCTTGATCGCCGATGAGATCCTCACGGGACTCGGCCGTTGTGGGGAGCTGCTCCACTCGGTGCGAGAGACCGAACCCCACCTGATCTGCATCGGGAAGGCGCTGGGCGGTGGCCTGCCCGTGTCGGCTTGTCTCGGCGACGCGGGCATCATGCAGGCATGGGGCGCCCCCGAGGGCGAGGCGCTGCACACCGGGACGTTCTTCGGTCACCCGCTCGGAGCCGCCGCGGCCCTGGCGGTGCTGGACGTGCTCGAGGACGAAGGCCTGGTAGGTCGGAGCCGAACGATGGGCTCGTGCCTCGCGGAGATGATGCGCGCACGCGACTTGGGTGACGTGCGGGGGGCAGGGCTGCTGCTCGCGCTCCCGGTGGGCGGGTCGGCGCGCACGCTGTCGCTGGTGCACGCGCTGCTGGTGCGCGGCTACCTGGTGCTGCCCGCGGGCGCGGATGCCTCCGTCCTGCAGTTCGTGCCACCGCTCACGGTGACCGAGCCGCAAGTGACGGGTCTCGTGGAGGCGTTGGCTGCTGCGATGGGTGTCCCTTGAGGGCGGCCCTCGCAGCGCGGGTGCGGGCGATCATCGCATCGCAGGACACCCATCCGAAGCCCGTCGCATCGGAGGACACCCATCCGAAGCCGGACGACGCATCGAGCGCTTCGAGCGCTTCGGGGGACACCCAGCCGGTCATGTTCACCACCGAGCCGGACCCCTCGGAGGACACCCACCTGAGCCCCCTCCTGCTGGACCTCGCCGCCTTCCAAGCGCAGCATGTGGACCCCTATGCCCGCCTGTGCGAAGCCCAGCCCGGTCGCTCGCACCCGCTGGACTGGGCGCCTGCGCTGCCCACCGACGTGTTCCGCTACACGCGCGTCGCGGCTCACCCCGCGTCGGAGGACACCCACTCGTTCCGCACCTCCGGCACCTCGAGCGGCGCGCGCGGGACCCACCCTTTCCGCGACCTGACGCTGTACGACGCCGCCGCGCACGTCCACGCGCGGCGCATGCTGTTCCCGGACGTCCCCCGCATCCCGCTCGTCATGCTGGCGGCGCATCCCGACGATGCCCCCGAGAGCTCGCTCTCGTACATGCTCGGGCGCTTCGAGACCTGGTTCGGCGCGGGCCCGGCCACGTGGTGTTTGCGCCACGACGCGCTCGACCTGGGCGCGCTGACGACCGCCCTCACCACCGCGCAGCAGCGTGGGACCCCCGTCGCCCTGCTCGGAACGTCGTTCGCATTCGTCTTCGCGGAGGATGGCCTCACGCAGCGCTTCGCCCTGCCACCGGGCAGCCGCATCATGCAGACCGGCGGCTACAAGGGCCGCACGCGCGAGATCGAGCCCGCCGTCCTGCGCCAGATGCTGAGCGCGCGTTACGCCATCCCGGAGGACTTCATCGTAGCCGAGTACGGCATGACGGAGCTCAGCTCGCAGCTGTACGAGGCGTCCCTGCGCGATCGTCTGATGGGCCACCCGAGTCCTCGGCGTCACTTGGTGCCTCCCGCCTGGGTGCGTGCGACCCCGGTGGACCCCGAGACGCTGGCCCCGCTGCCACCCGGTCGGGTGGGTGTCCTTCGAATCGACGACGCCGCCAACCTGGACTCCGTGGCGGCCATCCTCACGTCCGACCTCGCGGCGTCAGCGCCCGACGGCTCGCGGGGCATCGAACTCCACGGGCGTGCGACCGGCGCCGCCCTGCGCGGCTGCTCCCTGGCCATCGAGGAGGCGCTGTCGGCTCGTGCCCGTGATTGAGGCCACTTCCGAGGACACCCACTCGATCGCCGCCAAGCTGCGCAACGCGCCCGTGCGGGGGCTCTCGGCAGCCGATCGCATCGCCGCCGTCGCCCGTCTCGCCAGCACGCTCCTCCATCGGGCCGACCAGGGTGACCTCGACTTCCTGGCCGCGAGCGGCGGCCTGTCGCCGGCGATGAGTCGGTGGGCGCTGCAGATGACGCTCGCGTCGGTCACCCCGGCGTCGCTCGAGGCCTTCCTCGGCAGCATGGCGCTGCCCGGTCATCGCGCGGTTCCGGTCGGGCTCGCCACCGTGTTGCTGAGCGGCAACGTGCTGACCGCTCCCGCCCGTGCACTGCTGCTGCCCCTCCTGATGGGTGTCCCCGTCGTGGCGCGTGTCTCGTCCCGAGAGCAGGCGTTCGCCGCCCTGCTCCACGACCAGCTCTCGGATGGGTGTCCCTCGATGCAGGCGCTCGCGCAGGGCCTCGCGCTCGTCGCGATCGACCCCGCGACCGTGCCGGGCAAGCACGCGTTCCAGACCTTGCTCGGCGTGGGCGACGTGGTGTCGGTCTATGGCAGTGACCACACGTGTGCCGAGGTCCGCCGGCAGCTGCCTCCCGGGGTGGCCATCGTGGAGCACGGCCACGGGCTTGGGGTGGGTGTCCTCGGAGCGGCGGCCAACACCGACGACGAAGGCACCGAAGCCCTCGCCGACCGGTTCGCGCTCGATGTCGCCGCGTACGATCAGCGCGGCTGCCTCTCGCCGCAGGTCATCTTCGTGGAGGAGAACGGGTGGGTGTCCCCGCAGCGGTTCGCCGAGGCCCTGCACCACGCGCTCGCACGCCTGGCCGTCACCCTGCCGCGCGGCCCGCTCGACCACCACGTCGGTGCGCAGCAGGTGCAGTTCCGCGGGGTGGGCGCCGCGCTCGGCCGGCTGTTCGAAGGCGACGGCTGGTCGGTCACCTACGAGGGGGAGCTGCCGGTGCGCCCCACGCCGGGCTTTCGCAACATCGCGGTGCACAGCTACGCCGACGACGCGACGCTCATGGCCAAGCTGGCGTCTCTCGGCCGTCATCTGAAGGTGGTGGGCTACGCGGGCGACGAGCTCCGTCCTGCCTTCACACAAGCCCTCCCATCACCGCTCGCGCCGCGTGTGTGCGCCCCGGGCGAGATGCAGACGCCACCCTTCACCGTCGTGTGGGACGGCCTGCCCGCGTGGCACGGGCTGGTGCGCTACGTCGCGACGTGACGTGCCTTCGGCGGTGCTGCGAGCCCGGCGCTCAGACGCCGATGAACAGGCGGTTGCCGAAGTTCCGCTCGAGGCTGCTGTCGAAGATCTTCGACGCCGCCGACTCGATGTCGTACTCGACACGCTTGAACTCGAAGGTGCGCGCGTCGGAGTCGTAGATGGTGTAGCTGGCGCGGTTGTCGTAGTCGCGCGGCTGACCAACGGACCCGACGCTCACGATGTAGCGCGTGCCCTTCTCCAGCTTGAACTTGGTGGCGGGCAGCTCCTGCACCTCGCCGGGGCGCAGCCCGAACACCTTGCACAGGTGCGAGTGCCCGATGAGCGTGATGTCGCCGAGCTGCTCGAAGATGGCCAAGCACTCGCGGGCCTGCTCGGGCGCGAAGATGTACTCGAACTCCTCGAGACGCAGCGGCGACCCGTGGCACAGGTGCAGGCCGATGTCGTTGCGCTCCTGCTTGTACGGCAGCGCCTTCAGCCACGCCATGTTCGCCGGGCTCAAGATGCCCGCGTGGTAGTCGAGCGCCTGACGCGCGGCCTCGTAGTAGTACGAGTAGTCCATTCGACCCGCGACCGCCGCGTCGTGGTTGCCGAGGATGGTGGCGACCGTGACGTCACGTACGATGTCGGCGCACTCGTTGGGGCTCGCGCCGTAGCCCACCACGTCCCCCAGACAGTAGAACTGGTCGATGGACTCGGTGGTGAACGCTTCCATGACGGCCGAGAGGGCCTCGATGTTCGCGTG
>Ga0075163_10007051_pt1 | contig 14895 bp, 7 predicted proteins | sample JI1023141ADNA_FD_71478 | JGI IMG/M metagenome (GOLD analysis project Ga0075163, IMG submission 71478) | Wastewater effluent complex algal communities from Wisconsin, to seasonally profile nutrient transformation and Carbon sequestration -... | ecosystem: Engineered > WWTP > Effluent > Algae...
GGGGGTGCGTCCGAACGCGCTGGCGATGTTGGGGGAGATCGTCGCGAGCCAACTCGGGGAGTCCCATGAGCATGACCTGGCGTTGTTGACGGCGGTCGGCGCGCCGGTCACCGGTGCTGCGCCGGTCCCGTTTGCGCGCGTGATTCCGGTTGGGCGCTTCTTGGGGACGGCGGGAACCCCGTTCGGGGACGGGAGCATGCAGACGATCTACCGGGGGGTGGGACAGTGCCTGGCGGCGTTGACCGTCAGTGAGAAGGCTCTGGAGAACTACCGAAAGTTCATTCTGGAGAACTTCACTCCGCGCGCGCATACGCGAGTGTCGGCCTTTGGGTGGGGCGCCAACAGCAATCCCGATATTCAGTGGGGGTCGATCGGCTATGCCTCGTTGTCGATGGGGCGTGATCGCTACGCGGAGTATGCCGCGCAACGCATGGCGCGGGCCGCGCTGGACCACCTGATCGGTGGCCATCTGCAGCGAGGGAACCCCAACTCGGGGCAACTTCAGGCGCGCGCGATGGTCGCCTCGCAGTGGCCTTATGTGTGTTCACAACTCGGTCTGCCCGCGGGTGGCGGGCAGGATCCGCAGGCGCTGGTGCGGTGGCTCTACGAGGGGGGACTACCGCGGCAAAAGTCCGCGCACATTGCGCGCTCGGTGGTGGAACGGGGACTGTCGGCAGAGATGCCGGTCGCTACCGCCGGCATTCCGTCCGAGCAGTTCGTGCCGACGCTCATGGCATTCCTAGGGCGCGCGCGCAACCAACTAGCCGAGTTGTCGCGCCAGGCGGCCTATGCCGACGCCTACGTCTGGACCGGCAGTTTTGTCTCGCGATTGGAGTCCGTTATCGGAGACGCCATCGCGCAACACGGCTTGGTCTACACCAAGGAACTCATCTCTGTCCTGCAAGAACATCTGACCGGCAACTACGGTGCCGCCGGGCTCTCGGCTCTCGGTGCCCAAACGCCAGATGCGGCGCAAGTCCCGCCAGGAGTCGGGGAACTGTTCTCTTCCATGCGTGGGGTCATCCAACGTGGCCAAGATCTCGCGGACCAAGTCAAGGAACGCTACGCCGCCATGCTCGATATGTCGGCGCGCGGCATGTGGTGCTCCCACGTAGCCCAGGTCCTCGGGGATATCGCCGGCGGCGTCTTGGCCCCCATGAATGAGGCGGTCATGGCCGCGCTGCGCGAGGTCGAGTCCGCGCGCGCGGCCGCCGCCACGCGCACCGGGCTGGCAACTGTCGCGACCCCGCTCTATCCCCTATGGCCTTCCGACGAGGACGTCATCGTCGACGCCCGCTGGAGCGCAGCAGACAACGAAGTCCTCCTCACGCCCGCAGCCGCATTCCCCGATCAGTACCTTCGCGATCTGGCGACCGCGAGCCAGATCGACAGCGACGGGGCACCACCACCCATCGCCGAGGCTCGTCGCCGCACTACCCATGCCGTGGTGACGGGCCTATGGGCGACCGCCGGCGGGTTCTCGCCCCCCGGCGGCCTGATCACAACCGACCCGCAATTCGTCGCGAAGTCGCTTCCGATCGACCCGGGCACGGGGCGGCCCCAGATCCCCACCCGAGCCGTCTACACGATGCACGTCAGCGCCGAGAATCTCCTCGACCGTGCCCGACAGTACGTCAACCGGACACAGTCTTCCTTCTCACTCTTCGTCCAGGAATCCATCCGCGCCTACGTCGACACCGGCGGCGGTCAACGCAGCAACGAGGTCGTCGGCAAGTTCCGATCCGTCCTGACCAAGGCTGTCCCCTTCGCCCAAGTCAGCCCGCACGTCGTCGACGAGGTCCATGACGGCCCGGCCACGGTCAATTTCTTCTTCTCCGACATCCCCTTCGCCGGCTTGCCCATCGCCGCCGAACTGGAAGCGCTCGTCACCCAAGACTCTTCCGTCGACGCGTTGACCACCCAGAACCTGACCTTGGCCCTCAGCCAAGCCCCAGCGACGCGGATCGACGTTTTCGGCTACTACCCCAACGAACTCCCCGTCGTCTACTCCGGACTCCTCGAGCCAACCCGAGCCCAATGGGCCCAATCCATGTCCGCGGACTCCCGCAAGACCTTCTGGCACGGCCGACGCAGCCGCCCCCTGCCCGCCGCCCTCGCCATGAGTCGAGCAGAACGCCAAGCCATGGTGGGCGGGTGGTTCCTCGGCCAAATCACCGGCGAAATCGACATCCCCGCACCGCCATACACCCAGCCCGTCCGCGTCTGGGACGCACAGAAGAAGACCTGGCTGGCGTTCCCGAACCCCCTCCTGACACCGCCGGAACGATTCCTGCGCAACTTCGACTGGCTCCCCGCCGTCCTAGAATCCCACCTCCTCGCGGTCGCCAACTTCGGCGCCAGCCCCGTCGGCCAATCCATGGCACCCTACGAATCACTCCGCCGAATCTGGGACGACAACCCCGACGAACCGACCCCCATGGCCGCCGGAATGTTCCAAACCCGCGGATCACGAGCCCTAGCCACCTGGCTCACCGACGGTCGCACCCCACCCGGACCCGGCTCACGCGTCCCCGGAATCGAGCCAACCGCCACCGGCGAGGACCGGCGCACCGCCGCTCTCGCGTGGCTGGACTCCATCCACGGCCGCGTCAGCGACCACTTCCGCCCGGACGGCAGAGGTGAATTCTGCCAAATCACCTCACCCGACCAACGCGAACGCGTCCCCTTCTTCCGCGACCTCAACGCCGACCTGCACAAAGTCCTCCCACAACTAATCGACATGACAACCAACGCCAGCATCGGTGGCGCCAACAACAGCGCCCACGGCGTCATGGACGCGACGTTCTGACCGGTGCCCCTGTGCCCCCAACCTCACGCGAGCGATTTGGACGTATGCCGATGAGCGACCTGACAATTCTCGTCACCGAGAATCCAACCCTTGCCGGGATCCCGGCCGCCCTTAGGGACTGGTCTGCTGCCGGGCTGATTCGCCCCTTTGTGTGGGTACCACCGGCGACGCCCAACTCGCGTCTCATTGAGGCGCGGTTGGTCGAGTCGGGAGACGTTGTCGTGTCCTCCCTCGGAGACCTGCTCGCCCGCCGTTCTCCCCGTCACGTGCGCATCGTCGCCCTGACCAGCGAATTGGTTGGCGGCGCTGATTCGGCGCGGAACGCCACCAGCCTGGCGGCAGCGGTCGGCGGAGCGGGAGGGGAGATTCGCACCACCCTCGTGCAGCTTGTCGTGACTCGCCTGGAGGCAAGAGACGGCGCGTTGACGGCGCTTGAGGGATGGCACAACATCCTCATTTCACCCGATGATGCCGCGGGGCCGACCAAGCCCCATAACTTGCTCGAAGGCCCCGCGTCCGACGAGGACATAGCGCAGTTCGCGCTCCCGGCGGTTGCTGCTGTGGGGGCGCTATTCGACGGCGTGGAGGCCGGGCCGCTCGATGACACGCCCGTCCCCCCGGGGGCAACGTTCCAGGTTCTGCGAGTCTTCGCCCGCCGTCTTGACGCCTCGACTGTCCGCGACGCGCTGCAACGCCAAACTCTTGGCCTAACCGATGGGTATCCGCTGGTGCTGGGAGCCGGTGGGGCCTCGGCCACGTATGTCGAGAACATCGACCTCGCCAATCTCGACATGGCCAATGGTCTGTGGAGTCGCCACCTTGGCATCCTGCGCAGCGCGCGCCAGAACCCCCAGTTGGCGCAGGTGGAGTCGCTCGGCATCTGGAAAGCGTTCCGGATGCTCTGGAGCTTTCTTTGGGCCTCGATCAAGAACGCACCCGCGGAGTGGGCCAACAAGGTCATTTACACCGGCAAGCAGTGGGTGGCCACCACGGCGACGCGGGCGATCTTCGGTCAGAACAGCGCCTTCGCGGTCGTCGTCGGGGGCGTCCGCGGGCAATCAGCCTCCTGGCAAACCCAAGTGGAGGCGTTGGGCGCACTCGAGAACTCGCTGGGTCCGGCGCAAGACGGGCACCACGTCCACTCCCGGATGGATAGCCTGTGGCAAGACTTGGTCTCCGGTGGCTTGACCTTGCTCGACGGGCAGCCCCGACGGGGTGATCAGATGGACGCTGCCAAGATCGGCAGCGACACCGGGATCATCCGGTTCGGCCGGTTTCTCGCGCCCTCTCGCGCGACGGACTCCTTCACCGACATTCCCGGAGCAGTGCGGGCCGCCACCGAGACGGACGAGTTGGCACCATACGACACGCTGCAGATCCGCCGATTCGGCACCCGCCTGAGCGCTTTGGCCGCTGACCCAATCGCAGGCGCCGATGCGTCAGCGACTATGGAGAAGTTCCAGGCATGGTGGCGGCGGGTCAGCGCGACATATACGACCAAAGTATCGCTCCGCCTGTCGGACGAGTTCGAGCGCCGGTTGGCCGAGATAGCCGAGTACACCGCCGTGCTGCAAGCCGCACAGGCCACCACGGGAATCCCAGACGACATTCGCCACGAGCAGAATCGGCTCGCCTCCCGGCTGCGGTTCCTGCTCATCGCTCTGGTTCTGCTCATCACCGCCACGATCACCCTCGGGGCACTAGCCGTGATTCCGTGGCTGGTCGCCGGGATCGCCTTGGGAGTATGGATGCTCGGCTGGCTGGTGAGTTCGGTCTTGACCTTCCTTAAGGGTCAGCGCCGGCTATTCCAGTTGAAGAACATGCGGGCCGAGGCATTGAGCAAGGCTGACGCAGCGGAATATAACCTCGCCGCGGCCATCCGGGACGCTCGACGCTGTGGAGACGCCTATGCCCTCCTCCTGCAATGGGCCGAGTCGCTGGCGATCTTCGCCTCCGATCCATTAGGTCAGGCAAGTGCGCAGGCGGGGCCCAACGTGGGGCCGGGAACCGACCACCCGCTTGCAATTCAGTTCGGACAAGCGGAGGTCAACGATCGCGAGGTGGCGCGCGCCGCGAGCGCTCTCCGCCGGCAGTTCTTCCCGGTCGGGTGGCTCGACTCCGTATGGGATGCCTTTTTGGGGAGCGCCGGTCACCTCCTCGGTGCGCGCGGGACAATGCTTCTCGACGAGCCGGCCCTGCTTTATCGGCAGCGAGCCATCCAAGAAGACGTGCTATTGCCCAGGTGGGTCGAGGCGCTCACCGAGCAGGGAGTCCCTGGAACTGCTGGCGACCAGACGTGGGAGCGCATCGTTCACACATTGCAAACGACTGCGCGGGATGAGCTAGAACGGCTGTTGGGACAGGTTCGCACTGAGACCGGCGCGCCCACGGCGCTTAATGAGTTCCTTGGTGGGCTGACGGCCCAGGTGATAACACCGACTGGCTTCCCCACGACCCTGTTCTCGGCCAGCGCGATCACGGGCGACCTGATGCGGCCGCACGTGACCTGGTGCCGGGAGTGGTCGGAGGGGCTGTCGCGCACTGTCGTTCTGGCGCAGATCTCCGTTCCCATGCCCGCCGAATACCTACGTCCTGAGGCGCGCCGGCACGAAGACCCGATCGGCAACGTGGGGTCATCGAACGGCGGCGCGACCACCCGGCTGGTCCGGCCCATCGTTGACGACATCTTCTAACGTGGAGGAACGGGCAGGTGTGTGAGAACAAGCAGTGCATCCTCCTCACGTGGCGGCGGTTCATGGCTGCCAATGGGATGCCGTCATTGCCGAGCGAGAGTGATTTGTCCTTCATCTGCGCCCAAGGTCGGATTCCAGACAACCCGCCTTCCGCCGTTGCCAGTTGGGGACACGCCATCTCTTTCCTGCTGAACCAGGCCAAGTTCGGCGTGACCTGGGAAGGCATCCACCTCACGGGAGACTTGCTGCGACCTTTGGCAGCAACGATTGGTCGGGGGTCAGCGACACCCCTAGCCACGTCATCCCCGACTACTTCCCCCAATGCGGCTGCACCCGTCGGGACGCCCGCACTCACGGGAATGGCGGCAGCGACCGGAGCAGCGCCCAACCTCCTAGACGGCCTTCGTGCGTGGCGCGATCGCGCTGTCAAGGACGGGGCCCTCGCGGCAGGCGCTGCACCGGATCACCACCTCGTCATGTTGATTCGTCCCGCGATGAAGCGACCGGCAGATGTGGGCCAGCGCGTCGCCGCACTTGCCCCCTTCGCCCAGGAAGTTTTCGATGTCGTAGCTGCGGCGGAGACCTCCGCCGCTCCTGCGTCATCTACGACGCCCGCAACGACGTTCGTCGCGACGGACGAGGACGAGGCCCAGCCGCGGACTGTTCCACGGAGCAACCTCGCGACAGCCATACGTGCAGTCGAAGCGGTCCCGCCGTCGTCACTGTCTGGCGGCCGGCCGGTCACAACCGTTCAGCCGCCCGCGGACTACACCTCGCCGGTGTACCCGTCCACCGCGCAATATCCGGGGGCGTCCGTTCTGCCGTCAGGCAGCCACAGTTCCGGGGCGACCACGAGCGCGTATCAGGGTCACGTCGCGGATACAACGGCACCGCGCTCGACCTCCAGCTCGGTTGCGTCCAATGCGACTGAATCACGCCCTTCAGCTGTCACCGCGTCTACGGCTCACGAGCCGCCTAGCCTGGCCGCCGCAGCGCGCGAGGACGGAGAAGTGCAGACCGAGGTGTCGGCCGAGGTATCGGCCGACAAACCGGGCGGCGCGCAGACGCTGCCGTCCGATCTCCGGAGCATCGAAAGTCACGATGATATCGAGCGTGGCTTCGCTGAGGCGTTGAGTGTCGTGGCCGAGCCGGCCAGCACCGTGGTCGACCACATCAGTATGGACGGGCGATCGATCTATCGGTGGCCGGCCCAGTCGGAGGCACTGACGATCTATCGGGTTGTCGTGTCCGACAGTCAACGCCCGCTGGTGCCCGAGATGGGCGATCTTCTTGCGGTCACCCAGGGTACTGAAGTTGAGGATGGTGCCCCGATCGGAGGGCTCTTCCGCTTCGTTCAAGTCTGGGCCAATTCCGGCGACTCGATCGGCGCCGCGAAGGCGGCGCAGCCTCGACTTGTCGCCGAATGCGTCCGGGTGGCCCCGGTGCACGAGGTGTCCGGCTCCCCAGATTTCGGCCAGGTCGCCCTCGTCTGGACGGCACCGCCTGGCGCCAGCAGGGTCCGGGTGTTCCGGCTTCCCCCCGCAATGACGGGTCCGTCCGGATTTCGGGCTTTCGAGATTGCCACCGATCGTCCCAACCTGGGTGGTGTCGTCGATCGTGGCGGGGAGGCCGGCGCGGCATACGTCTATCGCATGATCGTGGAGGCGAGAGATCCTTCCGGGGGAAGCCACCAATCGAGCCCTGTCGATCTGCGATTGGAGTGGCCAGCCGTTATTCGCGAAGTCACGAACCTGGCCATTCATACGGTTAAAGGGCCAACCCGATTCGAGTCGGGAATGGTGGACTTGACGTGGACGGCATTGCCGGTCGGGGACGTCCAGATCTATCGCCTCAAGGAGCCATTGGGGGCCGGCATTCTGGGGGTCGAAGTTGACAAGGGCGCACTCCCGCAAATGGGCTTGACCGACAGCGAGCTGTGCAAGAACCCCCAGGACCCGATGGGCGACGATCAGATCCGCATGGCCGAGGTGCCCTGGCCGCCGGGCTGGCCACGCATTCACTTCGTTCCCGTGACCATTCTGGGTCAGCGCGCCCTGCCCGGACGGCCGAGCGTTGAAGAAGCACCCGTCGCGCCAGGCGATCCACGCCTCGTTGATCGGGTTGCTCAGCAGGTCATCACATTTGTCTGGCCGGAGGGCGCCACGTATGTCCGTGCCTACATCGGCCCGGTTGGGGCAGAACCTCACGCTGTCTGCAGCGGCAACCCCCATCACCAAGTGACCGAGGAAGACTATCGGCGCCATGGGGGTCTGCGGATGGCCTACAACCCCCCCTCCGACGCCGCGGTCTTTCTCACCGGCGTACGCGGTGACTCCGTGAGTGCACCCGTGGCGGTTCCACTACCCAAGCGGTGGCAGATCCGTTACTCGGTCGAATTGCACCGTCGACGCCTCATCGGACCGGTGGACTACGTGCGGGTGGCGGTGTCGGCGCCCAACGAGCAAGCCGCCGGATCACCGCCGTTCGTCGTCGCGTATAACCAGGACCGGCTGCCAATGCATCCGCGAGACGGCGTAATCCTGACGTGCGTCCCGGATGCGACACCGGATGCATCACCAACTCAGGTGATGCATCCGCAGACCTTGATCGGAGGTCCACAGTCGCCTCGCTTTCGAATGCTCCTGCCATCGCCCGTTGCTCGCGGATATGTTCGGCTCTTCGTCTCACCTGGAGTCGGCGCTGAATCTCTGCGCAGGATCGTCGTCCTTGATCCGTCCGTTACGGAATTGCGGTGGGCCTGATGTATGCCTCCGGCGAAGAAGACGCCGCGGGACAGATCGGTTACACGTCAAGCCGCGGCGGATTCGGCATTCATGCCGAAGTGGGTCAGCTGACGGACACGGAACGGGATCTGCTGGTGCGGGGAGCCGATCCTGGACGCACCGACTTCGGCCAGCCCCTGCCCCGATTCGCCGCGCCCGATGAAGTGGCGACTTTCCATCGAAACCTCGTGGTGACGCCGATCCCCACGGGTGCGGCTGCATGGCATAGCTCGCCCGCCGGAGCCGATGAGAGCGGTCGCGCCGGCAACGTCTTCATCCATGCATTGCTCGATCGTGCTCCAGCCCACGACGGCCGTCGGCTCATCGATACCTGGCGGTCACCGGATTGGACAACTCCGTATGGCGCGGCCGAGGTCCGCGGCAGTGCGCTTCCTCCCGCTCTTCCTCGCCCGGGAAACGTGGTCGGTTACCAAGGTGTGTGTGACTTCCTCCTTGATCCTTCGACCTGGAGACTTGGCACTTTGTCCGTCCTTCTGGACGAGCTTGCCCTCCCACGGGGGGCACGCGGACCCGTCGTCCTCGGCGTCAAGAGTCCCGATGTCGGCGCGCTTTGGATTGGGTCAGTCGCCCATCTCATGTCACCGGGTGCGGCTGCCAAACTCGGGTTCGGCGTCTGGGAGAGCCCGCGCGCGTTACAGGGCGATCGGCCGGTGACCTACGAGTTCATCTGTGTTCCATCCAATGATCTGACCGAGATCCGTGAGCAGCACCCGCAACTGACCATTCTCGACGACGAGGATGGCGCCACGCCACGCGATTGGACTCCTGCCGCCGGCGGTGAGGCAGCCTGGGGGGCCTTGTCGGTGGGGATGCTCAGCCTTGCCGACGATCCCTACAACGTTCTTCGCGAGATCGATGAGGTGTCGAGTCGTGTCGGGGATGTCGACCTTTCCCGATTCTGGCCGCTCGCCATGGTGATGGCCCAGCGCCTGGACTCGTGGGCGTTCTTATCGCAGCCCATTGCCGCGGCACTGGGTTCAGGGAGCCCGCCATCCTTGGCCGGGCAGGCGGACCTCTTCTCGACCACGTTGGCCGTGGTCGGCCGGCATACGGGTGAATCCACTGCGGACTCGTGGCAGGCCCTGTCAGCCTGCGCCCCCGGCCCGATTGCGCAGGTTCTCCAACGGATCTACTTAGTTCGCGCCCTAGCAGATGATTCCTGGTTGGCTACGCCCGGTGGGCCACCCACTCGGTGTGACCCGGGTTGGCGGCCGACAGACCATCCTGGGTTGGAGGCGGAAGCGACAGTCGCCGTTCAGCGCCTAGCCGAACTCGACACGCCCATGGCGGCCGTGCTGATGATCAACCTCGCCGACCTGCTGATTCGCTCTGGCTGGCCCGTCGAAGACCCGGACAGCTTGTGTGACGGCCAGCTGCTTCGTGGTCTGGCCGGGTGCCTCCGGCCAGTCCTCGGGAGTGCTGAACTACGTCGGCAAGTGACGTCCATGAGGCACGTTTCGTTGCAAACGCGAGCCGGCCTACTGCGACCGGCGCTGGCGGACTGGCCGGACGATATCGCCAGGCAGTTCTATCTTCCGTTAGGACGACGAACGCCGTCTGACGTTATCGCCTGGCTGTATCCGAACGGGGCCGACGACTTGGGCCCCGCACCGGAGGAACTATCGCCGCTGGATCTCGAGGCACTTGCCTTAGTGGCCCTAGCCGGACCTGACCGCGATGCGCGGATGATGGGGCGCCAGTTGCTGCTCGACGCGCTGCTCGTGACCAGATCTGGCGGGGAGACAGAGCTGCGGGGCCAGTTAGAGCTGCGGGGGCAGTTGTTGGCCGTCATCGCCGATTCACGTCCACTCCGACCGGCAGAAGTCGTGAGGTTGATACAAGCTGACGTCCGCGTGTCCCGGGTGCAGCTAGCCGCCGCGATCCTCGGTGCGCAGGAAGACGAACGAGGCGAGGTGGTAGCGCTTCTTGCGGACTCGAGGGTAGCTGAGAGCCCCGACGGCCTAGGCAGGTCCGCCCGGTGGCTACAACTGATTCTTGGCGGCGAAGCCTGGGGAGCCCAGAGTTTTGAGCAAGCGGTCGAGGTATATGCGCCTCAGGTTGTGGCCGCGTTCAAAGAACTTTGGGCGGCTTCTAAGACCACCGCGGGGCCGCTGTGGCTACGACACCTTGTCTGTGCTGGTGAGTTGGTCGAAGCTCGAAGCGACCCACACGGATTTTGGAACGATGTGCTTCCGGAGGCAGGTGGGAAGGCCCCCGGTTGTGGCGAGCTGTTCCGCTCGCTGATATCCCTTCGCCTGACCGATTCGGCGAGCTACGAAAAGATCGACATGCTGGGCATGCGAGTCATGTCATGCGAGCCGGACTTCCCTCGGCCATTGGATCCGCAAGCTCCGGTCCGCAGGCTCCACTCGCTGGTCGATGGAGACTCCTACCCGGCGCTCCAAATGGGATTACTCGGCTACTTCTCCGGCCTGGATCGAGACTCGCTCGCCGGATGTCGAGATGGCGTGGCCGCGACGGTTGCGCGGCTCTTCCCGGACGACACCGAGGTGCACGAGTTCGCTCGCTCCTGGCTGATGCGAATCTCGGGAAGTCGTGGTGTAGGTGATCGAATCCGCAACGTCGGTGGCCGGCTCTTCGGCCGATGAGCAATCCACCTTTGGCGCCTCACAAAAGGAAAATTGATGACCAACTATGAACTCGGGCAACAGCCAGTTGGACTTCGCCGCGGACGGGTTGAGATCGCCGCGGTTCTCGGAGACGAGCCGCTGCGATTGAACCTGCGCAGCACAGACGCCCGGCCTCCGATGGAGGGGATTTGGGCACAGCATGGAACCGGCTATCTCGGAATGTTCAACCGTCCGGTCGCCGATCTGCCTCCCCAAATGCTGATCTCCGTCGCCCGGGCAGACGGAAGCCCTTTCCCCGCAACACCTCCGGTGCACGTATCACTCCTCGTCGGACAGGACGGCATTTCCTGGACGTTGGGTGGGCTTGGCGGTATGCCGATAGCGGATTTGGTCTCCGTGGGGATCGCGGATGAGTGGATCACCTTCAGCCGCCCGGCCGGGGCAACTGAGGACCCGGAGGGTCTCACGCGCGAGGCCGCGGCCATGGCTGCTGCAGCCCGTCGGGTGCTGGGTATGCCGATGGTTCCGGAGCCGCAACGAGCGCACGTAGTGGTCGTTGTCGATCCGTCCGGCTCAATGAAGACGAACTCCGCCATGAGGGCACTAGCCGAAGTCGCAACGGCAATCACGGGGATTCATGCCGTACTCGGGGGGCGCGCCAGACGGTTGGAGTGGCATCTCGCGGGTCGACCACTTCGTCGATTCGAATCGCCGGAGTTCCTGCTAGCGAGCCTCAGCGAATCACCGTACCGGTTGGGAATCACGCTGGACCTGCCGGACGTGGTTCCAGCCTCCGACGAGCCGACAGTCGTGTATCTCGTCACCGACGAATTGCCAGGCGGCCTAGCGACGTTCGCTGACATCGACGGGCAGGCCCGTCACCTCGTCGTTGTCGCCAACTCGGCCTCGGCGCCTGCGCGCGTGGGCCACGTAGATATCACAGTGTGGCCGCGCGATCCCGCGGACGAGCATCGACTCACCGCATTGGCCAAGGATCTCCTGCGGGGCTGCTTCGCCCAGGAAAGCCTCTGCGGAAAGGCGGTGGCGGTATGAGTAAGTGCCCGCTCTGCTTCACTGATGTCGGCACAGTAGAGGCCAGTTGGCAGTGCGTGAACCGCGATTGCGCTAGCGAGGCGACGGAGCATCCTGCGGTGAAGGCGTATCTCGGTCGTGAAATGAAGATCAAGCAACGTCGCCGCGAGGTGCGTCCGAAAGATCACCGCGGACCGTGGACGCCCCGTCTGGAGCAGCACTGCACGAAGTGCGGCGCACACATGGAACGGTCGTGCCTCGTGTGTCAGCAACCCATCCCCAAAGATATCGACACTTCCGATGTCATTTGTGTTGCATTGACCGGCGCTCGAGCGACCGGAAAGTCTGTCTCGATCGGGGTCATGCGCCTTTTCGTGGAGAAATTGGTCGAGGAACTCCGTTCAGCCCTTACCTTCGAGCCACGGTATTCGCAGACAGATGAAAGCAAGGAATACCTCGACCAGATTCTCACGGGGAAGACCTACCCGGCGACCCCGCCGGGAATCGCACGTTCACTTCTCTACAGCCTGGGGCAGTTGAATGGAAAGCATCGCTATTTGGCCTTCCGTGATATCGCCGGAGAAGATCTTGAGAAGTCTGACTCGTCACTGAATCTCAGCTTCCTGGGGCGGGCTGACCTCGTCATCTTTCTCTTTGACCCGCTCGCTATAAGAAGTATCCGCGACGCTCTAGAGAGCGTGATACCACGGCAGGGTGAACCGGGGCAGGACCCGCAACGCGTGCTCGGAACCGTATTGGGACACATTTCCAACGGTCGCCCGCACTTGGCTGTTTGCCTCGCCAAAGTCGATGCCTTGCAAGCGTTGGGTGAGCAAAATAGCCCGCTGAGCCCGGTCTTTACCAATGCCGGGACCACGCTCGTGCGAGAAGCCCCCAAGCGCACAATCGGCGGGCCGGCGTATGACCAGGCGGATGGCCTGCTGCTCAGTGAAGAGGTCCGGTCCACCTTGATGCTTCTCAACGGCACGTCCATCGTCAATATGGTCGAAAATCCCGCGACCAAAGTTGTGCTGCCACACCGATTCTTTGCAACTTCCGCGTTGGGAGCAGCTGCAGACGGGGAGCTCTTGCCCGACCACGGAATCACCCCATTCCGGGTTCTGGATCCGCTTCTGTGGATCCTCAACGAGAAGGGGGTCGTGCCTTCGGCTTGATCTGGAAAGTGCAACAGAAACTCAACTCGAGAAGGGTGCAATAGATGGCTATATCTCTCTCTAAAGGCGGCGTTATCTCTCTCGCAAAGGAGTCGGGTCCGGCGCCCCTGGACAACGTGCTGGTCGGCCTGGGATGGGACCCCGCAGACACTGGGGCACCGTTCGACCTTGATGCGTCCGTGTTCTTGACGGACTCATGGTCTCGATGCGTCACGGATAGTGACTTCGTGTTCTACGGAAACAAGGTGCACAACTCGGGCGCTGTGACGCACTGCGGTGACAGCATGACCGGGGTTGGCGATGGCGACGACGAGCAGATTCTCATGACCCTGTCCAAGGTTCCTAGCGCAGTCGTCAGGCTGCGGGTTGTGGTCAGCATTCACGAGGCTGCGAGCCGCGGTCAGCATTTCGGCTTGGTTGCGAATGCCTTCATCCGCATTGTTAACCAGAGCGACAATCGCGAACTGGCAAGGTTCTCACTGTCGCAGGGCGCAACGGGCCAGGATTGCCTCATTTTCGCCGAACTGGAGCGGCAAGAGGCCGATTGGACCTTTCATGCGATCGGCGACTTCACGCCGGGCGGACTGGGTGGTGCGCTCGCGGCGCACGGCCTAGTAGCGGGCTAATGATCGAGACGGTGCCGGCGTGAGCCACTGGTTGACGCCGGCACCAGTATTAATTCTTGCGGCGGTGCCTAGCGCGCCTTAAGGTAGATCACGAAGTCGCCGCTCGTACACCGCAGTGGAATTGTGTTCTCGCACTTAACGCGCAAGTTCTTTCTGCTAATTGAGCTATAGGCATTGAGGTTGACTGCTCCTTTGCGCTTCTTGGATGGGATATCCAAATAGGCGGTGCGGACAGCTAAAGCGAAGCTACACGGAGTGTCACGTGTACCGGCGTAGGTATTGACTGTGATCTTGGTGTTTGCCTTGCCGCATATGCGCGAGGTGGCCGGGATCTTGATCCTCTTCGGCTTGCTGGAGGCCGACGTTGGCGTGGATGCCGCACCGGTGTCATCCGACGTCACTTCGCCACTTCCGTTTTTGATCCCGGAGTTGATAAGGTCAATGAGTTCTGACGTCCCGACAAGGAGCGCGAGTGGCAACACCACAAACTTGAGTATTCGGCGCTTCTTCTTTCGCCGCGGCGTGGCAGGCGCGAGCGGCACCGGAGGGGGAGATGGGGTAGGTGCGGCGTCGGGCTTGGACTCTGCCAGTGTCGGTGTGAGGACAGGGTTGATCGTCGGTGGGTTGGCTGTTTCCGGGGGGACAGACGTTGGGTCATGGCTGCGCACGGTGCCGTCATGCCTTGCGCCACTGTCGTCGGATGACGCTCCAGTCGGCATGGATGCCCCGAGCTTGACCTGAGAGCCGGGCGGGCGGGCCGTGCCGCAGCCACCGCAGAAATCGTCGTCGTCAGCCATGTGCAGCCGGCAGTTGTGGCACTGCAAAGCGATCTCCCCGGATAGTGCCTAAAGATGTCGAGGCTCAGTCGACATTAGTCTGCCGTTCTGGCAAGATGTGACGGTTCAACTATGCAAATGGGCGGCGTAACGCGGTAGTCCCTGAAACGGGGGACTTTCAGGATATCCGCGATAGCGCACGCAAAGCGGTGACACAGTGCGTGGTCAAGGCGTGTAATTCCGAGCCGGGGGGCAACTGGAGGGCGCGATCCTCGACATACGCGACCCAGGCGTGGGCGACGCGGGGGTCCGTCGCGGGGAGGGCACGGCATACGTGCTCGGCGATCCCGGAACGCAGGCTCGTCGCGGTGGCGCCGGGGTCGTCGAGA
>Ga0075163_10007054_pt1 | contig 14889 bp, 10 predicted proteins | sample JI1023141ADNA_FD_71478 | JGI IMG/M metagenome (GOLD analysis project Ga0075163, IMG submission 71478) | Wastewater effluent complex algal communities from Wisconsin, to seasonally profile nutrient transformation and Carbon sequestration -... | ecosystem: Engineered > WWTP > Effluent > Algae...
CGGAGCTACAGGCCGAGCTTGTCGAGTTTCTTGTGCAAGCCCTCGCGGGTGATCCCGAGGGTCACGGCGGTGCGGGTCTTGTTGCCGCCGTGGTCGCGCAGCGCCTCGGCGATGAGCCACCGCTCGACCTGCTCCATCATCTCTTTGAGCGTGCCCTTCTTGGGCAGGGCCTTGGCGACCGTGCCCTCGATCTTGCGCAGCCGCGGGGACAGATCGGTGACCTCGATCGGCACGCCGGGCTCGGCCTGGATCACCACCCGCTGGATCTCGTTCTCGAGCTCGCGGATGTTGCCGGGCCAGCCGTAGCTGCTCAGGGCCTCGAGGGCCTCAGGGGTGAAGCCGGGCAGGGTCAGGCGGTACTCCTCGGCGTAGCGCGCCAGGAAGTGGCGGGCCAGGGCGGGGACGTCCTCTTTGCGCTCGCGCAGCGGCGGCAGGCGGATCGGGAACACCATCAGCCGGTAGTACAGGTCCTGGCGGAACCGGCCCTTCTCGACCTCGGCCGCCAGATCGCGGTTGGTGGCGCAGATGATGCGGACGTCGACCTGGCGCTCGCTGGTGGCGCCGACCGCGCGGATCGTGCCCTCCTGGAGGACCCGCAGGAGCTTGGCCTGCAAGGTCAACGGCATCTCACCCATCTCGTCGAGGAACAGGGTCCCGCCGTCGGCGATCTCGAACAGGCCCTTCTTGTCGGAGTCGGCCGAGGTGAAGGCGCCGCGCTTGTGGCCGAACAGCTCGCTCTCGAGGAGGTTCTCGGGCAGGGCCGCGCAGTTCTGCGCGACGAACATCTTGTCCTTGCGGCCCGAGCGGTAGTGGATGGCCGACGCGATCAGCTCCTTGCCGGTGCCGGTCTCGCCGTCGATGCACACCGTGGCGCGGGTATCGATCACCTTGTCGAGCTGGTTGAACACCGCCAGCATCGCCGGCGAGTCGCCGACGATGTTGGGGAAGCGCAGCCGCTCCTCGCGCTTCTTCAGGTAGGTGTTCTCGCCGCGGGCTCGCTCTTCGGCCAGCTTGAGCCGGGACACCAGCGCGGCGTTGTCGAGGGCCAGGGCGGCCTGGGCGCCGAGCAAGAGCGCGACCTCGAGGTCGCCCTCGTCGAACATGCCGGCGGCCAGGCGATGGTCGGCCTCGAGCAGCCCGACGATCTCGTCGCCGCGCAGGAGCGGCACCGCGATCACGCTCTTGATGTGGCCGCCCATGATCGACTCGGACGATGAGATCTCGTGCTGGGCGTCGGCGGTCAGGATGGCGGCGCGGTCCGCCAGGACCCGGCGCAGGATCGCCCGGCTGGCGCGCACCGGATCGCCGGCCGCGGGGGCGGTGGCGCGAGCGTCGCGGGCGCGCTGGCTGGCCAGGGTGAAGCGGTCGCGATCGGTGTCGGAGCGGAGCAGGACCGTGACGTGGGTCGCCGTCGGCAGGAGCTCGAAGGCGGCCTCGGTGATGGCGTCGAGCACCGCGGCCTGATCGAGGCGCCCCGACAGCCGCTGGAGCGCCTTGTAGACCTTGAGCGCCGAGCCAGGATCGGCCTCGAGCTGATCGCGCACCGCGGGCAGATCGACGATCGAGCGCGAGGCGATCAGCCGCTCGGCGAGCTCGTGATCGGCGGCGTCAGGCCTACCAGGATCGGCGCTGCCACCATCGGCGCTCCCAGGATCGGCGCTGCCACCATCGGCGCTGCCAGCGTCGGCGGCCAGCGCGCTCGGCGCGACGGCGAAGCCGACCCGGATCACCACCGGGCTGGCCGGGTCGCCGAGCAAGAGCAGGTCGCCGGGGGCCAACGCTCGCTCGAAGCCACAGCCGGCGTCGATCGCCAGCCGGGCGCCGCCGCGCTCGACGGCCGAGCCGTTGGTCGAGCGCAGATCGCGGAAGCGGTAGCCGCGCGGCCCACGGATGATCTGGGCGTGCTCACCCGACAGGTGGTAGTCGGTGAGCGCGACCAAGTTCGAGGTCGCCCGGCCGATCGTGACGACCGCGGCCGCGAGCTCGTAGCTCGGGCGCGACGCAGAGCCGCGGAGGATCTCGAGAGTAAGCACGAGGCGTGGAAAAGTGCGCGCGACCGCGCCGTCGAAGACCTGGCCGCGGTTATACTCCAGCCACTCTCCGCCGGTCATGAGCGAACCTCGCAAAGTCATCGTGGTCCACGACGATCCCCGGGCGGCCCAGGGCGTGCGCCTGGGGTTCGAGCGCGAGGGCCTGGAGGTGACGGCGGGCGCGGTCGACGCGATCGTCGGCGAGCTGGCCGGGGCCGGGGTCGTGGTGGCGGGCGCCAGCGACGGTGACGCGGCGCGGGCGCTGTTGGCGCGACTGGTGACCGAGGGCGCGACCCGCGGCGCGCCGCCGGTGCTCTACGTCGGTAACGGCATCTCGCGGGCCGACGCGCTGGCGGCTGGCGCCTCGGCGTTCCTCGGCCACCCGGCCTACCTGCGCGACGTCGTCACGATCGGGCGGATCCTCGCCGGTCGTCGGCCCGGCAACCGCGCGGTGATGGACGGCGATCTCGGGGCCAGCTTCGGCGTCTTCTACCTGGTGCGAGCGCTGGCCGCGATCGGCGCGACCGGCACTTTGCTCATGACGCGCGGGCTGCGCCGCGGCGAGATCCGGTTCTTCGAGGGCGAGGTCACGTCGGCCCAGGTCGGCGGGCTTCACGGCCAAGGCGCGCTTCACCAGCTCTTGCTCTGGACCGAGGCCCGCTTCGAGCTGCGCGAGGAGCCGGTCGTGCGCCGCCAGCAGATCCCGCTCTCGTGCGAGGAGCTCCTGGCCGGCGCGGAGCGGTTCCTACTGGACATGCGCGCGGTGGCGGGCGTGCTATCGCCGTCGGCGATCTACGAGCTGGATCATCCGGTCCTGCAGCGCCACGCCAAGGCGGTGCCGACCGAGGTCCACGGCGTGCTCCGGCTGTTCGACGGTCATCGCACGGTCGCCGACGCCCTCGAGGACAGCGCCTACCGGATGTTCGAGACCCTGCGGATCGCCGAGCGCGCGGCCCAGGTCGGCATCCTCCGCCGGCGCGACGTCGGTCGGCCGCGGACGCCGCACCGCGCGATGCTCGCCCTCGAGGAGTGGCTGGTCGGCGGCTCGGGCGCGGTGGCCACGCCGATCGTCCCTGAGGGCTCCGGTGGGGTCGGCGGCGGCAAGAAGGGCAAGGGCAAGAAGGGCAAGTCGGGCACCGAGCCCCGCGGTCCTGCGGTGGTCGAGGTCGACTGGGCGGCCCTGGTGCCGCGCTCGATCGGGCTCGATACCGGCGCGCTGTCGCCGGTGGTGCCGTCGGCGATCATCGCCGGTGAGATCACGACGCGGCCGTCGCGGGGATCGGCGCGAGAGGGGCTCGAGGGGCTCACCGACGCCGAGGAGCGCGATCGGCTGTTCCCGCCGACGTCGATCTCGGTCGATCTGGGGGCGCTCGAGCGCGAGGCCAAGGCGGAGGCGGAGGCGAAGGTCGCGGCCAAGGCGAAGGCGGAAGAGGACGCGAAGGCCAAGGCGAAGGCGGAAGAGGACGCGAAGGCCAAGGCGAAGGCGGAAGAGGACGCGAAGGCGAAGGCGAAGGCCGAGGAGGACGCGAAGGCCAAGGCGAAGGCCGAGGAAGACGCGAAGGCGAAGGCCAAGGCGGAAGAAGACGCAAAGGCGAAGGCCAAGGCGGAAGAAGACGCGAAGGCCAAGGCGAAGGCCGAGGACGACGCGAAGGCCAAGGCGAAGGCCGAGGAAGACGCGAAGGCGAAGGCCAAGGCGGAAGAAGACGCGAAGGCGAAGGCCAAGGCGGAAGAAGACGCGAAGGCGAAGGCCAAGGCGGAGGACGAGGCGCGCGCCAAGCGTGAGGCCAAGGCCAAGGCCAAGGGCGAGGCCAAGGCGGCCGCCGGCGAGCTGGCGTCGACGCCACGCCGGGAACGCCGGGCCTCGGGCGAGCTGCCGGTCAAGGTCGATGGGCTCGATCCCCAGGTCACGACCGCCGGGCCGAGCATCCTGGTCGCCGACGTGCTCGACACCGCGTCGGAGGCGGCGGCGATGGGCGCGGTCGCGGCCCACGCGGCGCCGCCGGCTGGCGCCCCGGCGTCGGGGTCCATGACCCCGTCAGCGTCGGGCTCCCTCGAGCGCGTCTCGAGCGACGCGCGGACCGCCGCGGCGGCGATCACCGCGGCCTTCTCCGACGACGAGGAGGCGTTCTTTCGCGCGGGCGCCGAGTCGGCCGATGGTGCGCCGCCGGCGGAGTCCTTCGCCGACCTCGACGACGGCTATCAGCCGCGCTCGTTCTGGGATCGGGTGCTCGGCCGCAAGCCCAAGCCGGCGCCGCGCGGTCCACGCAAGCGCTGAGTCGCCGCGGGCGACGACGTCAGCGCGCGCGCCAGGTGAGCGCGACCGCGCCCCGCGCGCTCCACATCCGCAGGGTCACGGCCTGGACGTCCGGTCCGAGGACCGCCGCGGCCCGCGGAAAGGTCGCGGTGTAGACCTCGGCGAAATCGCCCAGGTGCGGCAGCTCGGCGGCGATGACCTCGCGCGGGCGCTTGTCGCGCACGATCCCGCTGGCCGGGGTCTCGACGCCGCGGGCGTCCACCAAGGCCAGGCGCCACACCGACCGCTCGCCGCGATCGAGGTCGTTCTCGTCGCGATCGTGGGTCGTGACCACCAGGCGGATCTGGTAGTCGGCGCCGGCCGCGGCCTGGGCGGCCTCGGGCTGGTACGGCGCGCCGCGCGCCCGCGCCTCGCGGGCCGCCGCCGCCGCGTGCCACGGGGGCGCGAGGAAGGTCGCGTAGACCTCGAGGGCCTGGTGGAAGTCGCCGCGCAAGACCGCGCGTCGGGTCCAGGCGTCGCGGACCTCGGCCAGCTCGCCCGGCGTCGCCGGCCAGGCGCCCGACAGGTCGACCGGCGGTGGCGGCCGCGAGCAGCCGGCGGCCATGGCCGCGAGCAGGGCCAGGACGCGCCACCTCACGGCAGGAAGTCCCGTCGATCGAAGAGCGCGATCAACGGCGCGTGGGCCTCGACCGCGGCCCGCCCGCCCTCGAGCCGATCGACCAGGGCCACCACCGCGGCCACGGTCAACCCGCTGGCGGTGGCGCGCTCGATGGCCTTGATCGTCGACGCGCCGGTCGTGACCACGTCCTCGACGATCACCACCGGGCGAGCCGGATCGAGGCGGCGCGCGGTCTCGAGCCACTGGCCGGTGCCGTGGCCCTTGGGCTCCTTGCGGACGATGAAGGCGTGGAGCGGGCGCCCGGCCTGGAAGCTCTGCACCGCGACCGCGGTGGCCAGCGGATCGGCGCCCAGGGTCAGGCCGCCGACCGCGCCCGCCGTCGGCGCCACAACGTCGATCAGCCGCCGGAACAGGAGGCCGATCCAGAAGCTCCCCTCGGCGTCGAGGCTGACGGTCTTGCAGTCGATATAGAAGTTCGACCGCTGGCCGGACGACAGCACGACCTCGCGCTCGGCGAAGGCGTGGATCCGTAGGAGCTCCAACAACCGGGTCCGGCCCTGGGCGAAGACCGGCTCGGCGAACACGACGGGACGATCGAGCACGACGCGACGCTATCTCGGATGCGCCGGCGATGGAACCGGGCCGCGCGTCCGGTTGACGGACGGTCGGGGCGGGGTAGAGTGGCCGCCCCGTGCACCTCGTCGACGAATCCGACGCCGTCCGCCTCGCTGGGGTCGACGATCTCATCGCCTATTTCCGCGGGGCCGAGAAGCCGCCCGCGGCCTGGAAGGTCGGCACCGAGCACGAGCTGGTCGGGGTTCGCGCCACCGGCGCTGGCGCCGGCACCGCCCCGAGGTACGACGGCCCCGATGGCATCCGCGCGGTGCTCGACGGCTTCGCCGCCCGCGGCTGGGAGCCGGTCGAGGAGGGCGGCCACGTGATCGCCTTGGTGCGCGGCGCCGATCAGATCACGATCGAGCCCGGCGGTCAGCTCGAGCTGGCGTCGCGGCCGATGGTCGACGGCGCCGAGCTGGCGGCTGATCTCGAGGCCCACCGCGCCGATCTCGCGGCGATCAGCCGGCCCCTCGGGCTGGCCTGGCTGGCGATCGGGTTCCGGCCGTTCGGCACCCGGGCCGACGTCCCGTGGATGCCCAAGCAGCGCTACGACGTCATGCGCGCGTACATGCCGACGGTCGGCAGCCGCGGCCTCGACATGATGCTGCGCACGACCACGGTCCAGACCAACGTCGACTGGTCCGACGAGGCCGACGCCGCGGCCAAGCTGCGCGCGTTGCTGAGCGTGACCTCGATCCTCACCGCGCTGTACGCGGCGTCGCCGATCGTCGACGGCAAGCCGTCGGGGTTCCAGAGCTACCGCGCCCATATCTGGCGCGACACCGACAACGCGCGCGCCGGGCTCTTGCCGTTCGCGTTCACCGGCGACGACGTCTACCGGTCCTACGTCGAGTGGGCCCTCGACGTACCGATGTACTTCGTCTACCGCGGCGGGTACCGCACGGTCACCGGGCTGACCTTCCGTCGCTTCCTCGCCGAGGGCTGGCAGGGCGAGTACGCCACCCGGGCCGACTGGGCGCTCCACCTTTCCACCCTGTTTCCCGACGCCCGCATGAAGCGCTATCTCGAGGTCCGCGGCTGCGACTGCGGGACGATGCCGATGATCGCGGCGCTCGGGCCGCTGATCCGCGGGCTGCTCTACGATCCCGCGGCCCGGGCGCAGACCCTGGCCCTGACGTCTCACCTGGCGCTGGCGGACCGCGAGGCCTTGGCGGATCGGGTGCCGCGCGAGGGGCTGGCGGCCGCGGTGTCGACCGCCGCTGGCGGCACGACCACGGTCGGGATCCTCGCGCGCGAGCTGGTGGCGATCGCCCGGGCCGGGTTGGTCCGGCTCGACGGGGCGGCCGCGCCGACGGTGGCGATGCTGGCCCCGGTCGAGGAGGTCGCCGCGACCGGGCGGACCCAGGCCGACGTCATCCTCGACACGTGGCAGGCCACCGGCGGCGAGCCGACCGCGGCGATCGCCGCCCTGGCCCACCCGGGTCTCGACGGCCGCTAGCCTCGGTCTCGGTCCCGGTCTCGGTCTCTGCCTCCGTCTCGGTCTCCGCCTCGGTCTCGGTCTCGGCCTCGGCCTCGGCCTCGGTCTCCGCCTCGCCTCAGCGTGCGACCAGCACCGAGCACGGCGCGTCGTTGACGATGTCCTCGGCGACCGAGCCGAGGAGCCACCGGCGCAGGCCCCGTCGACCGTGGCCGCCGATCACGATCAGATCGGCGGCGACCTCGGCCGCGACCGCGCGCAACGCGTCGCGCGGGCGGTCGTCGACGGTGCGGAACCGCAACGTCACCGGCGCGTCGGCGAAGGCCGCGATCGCCGCCTCGCCGCGGCGGGCCGCGTCGGCGGCCAGCTCGGCGCGCAGCGGGGCCTCGTCGACGCCCAGGCTGTCGGCCAGGCCGACCTGGTGCGGCCACGCGCCCAGCTCGACGGCGTGGACCACGGTGATCGTGGCGTCGCGCTCGGCGACGTCGACCGCGCGCGCCAGGGCCTTGGCCGCGCCGTCGGAGAAGTCGGTCCCGACCACGATCCGCGAGAACCCGCGATCGGGATCGCCGGCGCGGGCGCACAGCACGCTGCACGGCGCCGCGCGCACCACCTTGGCGGCCACCGAGCCCAAGAGCCAGCGCGCCGCCGCTGAGCGCTCGCGGGCCCCGGTCAGGATCAGGTCGGCGCCGGTCTCGGTCGCGGCCTCGACCAGCGCGTCATCCGCGAAGCGATCGACGATGAGCTGCGAGACCTCGACGCCGGTGCCGTGGAGGTGGGCGCGGACATCGCCGAGCTGGTCGCGGTGGGCTGCCAGCTCGTCGCGCAAGCGCTTGACGTAGGCGTCGGCGGTCGGCTGCATCGACGCCGGGACCTCCGGGGTCTCGGGGACGGTGGCGGCGTGGACCAGGATCAGCTCGGCGCCATGGTGCGCGGCGATCTCGGCGGCCCGCGCCACCGCGACCTCCGAGGGGGGCGTGAAGTCGACTCCGACGATGAGGCGGCGCAGGGACATGTCGGCAAGCTAACCACCGTCGGTCCGCGGCGCAACGCGGCCGGTCGCCGCGCCGCGACCTCAGTCGTCGAACTCGATCGAGATGTCGAGGTCGTCGTCGTCGTCGTTCGCCGGGCCGGGGGCGGCTGGCGGTGCGGCTGGTGCGGCCGGCGCGGGCGGTGGCGGCGAGGTGCGCGGCGGGATCCGGCGGACGGTGGCCGCGGTCCGCGGCGGCGGTGCGCTGGACTCGAGGCTCAGGCGCTCGAGGAACTCGAGGTCGGCGGCGGTCGCGCCGGCCGCGAGCGACGAGCGCAGATCGGCAGCGCCGAGCGCCTCTGCCGCGAGGGTCGCGGCGTCGACGCGACGGGTGGTCTCGCGAGTGGCGGCCGGCTCGCGGGCCCGGGCGTCCCGCGGCGGCGGCTCGGGCACGCGGACCGCGGCCCGCCGGGCCGGCGGCAGCGGGACCTTGCGGGTGACCTCGCGATCGCCGGCGTCGGCCGGGCCGTCGAGGTCCAGGTCGGCGAGCGGATCGGCGGCCGGCGGCCGGGCGCGGGCCCGGGCTGCCAGCTCGCGCTGGATGCGCTCATTGCGCTCGCGCAAGGCGCGATCGTTGGCCTCGCGCTTGGCTCGCTCGCGCTGGGCGCGCGCGGCGCGGGCCCGGGCGGCGTCCTCGGCGGCCTGGGCGGCGGCCTCGGCCGCGGCGCGGGCGAGCGCGGGATCCTCGGTGGGCGGCGCGGCGGGGGACTCGACCGGCGGCGCGGGCGGCGGCGGCACCGCGGGCGGCAACGGGGCGACCGCGGTCGGGGCGTCGAAGGTCGCGTCGCCGGTGGCGTCGTCGACCGGGCCGGCGATCGGCGGGGGCAGAGCGGGGGCCGCGCGCAGCGGCGGCGCCGCCGGGCTGGGAGCGCGCGGCGGGCGGCCCAGGGCGGCCGCGACCGCGGCGGCCGCCGCTGCCCGATCGAGCGGCGCGGTGGGCTGGGCCAGCGCCTCGAGCTCGCGATCGATCTCGCCGCTGTCCGCGAGCAGGGCCCGAGCGCGCGCCAGGACCTCGTCGAGGGGGCGGCTGGCCTCGGGCCAGGCCTCGAGCTCGTCGTCGGGCGGCGGCGGCGCGGCGAGCGCGCTCACGTCGAGGGAGGGGCGAGGCCGCGGGGCCAGGGGCGCGAGCAGCGGCGCCGTCGGCGGCGGGGGAGCCGGCGGCGCGAGGGGGACCGCGTCGGCGGCGTCGTCGGGGACCACGGTCGGCGCCCGCGGCCGCGGCGGCCGCGCGACGGTGACGTCGTCCTTGTCGTCGTGCTCGGGCTCGCCGGGCAGCGGCATGCCGCCCGGTCCGTCGACCAGGCCGCGGCGCTTGCGGACCTCGAGCATCCGCAGCAGCACCTCGCGCGAGTCCTTGCCGACTCGCTGGAGCTCGACCGCCATGCCGGCGACCACGCGGGGGTGCTGTGGATCGTGGGGGCGGACCAGGCGGACCTTGCCCTGGCCGACCAGGACCGGGCGATCGTCGGCGGTGCGGATCTCGAACCGAACCTCGGTGCCGACCGGCTTCGGCGTGCGGGTCGGGATGAAGACCCCGCTGCGGGTCACCTGCGACGCGAAGCGATCGACGAAGCTGTCGACGTCGGGGTGCCGCACTTTGATGCGCAGCACGGTCGCCGTCGGCTTGCCGTCGTCGGAGGCCATCGACCTGATCATCGGCTGCGCCGCCGCGAAATGCAAACCCGGGGCGGGCCGGTGCCCGGTCAGCGCGGGCCCTGCTCGACCGGCGCTGGCAGCGCGGGCGGGGGCGGCTCGACCGGCGCCGGCAGCGCGGGCGGGGTCGGGTCGACCGGCGCCGGTAGCTCGGGCGGGGTCGGCTCGGGCGACGGGCGGTTGGCGGTGACCAGGTAGATCACGCCGATGACCAGCGCCAGCGCGGCGGCGATCGCCAGCGCGATCTTCCACACGCTCCACGGGCGATCGCCCGCGACCTCGCTGGTCTGGGCGTTGACCACGACGCGATAGACCTTGCCCCGGTAGCGGAACGACGACACCCACACCGGCAGGAGGACGTGCTTGAACGTGACGCCGCGGTGGTGGACGTCGAGATCGTGGATGCGCTGTTCGTCGCCGCCGATGTCGTCCTTGACCGCGGCGGTGATCTTGGTCTCCATGATCGCCTCGGCCTGGGTCCAGCCGTCGTCGAGGTCGATCGAGTAGCGCTCGGCCACGAAGCCGGCCAGGTACGCGCCGTCGAAGGGCCGCAGGCCGTCGAGCTTCCACGGCTCGAGCTCGACCATCCGCTTGCGGGGCAACCCCGAGGAGGCGCACACCGTGACGTCGTCGAAGCGCAGGTGCACGGTGCCCGACGCCGGGTACCACCGGGTCTTGCGCACGCGGCGGGTCTTCCGGCGGTTCTGGCTGTCGGTGTAGGACTCCTCGTCCCAGTAGTACTCGCCGCGGGAGCCGGTGTAGTGGGTCGTGCTGTCGGAGTCGTAGGTCCAGTACGGTGCGTAGACGCCGTCGAGGCCGTCGCGCTCGGCCCGCCGGCGCAGGTCCGATGGCGCGAACCACCGCGATCGCAGCCAGGCGGTGTAGGCGGCGCCGGCCGCGGCCTTGTCGATCGCGAAGGGCAGGACTGCGTCGGGCAGGATCGTGTCGGCGCTGGTCGGGAGATCGACGACCAGCGGGTCGTCGCAGAACGGGCACCGCTTGGCCTGCAGGGTCGTGACCGAGCGCGCGCCGCAGGTCTTGCACTGGACCTCGCGGGCGCCGCGGGTGGCGTCGGCCGCCGAGCCGCGAGCGACCCGGGCCCGGGCCGCCGCCAGATCGTGCTCGACGATGGCCCTGGTCACCGGCGCGATGGGCGTGACCTCGCCGCAGTACGCGCAGGTCAGGGCCTCGGCGCCGGGCGCCAAGGTCTGGGCGGCGCCGCAGCCGCGGCACTTGTAGGTCGAGAGCTGTCCGGCGGTCGGCGGCGCAGGCGCGGTGGCGTCGTCCACCGCCGCACTCTACCGCGCCTCGGGCCGGTCCCAGGTCCGGTAGGCCCGCGGCTCGCGCCGGGCGTTGTACCCTCATCCCCATGGTGTCTCGTGCTCGCAAGCTGGTGCTCCTCCTGCCGCTGGTGTGGTTGTCGCTCGTGGGCCTGGCGTTGGCCGGCCTGGGCGCACCTCGGGTGGCCCGCGCCGACGAGCAGCGGGCCTGGGTCAAGGGCATCCCCGACGCCGCCACCTGGGGTCGCTACGCCAAGCGCTTGAACGCTGACGAGTTCGGCAAGTTCGTCATCGACGTCAAGACCAACGAGATCTACTTCATCGACGTCAACCTGTTCGAGCTCCACGCCGACTTCGTCCTCGGGGTGCTGCTCAAGCAGGCGTGGACCCGCGACAACGTGATCGCCTACAACAAGAACTACGAGCGGGTGAAGCCCAAGTTCATCCTCGGCTACCTGACCCATCACACCAAGGTCGAGCGCTGGACCTTGTCGTTCTGGGAGGGCGACCAGATCGACGCGCCGACGGTCTTGCGGGTCCGCGATCGCCTGAAGACCTCGTTCTGGCGCACCGACCTGGCGTTCCGCCCCGACTCGCCGGCCCAGGAGAAGATGGCCAAGGCGGTCGCGGCCAAGGGCTTCCCGGTGGTCACCAACGATGAGCTGTACAAGACCGCCCCGTTCCAGGCGTTCAACCTGGGTACCGCGATCGGTCGCCTCAAGGTCGTGCCGATCGGCACGCCCTACGATCAGCTCACCTTCGATCGCCACGACATCGTCCTCCTGCAAGAGAGCTATCCCGACATCAGCCCGGTGGCCGGGATCCTGTCGACCACGTTCTCGACCCCGCTGTCCCACGTCAACCTGCGGGCCGGCTCGTGGGGCATCCCCAACGCCGGTTACAAGCGGGCCCGCGAGGAGTTCGGCGGGCTCGACGGCAAGCTGGTCTACTACGCGGTCGAGGACGCGGGCGCGGTGGTCCGCGAGGCGACCCCGGCCGAGATCGCCGCCTGGGAGCAGGTCAAGGCCCAGGCCCGCCACGTCGCGCTGCCCCAGGCCGACCTCGACGATCCGCGGCTGCCGATGTTGACCGCGATCCGGGCCCGCGACGTGGTTCGTTACGGCACCAAGACCGCGAACCTCGGCGAGATCCGCACCGCCAACTTGCCCAACGTCCGGATCCCGGACGGCTTCGGCGTGCCGTTCTTCTACTACGTCCGCCACCTGCGCCAGCACGGCCTCGACGCCCGGATCGCGGCGATGCTCGCCGATCCGCGGTTCGTCGAGCCGGCCTGGCGGCGGACCACCCTCGAGGAGCTGCGCGCTGCGATCGTCGCCGCGCCGCTGGAGCCTGAGGTGCTCGACGTCCTGTACCGCCGGGTCCGGCGCAAGCTCGGCGGCCGCGGGGTGTTCGTGCGCAGCTCGACCAACGCCGAGGATCTGCCCGGGTTCAACGGCGCCGGACTCTACGACACCGTGGCCAACGTCCGCGGCAAGGCCGCCCTCGGCCAGGCGGTGAAGACGGTGTGGGCCTCGCTGTGGAACCTGCGCGCGGTCGACGAGCGCGACGTCTTCGGCATCGATCATCGCCAGGTCTACGCCGCGGTGATGATCCAGGTCGGCGTGGCGGCGACCGCCGCCGGGGTGCTGGTGACGACCAACCTCTACGACAAGCGCGACGCCGACGGCTTCACGATCAACGCCAAGTGGGGCCTGGGGATGAAGGTGGTCGAGGGCCAGAAGGTGCCCGAGCAGATCATCTTCGACGCCACCAATGACGGCACCAAGATCATCTCGCGCACCGACGACCCGACGATGTTGATCTTCGACCCCGGCGGCGGGCTGCGCGAGGTGCCGGTGGCTGGGACCGACGTGATCCTGACCGAGGACCGGGCCAAGCGCCTGGTCGGGGCGGTCCGCGAGTTCATGCCGTTGTTCGCGCCCGGCGCGCCGCTCGACGTCGAGTGGGTCCTCGAGGGAGAGACGATCTGGATCGTCCAGGCCCGGCCGTTCGTGACGAAGGGACGGTAGGCGGAGGCGGGGGCGGAGACGAGGCGGAGACCGTGGCGGAGGCCGAACCCGAGACCGAGACCGAGACCGAGGCCGAGGCCGAGACCGAGACCGAGTCCGAGGCGGAGACCGAGGCGGAGACCGAGACCGAGGCGGAGACCGAGGCCGAGACCGAGGCCGAGACCGAGGCCGAGACCGAGGCGGAGACCCAGGCGGAGACCGAGACCGAGGCGGAGGCGGAGACCGAGGCCGAGGCCGACTCCGAACCCGAGGACTAGCTCGTGCGGCCGCGCAGCGCGGCGCCGAGGTGGCGGACCAGGGCGCCGCCCAGGCCGGGCTCGTCGTCGAGGAGCTGATCGAGCTCGACCCGGGGCAGGCGGTACAGGCGGGTCGGGGTGGCGGCGATCACCCGCGGGCTCGGGCGCGGCGCGAAGGCCGCCAGCTCGTCGACGGCCTGGCCGCGCGCGACCGTCCGCCCGTCGACCTCGACCGCGCCGTCGACCACCACCAAGAGCGCGTCGATCAGCTCGCCGTCGGCGACCGCGGTGGCGCCGGCGGCCAGGCGCACGAGCTGGCCGCGCTCGGCCAATGCCGCGAGCTGCGGCGTGGTCAACCTGGCGAGGAGCGGCACCTCGGCCAGGGCCAGCATGACGTCGACCGCGGCGGGCACGTCGTCATCCTCGTCGTCGTCGGTGACCCGGCGCAAGAGCTCGAGCGGCGCGATCGCGTCGACCGCGGCCCGGGCGGCGACCCCGAGCGCGCCGCGGAAGTCGGCCCGGCGCGCCGCCGGCAGGGCGAGCAGCACGAGCTGGCGCGTCAGCGGATCGGGGCCGGTCAGCTCGGCGGTCACCGCCGCGTCGACCGCGATCGGGCCGACCCGCTGTCGGGCGCCGTGGAGCCGCGCGGCCAATGGTCCCGGATCGAGCAGCGGGATCAAGCGGGCGGCCAGCGTCCGCGGCAACGTGGCGTCGAGGATCTCGACCGCGCGGGCCCGCTCGCCGACACCGGTCGCGCTGCGCAGCGCCCGCGCCGCCCGGGCGATGGCGGGCGCCCGGAGCTGGGCCGCGGCCAGGAGCAAGACGCCGTGGGCCCGCTCGCCCAGGCGCTCTTCGAGGCGGCGCTCGAGGCGGCGCTCGCCGAGGGCGGCCAGGGCGGCGGCGCGCGCGGCGAGCTGATCCAGCAGGTCGAGCTCGCGCGCGACCAGCCGATCGAGCTCACGCGTCGGCATCGCCAGCTCGCCCAGGAGCGCGGCGGCGCGATCGCGCGCGGCGCGTCGGCCGGTGGCGACCGCGTGGACCAGCGGCACCGCGGCAGCGGCGCCCAGGCCGCGGACGGCCTGCTCGGCGGCGGCCCGCACCTGATCATCGCGCGCGCCCAGGGCCTCGGTCAGCGCGGTCAGGTCTTCGGGCGCCGGTCCGCCGGGCCAGCGCGCGAGCACCGTCAGCGCGGCGGCCGCCACCGGAGGCGCCGAGCCCACCAGGCCCCGCGCCAGATCGCGCACGTCGGCGGCCAGCCAGCGGGCCTCGGCGTCGTCGCCTGCCGCGGCGACGGCGCGCCCGAGGGCGGTGACCGCGTCGGCCGCCAGCGCCGGCGGCAGCGCGTCGCGCCGCCGGACGATCCGCGCGAGCTGGCGGGCCAGGTGCGGCGCCGGCAAGGCCGCCGGACGATCGTCGACCTCGGCGATCAGCTCGGCGACCGCGGTCGTGGCGATCGCGGGGTCGTCGTCGTCGAGGGCGTCGGCCAGGGCCGCGACCAGCGCGTCGTCGTCGGCGGTGAGCCGGGCCCGCGCCACCCGGGTCGCGACCGCTGCGCGAGGGCCGCCGCTGTCCGACAGCTCCAACGGCCCGGCGCCTCGTCCCAGACGACCGATCAGCCCGCGTCGGCCGGCCTCGGCCTGATCGTCGTCGACGGTCGGGGCGGCGGCCAGCGCCGCCGCCGCGCGGGCGTCGCGTTCGCCCGGG
>Ga0075163_10007055_pt1 | contig 14887 bp, 11 predicted proteins | sample JI1023141ADNA_FD_71478 | JGI IMG/M metagenome (GOLD analysis project Ga0075163, IMG submission 71478) | Wastewater effluent complex algal communities from Wisconsin, to seasonally profile nutrient transformation and Carbon sequestration -... | ecosystem: Engineered > WWTP > Effluent > Algae...
GAGATTCGCGAGCAGCTCATCGTCGAGTACTACTCGCGCTGATTCGCCTCGGACCGCGCCGCGCCGGCCTCGCTTTCGCGAAGTCGGCGCCGCGGTTTCTCCCCCCCCAAGATTACGTTCGGACACTGCAGCAATACGGGCAGGTGACGGAAGCGACCGGCGAGCAGGTTCAAAGGCGCATCGGGATCACCGCGTAAACCAAGAGACACGAAGGAGCACAACGCATGAACATGTTGGCACGCAACTGGCGCGATCTGATTCGGCCCCGCGGAATCCAGGTGGAGCACGAGACCCTCACGGAGTTCTACGGCAAGTTCACCTGCGAGCCCCTCGAGCGCGGATACGGCATCACGCTCGGCAACTCGCTCCGTCGCGTTCTCCTCTCGTCGCTCCAGGGCTCGGCCACCACGGCCGTGCGCATCGACGGCGCGCTGCACGAGTTCACCAGCGTCGGTGACGTGGTGGAAGATGTCACCGACATCATCCTCAACCTGAAGGAAGTGGTCTTCAAGGCCGCTACCCCGAAGACCTACACCGTTCGCATCGACAAAGAAGGCCCCGGCCCGGTCACCGGTAAGGACGTCGCCGTCCCCGAAGGCCTCCAGGTGCTGAACCCCGATCACCTCATCGCCACCCTCGACAAGAAGGGCCCTCTGGCGATGGAGCTCACGGTCAACGTGGGCCGCGGCTACGTGCCCGCCGAGAAGAACAAGACCGCCAACATGCCGATCGGGACCATCCCCATCGACGCGCTCTTCTCGCCCGTGCGCAAGGTCAACTACACCGTCACCAACGCCCGCGTGGGCCAGGTCACGGACTACGACAAGCTCACCCTCGAAGTGTGGACCAACGGGAGCGTCAAGCCCGAGGACGCAGTGGCCTTCGCCGCCAAGATCCTCAAGGAGCAGCTCACGATCTTCATCAACTTCGAAGAGACCGAAGAGACCAGCTACCAAGTTGGCGGCACCGAAGAGGAGCCCCTCAACGAGAACCTGTTCCGCTCGGTCGACGAGCTCGAGCTCAGCGTCCGCTCCGCGAACTGCCTCCAGAACGCCAACATCACGCTCATTGGCGAGCTGGTTCAGCGCACCGAACAAGACATGCTGAAGACCAAGAACTTCGGCCGCAAGAGCCTCAAAGAGATCAAAGAGATCCTTGCGAACATGGGCCTGTCGCTCGGCATGAAGATCGACAACTGGCCGCAGATGATCGAGCGCTGGAAGACCCAGCAGGCTCAGAATTAAGTAGAAGGACAATACGATGAGACACGGCAATTCGGGTCGAAAGTTCGATCGCAACTCCAGCCACCGCCGCGCGATGTTCCGCAACCTCGCGGCCAACCTCGTGCTCCACGAGCGCATCGAGACCACCGATGCGAAGGCCAAAGAGCTCCGTCGCGTCGTAGAGCGCCTCATCACCAAGGCCAAGCGCCTCGGTGCGGTCGCCTACACCACGCAAGACAAGCTCTCCGAGGCCGACAAGGCGAAGCGCCTCGCAGCGCACCGCTTCATCGGCGCCTACCTCCCGCGCTGGGGCACCCGCGTGGAAAAGGGCGGCGAGCCGAAGAAGGTCGACCTGGTCGAGAAGGTCGTCGCCGATCTCTCCAAGCGCTTCGCCGAGCGTTCGGGCGGCTACACCCGCATCATCAAGGTCGGTCAGCGCCGCGGTGACAACGCCCCCCTCTCGATCATCGAGTGGGTTGGCGAAGCCAAGGCCGAGAAGACCGAAGTCGTCGCCGAGAAGTAGTCTCGACGCACGAAAGGCAGAGGCCCGCCGCTCGGAAGAGCAGCGGGCCTTTCTTCGTTTGCGCGTTTGCGTGGAGATCAGAAGGAGCCGGCGAAGCCCGCGCTACCCAGCCCGAGCGTCGGCTGCACGCGAACGCCGCGCACCGAAGCCTCGGCCTTGCCGCCGGTGAAGAGCAGCACCGTGCCCACCGCGGCGCCCACGATGCCCACGCCGAAGCCGATGGTGGAGACCCACCCGAACGTCTTCGCCGAGTCGAGGGCGCTCTCCTGCGACGTCGGGCACACCTTGTTGGGGCACGCGCCGTCGAGGTCCGAGCGCTTGCCCGCGGCGAGCACGCCGAAGACCACGCCGGTGACGATGCCCGCACCGCCCACGCTGAACGCCACGATGGCCGGCACCTTGGAGCCGCCGCGCTCCTCGCGCGCAGGCAACCCGCCGTTGCGATCGTCGCCCGGCGGAGCCTCTTTCTTGGCGTTGGGATCGCGCTCCAGCGTGATGGCCACCGAGTCCACTGCGCCCGGCCCCAGGCTCACCTTGGCCGAGGCCTTCTTGAAGCCGTTGCCGGTGACCTCCACCGTGTGCGGCCCCGGATCCACCGGCCTATCGACGTTGAGGTTCGCGTTGGGCACCGGCGTGCCGTCGATGGTCACCGCGAAGTCGGCGCCGGCCGGCGCAGCCACGGCGATCTTCAGCTTGGCGATCTTCGGCTTGGCCTCGGCCAGCGCTTGCCGCGCGCGCTCCTGGGCCGCGAGGAAGACCGGCGGCGCGGTGGGCGGCAGGTTCTCGCGCACCACGCGGTTCAGGTTCTCGGTGCCCTCGACCACCTTCCCGGTCTGCACCTGACACTCGCCCAGGCGCTCGAGGATGGAGGGTGCATGATACATCTTTTCCGAGCGCGCCAGCTTGTCGATGGCCTCGGCGCAGTTGCCGGCGTCGGCCAGCTTCACGCCGGCGATGCCCAGCTCACGGGCCGCAGCCACGTCGCTGGCTGCCGCGTCGTCGGCCCGGGCAGTGGGCGCCAGCGCGAACGACGCGAGCGAGAAGGCGAGAGTTCCGGCGAGGCTACGCAGACGGGGAGTGGTCATCGTCATTGATCAATATCCAATATCGGGATCGGTGGGCTTGGGCTTTGCCGGCGCCACCACGGGATTCGACGGCGGAATGCTGGGGGCTGCGGGGATGGATGCGGACGGGTGCACCGGCGCTGCTGCGGCGGCGGGGCCGGTGGCGCCGGGCCAGCGATAGGGGGGCGCCTTGCCGTTCGAGAGCACGGCCTTTCCGGTGGGACCCTGCGTGGGCGAGCTGGCTTGTCCGCCTTGCGCGTCGGCAGTGATGGCCGGCGTGCCGCCGAAGCCCTGCGGCTCGGTCGCCGGAAGCGCGACGGCGCTCGGCGGTCCGCTGGTGGAGACTGACGCAGCCGCGCTGCGGGACGATCGCGTCGCGAGGATGCCGGCGGTCACTCCGCCGAGGAGCAGGACGACCGCCACGCCCGCCGCGATGGCAAGGGGGAACCTGCGGCGCGGCGAGGGCTGCCACTCGGGCGGCGCGCCCGACAGCACGGTGGGGGGCGCGGAGACCAGCGGCGGCATCGACACCACGGATTGCGGCGGCGCCGAGAGCGGAACCGCAAGCGGCGTCTCGGAGAACTGCGGCACGGCGGCGGCGGGCGGAACACCCAGCACCGGCTGCGGACCGCTCTCCATGGCACTGGGCGCGGTGCTCTCGATCTTCATGTTGCTGGAGATGCGCCCGGTGGCGGCCAGCACCGAGACGGCGCGCTCGGCGCACAGGCGGGCTCGCTTGGGCGCGAACGGGAGGAGCGCCATGGCCAGCTCGGCGATGTTCTGGAAGCGCTTGTTGGCGTCCTTCTCCAGGCACTTGTAGATGACCTCGCTGAGGCCCGAGGGGACGTCGCGTCGAAAGGCCTCGATGGGGTCCGGCTGCGCCTCGAGGATGGCCGCGCACAGCTCGGGCACCGTGGTCGCGTGGAACGGCACCGACCCGGTGATCATCTCGTAGAGCACCATGCCCAGCGACCACACGTCGCAGCGGACGTCGACGTTGTCCTGGCAGCGCACCTGCTCCGGCGACATGTACATGGGCGTGCCCATGAGGTTCGAAGTGGTGACCATCGGCAGGTTCTCGCCGAAGAGCTGCCCGGTGAGGGCCGCCTTGGAGATGCCGAAGTCGAGCACCTTCACGATGTGCATGCCGGTGGCGCGCTCGGTGAGCATCAAGTTGTCGGGCTTGATGTCGCGGTGGACGATGCCCTTGGAGTGGGCCATGGCCAGCGCCTCGCACACCTGAAGCGTGTACTCTGCAGCTTCTTGCGGCGCCAGGCTCCCGCGCTCCTCCAGGACCGCCGTGAAGTTCTTCCCCTCCAGGTACTCCATGACGAAGAAGGGGACGCCGTTGGGCAGCATGCCCACGTCGTACACGGTGGCCACGTACTCGCTCTTGATGCTCACCGCGGCCTTGGCCTCGCGGGCGAAGCGCGCCACGATGCCGGTGTCGGTCATGGCCTCGTTGCGCAGGAATTTGAGCGCCACCTGCTCGTCGAGCTCGATGTTGCGCGCCGCGTACACGATGCCCACGCCGCCGATACCCAGCTCGCGTTCCACCAGGTAGCGGCCGTTGATGACGTCGCCCACGGCGACCGGTCCCATGCGCAAGACAGCGCCGGGATCCTTCACTGCCTCCGTTTCTACGCGCTTGATGGTTCCGCTCACCAGCTTGAGCTCCCGAGAAGGTGCTTGCTCGCTCATAGGTCAGACCCCACTTCCGCCCAAATGACAGCAGGCGTGGGCTCCGAATGCAATCGCCGCGACGTAGCCTTCGGTAGTGAGGGTCGCGGCCTGCAGCATGGAGACCGCCCCACATGCCCGCAGTCCAGCACCCCGCGCCCGCGCGAGCCCCACCTCGTGTGCAAACGAATGTCACACGGTGACGAACAAAAGAAACGCTTCGCATTTCATGCACCGAGGCGCGCCTGTTCGGAATCCCGAACGTGGGGTGAATGAACAATGCACGATTCTTGCGTCGTCGCGCGGCCCTTCCTTTTCTATCCCTGGCTCGCGATTCGCAGATACGCTCCGCTGCGATGAAGCGAACGCTGTCGGGCACGTTGGCAGGGCTGTTCTTCTTGGGGCTCGTGATTTGCGGCATCTCGCTGGGGTGCAACGCCATCCTCGGCCTCTCCGATTTCTCGGTGGGCGCCGACGCGTCGGCCTTCGGCGATGGCGGCTTCGATGCGCGCGCCGACGACGGCGGCTGCGTGGACCCCAACGGGTTCAACGGCAAGGGCTGCTGGCGCTGCGAGGCCACCACGCCGGAGCAGCTCCTCTCCGCGTGCACCACTGCGAAGTTCGTGGAGTTCGACAACGTCGCGCGCATCCCCGGCTTCGATCCCGCCGCGCCCAAGCCGCCCGTCGACGGCCTCGACGCCGGCGCCCCCGACACCGGCAGCATCGTCCCGCCGGTGCTGGGCAACGACGCCGGTGCGCCCGAGTGCACGTTCACCGAAGTACCCAACGGCAACCCGGTCCTCATCGTCGGCGCTACCGGGTACCCGTTCGACGTCGTCGCCCGCGCCATGGCTGGCCAGGCCACGCTCTACTTCCGCGAAGTGAGCTCCTGCGTGGCCATCGAGTCGATCGTCACCGGCGGCACCAAGTTCGCGGGCCCGGTGAAGTACTTCAACCCCGCCGACGGGACCACCAAGGACTGTTTCGTGTCGCCCGCGGCGGAGCGGCCCGCCGACGTCTCGCCGAGCTCGCTGTTCCCGGAGACCTGCGGGGTCAAGACGCTACCCAACGAGGTGTCTGACTTCTTGGGCCCCGCCAACCCGGTGGTGTTCATCGCCCCGCGGGTCGGCGCCACGCCCCAGCAGGAGGCCATCAGCGGCGAGGCGGCCTACCGCGTCTACGGCTTCGGGGGCGCGCAGTATCCGGTGCAGCCGTGGGTGGACGAGCGCCTCATCTTCCGGCGCACCGCGAGCTCGGGCAACCAGAACACCATCGCCCAAACACTCGGCCTTCCGGCAGACCGCTTTCGGGGTACCGATTCCGGCGGCTCGAGCAAGATGAAGACGGTCGTGGAGAGCTCGCCCGAGCCCACCGCCACCATCGGGATCTCTTCGTCGGAGATCGTCGACACCCAGGCCGGCCGAGGTTCGCTGAAGACGATGGCGTATCAGCACTTCGGGCAGCCCGTGGCGTTCTACCCCGACGCGAACCCCACCGCGTACGACAAGTTCAACATCCGCGACGGCCACTACTACATCTGGGTTTCGCTCCACGTCTACGCGCGCACCAACGGGGGCGGCGACATCGTCGGGGCCCAGGCCAACAACAATCTCGGTGGACGCTCGCCCGAAGCCGTGAAGAACCTCGTCCTCGCGATGACCAATCGCAAGGAGTACCCGACGCCCACCGCCGACGTCTTCAGCGCCCAGAAGATCGCCGGCCTCGTGCCCCAGTGCGCCATGCGCGTCACCCGCGACAAGGAAGGCGGCCCGCTCCGTCCCTTCAAACCCAACCTCGGCTGCGAGTGCGCGTTCGATCTCGCGAACCCGTCCGGCGTCGGGCGCCCCGAGTGCAAGGCCTGCGTGGACAACTCCGCCTGCCCCGCCGACCGCGCGCGCTGCTCCTTCGGCTACTGCGAGAAGTAGGGGAAATTCGGGCCGATACCTTCGCGGGGCCGGCGTCCCTCGTCAGGGACTTCCCGGGGTCGTCGGACGTCCTCACGTACAGGAGTACGTTCCGGGCGCTGCCCCCAACGAGCGCGCCGCGCTCGGTCTCGCCCCGAATATCTCCCTACTTCGGTGGCGTTCGGTCGAGGGGCGCTTGCGCTTCGCGCTCGCGGAGAGCTAGGTCGTCGAGAGGCGCGTGAGGCGGCGGGCGCCGACGGCGAAGATGCCGAGAATGGCGATGACCAGGACCGCGATGCCAGCGAAGACCCGGCGGCTCTTCTCTTGCTTGGCCTCGGCGTCGAACTCGATGCGCTCGAGCTCGGCGCGGGCTTTGTCGTTGGTGGGGTCGAGCTGGAGCGCGCTCTTGAACATCGCAGCGTCGTAGACGCCGCGGGTCTCCAGGTCCATGGCCTCGAGGTAGGCGATCTGGCTGTCGATCTGGGCCTTGCGGTCCTTGTCGGGATCGAGGCGCGCGGCCTTGCGATACACCGCCAGGGCCTTCACGCGATCGGCTTCGGCGTTCTTGGCCCCGTAGGCCATGTAGCCGGCCACCATCTCGCTGCGGCGGTCGAGGAGCGGCTGCCGAGCGAGGACCTTGTCGAAGTCCTGGGTGGCGCCGTCGAGATCGCCTTCCTTCTGCTTCTTCAGGCCGCTCTCCAGCAGATCGTACACTTCCTGGAGGCGCACCCGGTCGTAGGCGAGGAAGAGCTCTTTGGCCACTTGCTCCGCGCCCCAGCCGTCGGGCGTCGGCTTGCCGGTGAGGTTCTGATACGCCTCGCGCAGCTTCCACAGGCCATCGCCACCGTAGCTTGCCAGCGCTTCCCGGGCGGCCGCGCGAACCTGCGCGCGATCGCTGTTCACGAAGCTCAGGATGACCGCCAGTGCTTCGACGTCGTGGATGTTCCCGAAGGCGCGGAGCACGTCGCAGAGCACCTGGCTGCTCTTCACCTGCGCGGCGTCGCCAGCGGTCTTCTTGCCGAGACCCTCGAGCTGCAGGTTGGCCCACCGGCGAATCTCCTGCGAGGAGCGTCGCGCCTCGATGAGCGCCGGCACGAACACCTCGCCCAAGGCCTTCACCTGCCGGGTGATCTCCGGGCGGAAGGCGCCGCCGTGATCGTCGGTGAGGGCCACCAGCTCGCGGGTGGCGGGCGTGGAGCCGATGCGCGCGAGGGTGCGAATGAGCGTGGCGGTGACCAGGATGGTCTTGGCGCCGGCGTCCTTCTTCTTCGAACGGAACACGGCTTCGACGAGATCGAACCCGTCGGCGTTCATCCGCCCTTCGTTCTCTTCCTTCAGCGCCTTCATGGCGTTGGAGACGCCGATGGTGGAGGTCCGGCGCTCGGCTTCGAGTCGCTTGTGAATGGCGGGGAGGGCGTCTTGCCCGAGAGCGACCACGTCCTTCACCGCGGCCTGGCGCGCCGGCAGGTCGGCGTCACCGGTGACCTTGGCGAGCATGGCCGAGAGCTCGTCTTGCGACAGCGCGGCGCGGGCTTCGGCTCCGGTCGGCGCGGGGGCGCTCGCCGACGGCGCGGCGCTTCCGGTGGCCTGCGGCTCCGGCTCGGCGGCAGCAGCCGATGCCCAGAGAAACGCGACCAGGAGGATGGGGGTATTGCGCATGCTACGAAGAAAACGCCGGAGCCTCCGGCGCCATTCTCTCGCTCAGTCGATGATGCTGAACTCGGGAAAATCGCCGGTGTAGCCGCGCCAGCGGACGTCGACGTTGTCGACCCGGGCGGCGGACGGGCCGTGATTCGACCAGCTGGTGAGCTCCTTGATGGAGTCTTCCTCGCCCTCGGCGGTGATTTCCACGCTGCCGTCGGTGCGGTTCTTCACGAACCCGGTGATGCCCAGGCGACGCGCCTCGCGCTGCGCCGCGGCGCGAAAAAACACGCCCTGAACCCGGCCCCGGATGATGAGCTCGACGCGCTTGTTCGCCATGCCCATTTCCTTTACAAAACGTGGGGCCACGGGGCAAGCAGAGACCAGACCCCCGGGCCACCCCGGTCCGGGGGAGTCCGCTCCCGGCGCCGCGGCTCGTCGTCCCATGTCCATCACCCTGGCCGGTACCGGGCTCTTTACCGGCGTTCACTGCACGCTCACCTTGGAACGCCACGACGGCCCGTTGACGGTCCAGGCGCTCGGTGAGGTGGCAACGCTGGCCGACTTTCGCCCCGGTCGGTCGCCGCTCTCGTCCACGCTGGCGCTTCCGGGGGCCGGCGAGCTGCGAACGGTGGAGCATCTCTTCGCGGCGGTGGCCGGTCTGCAGGCCTACCACGGCCTCCGGCTCACCGTGGATGGGCCCGAGGTGCCGCTGCTCGACGGTACCGCCGCGCCCTTCGCCGAGGCCCTCGCGCGCCTCGGCGTCCCCGTCTCGGCGCCGCCCACCCGCATCGTGCGCGCCTTCGCGGCGCACGTAGCGGGAAGCGACTATCGCTTCGAGCCCGATGCTGCGGTGCGCGTCGAGAGCACCCTGGTGACAGACGACCCGCGCCTGGTGGGCACCGCCACCTACGACGGCGATGCTCTCGACTTCCGTACCCGCATCGCGCCCGCGCGCACGTTCGCCTTCGCGCGCGATCTCGAGGCCTACGCTGCCCTCGGTATCGCTACGCACCTGGAGCCGGAGCACTTCGTCATTCTCGGCGACACCATCCTCGCGGCCGGCGCGCCCTTTCACCCCGACGAGCCGGCGCGCCACAAGCTCCTCGACCTCCTCGGCGATCTCGTCCTCCACGGCGGCGTCCCCCGCGGCCGCATCACCGTCCGTCGCCCCGGCCACGCCCGCACCCACGAAGCCATGCGGCAAGCGGTCGCCGGCGGGGCGATCGGTTCGAGTGGACCTCGGGGAGGCACTTCTTAAACCTCACCCCCAACCCCCTCACCCCCAACCCCCTCACCCCCAACCCCCTCACCCCCAACCCCCTCTCCCTTCAGGGAGAGGGGGCAGGGGGTGAGGTTTGAGCTCGGTTTCGTTGACACGCGCTGTTTGGGCTCCTTCGGTCATAGCCAGAGCGCCACCCCCAGAATGGGCAAGCAGACCACGAAGAGGATGAGACAGAAGCCCATGATGTCCTTCGCGCGGAGCCCCATGAGCCCGAGGAGCGGCAGGCTCCAGAAGGGCTGATACATGTTGCCCAGCATGTTTCCGTAGGCCACGGCCATGGTGATCTTGCCGTACGGCGCCCCCAGCTCCTTGGCGGCCTTGAGCATCACCGGGCCTTCCACGGCCCACTCGCCGGCGCCCGAGGGCACGAAGCTCTTGGTGACGATCGACGCCAGGAACGTCATGAGCGGAAGCGTGCGTGCGTTGGCCCCGGCGATGAACAGGTGCGCGATGCGCTCCGAGAGCCCGGTCTTGTTCATCACCGCCAGGATGCCGCCGTAGAACGGGAACTGCAGCACCACGCCGGAGACCCCGCGGGTGCTCTTGGCGATGGCCCGCGCGTAGGCCACCGGGCTCCGGTGCAGCGCCATGCCCAGCATCAGGAACGAAACGTTCACCACGTTGTGGTTCAAGTCGAACCCGTTCTCGCGGATGTGCCGCACCAGGAACGTGAGGCCCAGGAGCCCCACCACCAGCGTGAGCACGCGGCTGCGATCGAGCCGCTCCGCGGGCGTGCGCGCGTCTTTCGCCGAGGGCTCGTCGGCCTCCACGGTGGCCGCCACCAGATCGGCCGGCGCCTCCACCACGTCCTTCGGGTGCATGGCCCACACCAGCGGCGGCACGATCAGCGCGAGCACCGCGCACGCTGCCAGGTTGTAGGGCGCCAGGATGGTCTCGGTGAGCGGGATCTTGTGACCGGTGAGCCCCAGCGCCTCGCTCACGAAGTTCTTCTCGGTGTTCATGAGCAGCGGCGCGCTGGCGGTGAGCCCCGCATGCCACAGCAGCATCGACGTGTACGCACCGGTGCCCAAGAGTGCATAGTGCACCTTGATGCCGCGCGCCCGGAGCGAGCGACCCACCTCCCGCGCCAGGAGCGCGCTGGCCACCAGACCGAAGCCCCAGTGCACCCATCCGGTCACCACTGCGAACGAAGAGACCAGCAGCACCGCGCCGCGGGGGCTCTTGGGCAGGGCGGTGAGCCAGGCCAGGCCGGCGCGCGCCGGTGGGCTCTCGGCGATGGCCTCGCCGGTCACCACGATGAGGATGATCTGCAGGCCGAACTTGAGGATCTCGGGATTCCCGAAGCCTCCGGTCCAGGCCGACACCAGCGTGGCGCCGCGGCTCCACAGGCCGCCGTCTCCCGGCATGACGGCGAGGCCCAGGCCCAGCGACACCAGCGTGAGCAGGAGCACCAGCACGAACGGATCGGGCATGAAGCGCCGGACGAACCCCTCGGCGGCGCCGCCCACGCGGGAGAAAAATGCGGTAATCACCTTGGCTGTGCGAACGATACCGGGCACCGGTGCCGAAGGAACGTGCTTTATGCGCCTGCCCGGGGCTGGTACGAGTCAGGCGTGAGCCCCAGCGCACGCTCGTTGCGATGGAGACCGCTGCCGCGAAGGCGGGCGGCGGTGATGGCGGCTGCGTGCATCGTGGGCATCACGTTCGCGGGCGCCGCGCGCGCCGACGTTCCGCACGCTTCACCCCCCTCGCTGCCCACCCTCGACACCACGCGCGCCGAGGCCCACGTGGAGTCGGCCTTCGCCACCCTCGAGCCGTATCCGGGCTCCGCGCGGGCGCACGTCATGGTCAACGCCGTGGCCCTGGAGATCCCCATCTTCGAGCCCTGGATTCACCTGGGCTGGCGCTACGCGGCGGCGGCCGGCGAGTCGGTCGAGGGGCGCACCCCTACCAGCGCGCTCATCTCCGGCAACCTCACCACGTCGTTCCGCGTCTCCTGGTTCTCCGGTCACGGCATCGCCTTCTCGGCGGGGCTCCTGGCGGCCGCACCCACCGCCTGGTTCGGCCGCGACGGCACCTCGGCCGACGTGGCCCGCGCCGCGCGCTCGGTGCGCGTCGACGATCGCGTGGCGTTCACGCCCAAGGCCTTCGCCATCTCGCCGGTGCTCGATCTGCGGGTCGAGCTCGCGCTGCTCACCTTCCAGCTCCGACAAACCCTCGACGCGTCCATCGAGCTCTCGGAGCGGGCCACGCAGTCGACCACTGCCACCACCGTGGTCTACGGCGGCATCCACCTGGGCGACCACGTCATGCCCGGCGTGGAGATCACGCAGATCTACGTCCTCGACGGCAGCGCCCCCGACGACGCCCGGTCGCGCTACACGCTCATGCCCCACGTTCGCTACTTCGGTCGCAAGATCTCGCCGTTCCTCGGCATCTTCTACGGCACCCCGGCGCTCCACCCACGCGCCGAACAGATCTGGGGCCTCCGCCTCGGCTTCAACGTCGGCTTCTGAGCGCCCCTGCGCTCAGGTGTCGCTGCGCACCGTCAAGACCCCAGCAGGTCCCGCGAGCGTGAGCACCACCGTGTAGCCATCGTCCTTGCTCCCGGTGAGCCGGACCTGCCTTACCGAGCCTCCGGCGTCCAGGAGCACAGCGGCCTTCTTGTACGACTTCTGATCGCCCTCGCTCACGTACTCGTCGAGCGTCTCGGGGGTCGCGTCCGGCACGTCCGAGAGCAGGCGCTCGGTACCGTACTTCTTGCTCGGCTTCGTCACCTCCACGCGTTCGCCCTTGGGGTCGGCCCCGGTGAGCGTGCAGGCGGCGAAATCCCAGTCGATGTCGCTCGACACCATCACGCCATCGAGGGCCTTCGCGGCCTTCTCCGCTGCCGTGCGGGCCTCGGACTTTCCGTCGAAGGCGGCCACCTCGACGTGCTCCTGGAGCAGCGCGAGGGCCTCCTCGCAGTCGTCGCGCAACGACTTCAGCTGCGCCGCGCCGAGGTGAAGCGTCGCACGCGCCTTCTTCGCCGCGGGCTGGGCCTTTTCGCGCTTCTCGGCCTTGGGTTTCTCGGCCTTGGGTTTCTCGGCCTTGGGCTTCTCGGCCTTCGGTGACGCAGCGCTCTCGGCGCCGGGAATCGCCAGGAAGAGCTGCCGATTCACGAGGATCCCGTGGGAGCCCACCGCGGGATGGCCATCGAAGTCGGCGAGCGTCGCCTCGGTTGCGAACTTCGCGCCGCGAGCGCCGAAGACCATGGATGAGACCGTCACCTTCGACCGCGGGGTGAGCGTCCGGTCGGCCGTCGCGATGACGACGATGCGGTCGTTCGCCGCGAGGGCCGCGCCGATCACGTTCGCCGGAAGCCCGGTCTCTTTCAAGACGAAGACCGAAGCCCCGCTCGCGACGTCGACCACCCGGAGCACGTCGTCGTCGAAGAACGCAAGGCGCGTCCCGTCCGGCGAGAACGCCATGTGGAAGACCTGGGCTCCGTCCTTGCCCAGGGCCGGCACCTTGGCGACGACCTTGCGGTTCGACCAGAGCGAAACGCTGGTCGCTTCTCCGTAGGCGGTGGTGGCGATCACGCCCTGCGCGGAGACGGCGAGCTCGTCGACGCGCACCGGCAGCGCGGGCCCCACGCGCTCGCCCTTGGCGGAATCGAGGAAGACCGCTTCGCCGCTCTGCAGCGCCAGCACGAGCCCCGGCTCCACCACGAACGCGCGCCGAAGCTCGTCCTTCGAACGGAACTGCTTCGACTTGCCGCTGGCGAGGTCGATGGTGCGCACCGCGTAGTGGCCGCGCCGATCTTCGACCAGCGTGGCCCACCCGCTCGCGCCGACGTGCATCCACTCGATGTACTTGGTGTCGGCGCCCGCCACCCGCTGCGTTCCGTCGGCGAGGTCGACGATGGTGGGGGCGAAGCCGTTGAGCGCGAAGAGCCCGAGGCGTCCGTCGGCCGAGATCCCGGACCAACCGTTTTGCTGCGCCGCGCGCAGGTCTTCACGGACGTCGAGGGCGGGTAGCTTGCGTTTTGTGACGAGCGCCATTCTCCCAAGAGAACAGAACGCTGCGCGCGTTTCAACGCCAAGCTCTCCCGTGGGCGGCGCCCGCGGTCAGTTCGGGTTGGTGACCTGGTGCGAGCTCTTACGTGCCTCGCTCACCAGCTTGTTGCGAAGCGCCTGGCGATCCATGGCGGCCTTCACGAAGCGGGAGAAGAGCGGGTGCGGCTTGAGCGGCCCGGACTTGAACTCCGGGTGGAACTGGCAGGCGACGAAGTAGGGGTGATCGGAGAGCTCGATCATCTCCACCAGCTTCTTGTCCGGAGAGGTTCCGGAGAGGATGAGCCCCGCCTGGGAGAGCGTCTCCTTGTAGGCGTTGGCGAACTCGTAGCGGTGCCGGTGGCGCTCGGAGATCTCGAGGGTGCCGTAGGCTTCGGCGGCGCGCGTTCCCGCGGTGAGCACGCAGGGGAAGGCGCCGAGGCGCATGGTCGCGCCCTTGTTGGTCTGGTTGCGCTGCTCCGGGAGCAGGTCGATGACCGCGTGCTTGGCGTGGATGTCGAACTCCGCCGAGTTGGCGCCGTCGAGGCCGGCCACGTTGCGCGCGAACTCCACCACCGCCATCTGCATCCCGAGGCAGATGCCGAAGAACGGGAGCTTGTTGGTGCGGGCGTAGCCGATCGCCTGGATCTTGCCCTCCACGCCGCGATCGCCGAAGCCACCGGGGACGAGGATGGCGTCGAGGTGACCGAGCAGCGAGTCGGGGCCCTGGCGCTCCACTTCCTCGGAGTCGACGTACTCGAGCTCGACCTTGCAGTCGTTCTCGAGACCGCCGTGCACCAGCGCTTCGTGGAGCGACTTGTAGGCGTCCTTCAGGTGGACGTACTTGCCGACCACGCCGATGCGCACGCTGCCCTTCTGGGGCTTCTTGAAGCGATCGACGATGCGGTTCCAGTTGGAGAGGTCCGGCTGGCGGCTCCAGATGTTGAGGCGCTCGGCGATGAGCTCGTCGAGGCCTTCTTCGTGGAGCACCCGCGGCAGCTCGTAGATGCACGAGACGTCGATGGTGGAGATGACGGCCTCGACGGCGACGTTGGAGAAGAGGGCGATCTTCTCCTTGGTGGCCTTGTTGAGGGCGGTCTTGGTGCGGCAGAGCAGGATGTCCGGCTGGATGCCGATCTCGCGCATCTCCTTCACCGAGTGCTGCGTCGGCTTGGTCTTCAGCTCGCCCGCCGTCTCGATGTACGGCACCAGCGTGACGTGGAGCGACAGCGCGTTCTGTGCGCCGGCCTCCACCTTCATCTGGCGGATGGCCTCGAGGAAAGGCAACGACTCGATGTCGCCCACGGTGCCGCCCACTTCGATGATCGCCACGTCGGCGTCCTCGGTGGCCTGGCGCACGCGGGTCTTCATCTCGTCGGTGACGTGCGGAATCACCTGCACGGTGGCGCCCAGGTACTCGCCCCGGCGCTCCTTGGAGATGACCGCCTCGTAGATGCGACCGGAGGTGAGGTTGTTGGCGCGGGTGAGGCGCGCCGAGGTGAACCGCTCGTAGTGGCCCAGGTCGAGGTCCGTCTCGGCGCCGTCGTCGGTCACGTAGACCTCGCCGTGCTG
>Ga0075163_10007058_pt1 | contig 14885 bp, 18 predicted proteins | sample JI1023141ADNA_FD_71478 | JGI IMG/M metagenome (GOLD analysis project Ga0075163, IMG submission 71478) | Wastewater effluent complex algal communities from Wisconsin, to seasonally profile nutrient transformation and Carbon sequestration -... | ecosystem: Engineered > WWTP > Effluent > Algae...
GGTGTGTTGGGCTTTGTCGGGGGAACTTGAGCGAGCAGGGAGCGTGTGCGATGGGATTCAGACGCCGGTTTGCGCGGACCTCTCGTCGCTGACGGCCTCGATTCGTTTCATTTCTTCCTTGTGGATGCGGGCCTGGAACTCGGCTTCGAGGTCTTCGAACTCGATGCGTCCCTTCCAGTGGTGGGGGGCTCCTAGCCAATCGTCGAGGGTGAAGATATCGGCCCGGCCGTAGCGCCAGGCGTCCAAGACCCAAGCGCGGCGGGGCTCTCGCTGGTCGAGGAGGATGCGGCCGGCGTCGGGTCCGATGGACTTGCCTTGGGTGGAGGAAACGATGTCGCCCTTCTCGAAGAGGAGGACGGCGTGGTGCTCGGTGGACTGGTCGCGGTCCTTCATGATGCCGATGGCGACGAAGCCAGCGGCGGGTGCGGACTCGCGGACGCCTTCGTAGACGACGGCTTGCCATTCATAGCAGAGGCCTCGGCGGTTGCCACGGTGCCAGTTGCGCCAGAAGTTGCCATACCAGCCGTGGTACCAGTCTTCGTGCGGATGGTTAAAGGCGAAGTGGACGACGTTTTGGTAGTCGCGCTGGACGGTTTCGAGTCGCGGTTCGTCGAGTTCCTTGAGGGGCGTGGGCAGGTGGCACGCGGGGAGGATGAGCAACGCGAGCGCGAGGAGTGCACCGAGCAGGACGCGTGAAGCAGCGGAGGAGGTGGAAGACATGGCGGGCATGATGGTGTTTATCGTGGGGTGACAATCTTAACGAGTCTCGCGGCCTTGGTCGCGAGGCGGCGTGCGGCGGGGGCGGATTTCTCGACTGCGAGGGCGACGCCCATACGGCGGTACTTGCGGGTGGTGGGCTTGCCGAAGAGGCGGATCTGGACGCCTTTGAGAGCGAGGGCTTTGTCAACGCCGAGGTATGAGGGTTCGGCGGTGGATTCGCGATCGGCCAGAATGACGGCGCTGGCGGCGGCGTGTTCGTAGCGGATGTCGGGGATGGGGAGGCCCAGGATCGCGCGGACGTGGAGGTCGAACTCGCTGAGGTCCTGGCTGATCATGGTGACCATGCCGGTGTCGTGGGGGCGTGGGGAGAGTTCGGAGAAGATGACGTGGTCTTTGGCGATGAAGAACTCGACGCCGAAGAGGCCGCTGCCGTGTGCGCCTGCAATCTCGGCGGTGATGGCACGGGCCTGGCGCTGGGCTTCTTTGATGAGGGCGGGCTTCATGGCGCAGGGCATCCATGATTCCTGATAGTCGCCACGCTCCTGGCGGTGCCCGATGGGGCGGACGAAGAGGGTGCGGTCTTTCTCGCTGAGTTTCTTGCCTGCGACGGTGGCGCGCTGGCGGATGGTGAGGAGGGTGATCTCGTAGTCGAAGGAGATGAACTCCTCGACGATGACGCGCTTGGTGTCGCCTCGCATGCCCTTGACGGCGTAGTCCCACGCCTTGGCGATGTCGGCCTTGGTGCGGATGACGGATTGCCCTTTGCCGCTGGAGGACATGACGGGCTTGACTACACAGGGGAGGCCGATGCGTTGGTTGAGGATCTGGTCGGCAAGTTCGGCCGCACTCTCGGCGTAGGCGAAGCGGGCGGTGGGGAGGCTTAGTTTGTTCGCGGCGACGTCGCGGATCGCATCGCGATTCATAGTGAGGTTGGCGGCGCGGGCGGAAGGGATGACGTTGAAGCCGGCCTTCTCAAGGGCGAGGAGGCGCTCCGTGCGGATGGCTTCAATCTCGGGGACGATAAAGCCCTGAGGCTTGTTCTTGCCTTTGGGAGACAGGTGCTTGCGGACGACGCGTTCCAAGGCGTCGCCATCGAGCATGTTGATGATCTCGCGTGTGTCGGTGACTTGCATGGCGGGTGCGCCGTCGTAGGAATCGACGGCGATGACGCGGCAGCCGAGGCGCTTGGCGGAGATGGCGACTTCCTTGCCCAGTTCGCCCGAGCCGAGGAGGAGGAGGGTGGGTTGTGGGGAGGGTGGCATGGCAGGAGCGTACCCCCGCAGGCGGAATCACGGCCGGGGCGTCACCGTGGGACGAGCGCCCGCTCGATGGCGACTTTGCGGTAGTGGAAGATGTGCTCGAGGCGCGGGCGGATGAGGAGGCGCTCGATGGTGCGATCGAGGAGTGGCCCGCCCGGGACGGCGTAGCGGACGTGGTCTTTGACGAAAGTGGTGGTGGGGCCCACGGCTTCGAAGGTGTGCTCGTGGATCCAGAGGCGGTAAGGGCCTTGGAGTTGTTCGTCGATGAATCGGCCCGTGCCAGAGCCTGATGATGGCGGCTCCCAAGCGTTGATGCGCGTGCGCCAGCGGATGGGGATGCCATGGAGACGGATGGAGTAGTCGATGAGTGCGCCCTCGTGCATGGCGATCGGCTGGGGCGTCAGGATGCGGAAGCCGACGATGGGCGGGGTGATCGCTTCGAGGTTCCCCGCGTTGGAGAAGAACGCGAAGACCCGGTCGAGCGGGGCGTGGATGGTTTGTTCGACGTGGAGGTGGAACTCGTGCATGGGGTGATAAGTTCGAAATCTGGGGTTGGATGGATTCGCGGGGATCACAGGACCCAGCGATAAACGCGCCATTGCAGCGATACTTCAAAGCCTGCACGTTGCAGGTTGTTGAGCGAGGTCGAGACAGCGCTGCTGGTTTCTGACGTGCACCATGTCGCACCGAGTTCGGCGGCGCGGCGGACGCGGGCGGCGATGAGGGCGGCTTGGGCGCCCTTGCCGCGGTATGCGGGGTCGGTGCCCATCCAGCCAAGGTAGGCGAAGTCGCCATCGGGGATGATGGCGCCGATGGAGATCGGGACGGGGCCGATCTGGCTTTCGTGGAATGCGGCGTGGAACTCGGCGAAACCACGTTCGATGCCTTGGAGTGCGGCGGGGATGCCGTCTTTGCCGTACCAGGGCATGACGTGCGCGAAGATGGCGGGGGCTTCGTCGAGTGTAAAACGGCGGATGGTGAAGTCGCGGCCGCGATCTGAGGTGAATGTCGTGGCTCGGCGGACGAGCGTTGGATACTCAACGTGTGGCCAAGGGGTCGCGCCGACGCTGGCGAGCAGCGCGTCGGTTGTGTGTTCCCACGCGAAGGGACTGAGCCAGATGTAGGCGCGAGTGGCCTGAAGTTCGCGCAGAGCCTTGAACGCGGCCGCGATGTCGGGTTCGCGCAGGGGTGTGGTGGAATCCGTCCACATCACCCGCGTCGCAGCGTTGGAGGGGACGTCGCCGGGCGGCTTGCTGGGGTCGTGGCGGATCCAGCCGGGCGGACAGTCGCGGAGGATGGTGGCATCCCGGCACTGGGCGCCGCGGTGCCAGACGCGGCCGACGTGGGCGGCGACGGCCTGGCTGGTGGGGTTTTTCGGCGGGCTCATATCACATACTACACGATTCGTGGGCTTGTGATATGCTGTCACCCACTTGCACGGGAGGTTGGCATGGAGCGATTCGCGTTGAGCGGCTGGGGGCGTTTGATCAAGGCGGTGTTCGTTCTGGTCGGCGTGCTTTGGTGTGGGCATGCTGCGCTTGCCACGCCTTACGCGAGCCCGGATGGTCGCTGGTCGTTTGAGATTCCGACTGGATGGCAGGTAGCACCGGATGCCGATCTTCGAGTTGTGTCGGACGAGGCGGCACGAGCGGCGACCGCGATGGGTGAGCGTGGTGCGCCAAACTATGTTCTGCTCATTCGTCCCGTCAAAGCGGATGGACGCTTTGCGCTTGTTCAGCGTGAATCGCCGCTTCCGGCGGGTGTTTCGTATGATGCGCTCAAGGCGGGGATCAAGCAGCAGTACGATGGAGTGATGCGCAAGATCGAACAGGCTGCTCCGAACGCTGGAGCGTCGGCCGCGTTTGGCAAACCAGTGTTCGATGACACGCGCCGCCGCCTCGTTTCCTCGATGTCGCTGAGTACTGCGGATGGAATGTCCCTCAAGGCTGTCTCGGTCAGCAACTGGGGCAAGCAGGAGACCATCAATGTGCACGCGTATTCGCCCGTCGACATGTTCGATGCCAACCGACCGATGCTCGTGAGTATTGGAGATTCGTTCCAGTTCTCGCCCCAATGTGCCTACGACTTTGACAAGGAAGGCGCCGGGGCAGGGGCGGCCAGGTTCGGCCGGGGCATCGCGTATCTGATCATCGGCGGGATCGTGGTCATTTTTTATCTCATCAAGCGCGCGGTGAGTTGAGCACAGTTCAGGGGGATAGATATGACTGCAGCATCTTCGCGTGCGATGGCGAGCGATCCGTACGACATTCTGCTGGGGCACAATCGATGGGCGATCCGGACGCTGCTCGAGAAGTGCGAGGCGCTGACGCCCGAGCAGTTCCACCAGCGGTTTGATATCGGCCCGGGGAGTTTGCACGACACGTTGACGCACACGATCGGGGCGATCTTCCGCTGGAGCGATCGGATTGAGGGTGTGACGCTCAAGCCGTCGATTGAGGGACGGCTGCCGAGCGATCACACGTCGCCGATCACGCGGCGGACAGTGGCGGAGTTGAAGAAACTGAACGAGGAAGCCTGCGAGGGGTTCGCTCGCGTCGTGGCGCTCATGAAGAAGAGCAATCACCTTGGCGAGGTGCGGACGTGGACGTTTGGCGGCGACTCGTACCAGTTTACGGTGGCGGCCGCGATTATTCACGTGACGAACCATGGCATGCACCACCGGGCGCAGTGCATGAACATGCTGAAGCGATTGGGTAAGCCTGTGGATGCGGATTTGGATGAGTTGGAGTGGCAGGTGGCGGGGGAGCCGTGAAGTGAGCGATGATCTCTCGAACTCGAAGACGCCTTCCAAGCGAAACATGTTTATGCATGCGTGGCGTTCGCGTTCTCGGTACTGGCGCCTCGGGCGGCTGGTGTTCATTCTCTCTGTGCTGGTGGTGACGATGCGATTCACTGGCTGGATGGAGTCCTACGCGTTCTACTTTCCATCACGTGCGGCGTTCGTGAATCCCCCAGGGTTCGAGGACGTGTGGATCACGACGCCCGATGGAAAGAAGTTGCACGGTTGGTTCATGCGTGCCGCCGATGCAAAGCCTGGTGAAGTTCGGCCGGCGATCTTGCATTGCCACGGCAACGCTGGAAACGTCGAGTCACACCTCGACTTTTCGCACTTTATGACGGACACGGGCTTCCATGTGCTGATCTTTGACTATCGGGGCTACGGCCGCTCGGACCCGGTGAAGCCCCTCTCGCGGAAGATGCTCGCGACCGATGCGCTTGCGGCGTTTGATGCGCTCGTGGCGCGTCCGGATGTCGACCCCGCACGAGTGGGGGTGTATGGCGTCAGCCTTGGCGCTGTGTTCGCCCTTAGTGTTGCCAAAGAGCGAACTGCGGCGGCGTGCGTCTGCACCGTGGCGGCATTCTCCTCGTGGGGCGGGGTCGCGGCGGACCACCTGCCCGTGCTTGGTGGATTGTTGATTGCGAGCGGATTGGACCCGGCGGATCTCGTGGTGGGGCTTGGAAAGCGTTCGTTCCACGTCGTGCATGGTGATGCCGATGAGATCATTGCCGTCCGCCATGCGGGCGTGCTCGAGTTGGCGGCTCAGGCTGCTGGCGTGTCCGTGAGTATCGCTCGCATCAATGGCGGGGACCACAACGGTATCATGGATCGCCAGGAGTCACGACATTCTGTCTCCCAGTTCTTCACCAAGGCACTCATTACAAAGTCCAAGTGAGCACGCATGTCCCGCGAAGTCATCTCCGCCTTCACCGCCGAGTTTCGTCGTTACCGCCATCTCGCGGAATCAGCCGCGGCGCAGTTGGAGTGGAGCGAAGTACGCACCGCGCTCGACCCGGAGGTCAACTCCATCGCGGCGATCATGAAGCACGTCGGCGGCAACCTGCGTTCGCGCTGGACCGAGCCCTTCACGATCGATGGCGAGAAGCCGTGGCGCGATCGCGATGCGGAGTTTGTCGATGACTTCGCGGATCGCGATGCGATGATGGCGGCGTGGATCGCGGGGTGGAATGTGCTAGAGGCGTCGCTCGCGGGCATGACGGATGCGGACCTAGGCCGAACGCTGCGGATTCGAGGCGAGGCGCACACGCTGGCCCTCGCGCTGGCGCGATCGTCAACGCACGTGTCATACCACGCGGGGCAGATCGTGCAGGTGGCGCGGATTCTCACATCGCGAGCGGGGCGACCCTGGAAGGTGCTGACGGTGCCGAGGGGCGGTTCTGCGGCGTTTAACGCTGGAATGGGGTACAACGCGGGGCGGACCTGATTCCTATCATGAGCCAACGCTCGGGGCGCGGCTGCGGATTGTCCGTGGCCGCTGAGAAGCACCCGTTGAACCTGATCCGGTTTGCACCGGCGGAGGGAAGCACATGGTCGACATTCTCGGCTTCACACTCGCGCAATCCAATCAGGGCACGAGTTCGCCACCTACTCCGTATCTCGATGTTTCGCAGCATATGGGCTCGATCGTCGCGGTGTGCGTCATCTTGATCGTCGTGGTCGCGATTGTGCAGAAGGTCCGCAAGAAGAAGTAGTCGCTGACGGCCGTGCCTCGCGTGTGTGCCGGCGCGAATGTCCTGAGTTGCATCTCTTGGCAGTTTTCACATGTCGAAGTCATCACCCATCCTCTCTTCCAATCCGCTCGATGTGCTCCTGCGTCACGACCACTGGGGGACGCGGCGTGTGCTGGAGGTCTGCCGTGAACTTACGCCCGACCAGTTCCGCCAGCGGTTCGACATGGGGCCAGGCTCATTGCACGAGACACTGACGCACCTGATCGGCGCGATGCGGCGGTGGGCCGACCGGTTGCTGCAGAGGCCGATTCGCCCCGCGGTTGACAACCCGCCCCGGAATGTTGGGATGCCCAGCGACTATCGCGTGCGCACGCCCGATGAGTTGATCGCGATGCTTGATGAGGCGGCGAAGGAACTCGCGGCGATCGCGGGCGACATTCAAATGCCCGGCGGCGTGGGGCTGGCGTCCGAGATCGAGTTCGCACTCGACGGCACGACGTACAAGACGACGCGGGGGGCCGGGCTCGTGCACGTGACCACGCACGGCACGCACCATCGGGCGCAGTGCCTCAACATGCTGAGGCGGCTCGGTGTGACGCGGCTGCCGGAGTTGACGGTGGTCGATTGGCAATCGGAAGTTGAAACGAGAAAGGTGGAGGCGGGGGCGCGGAGGAATGTGGTGGCGACTCAAGTACTCGGTTGACAGAGGCGGTAAGTATGGATCGTGAGCAAGCAACGGAGTTTCGATTGATAGGGCGGAACGCTCACGAGGTATTGCACGCCGGCAGTTGGGCAGTCCGACTTGCGTTTGAACCGTCGTTCGACGATCCGGTGGTTGTCGGCTGCCTCTCAGGCCGTACGAACGCCATTGTGGTTCGAACTTGGCGCAGGAACGAGGATGCGAGTAAGTTTGCCTCGCCGATCGAGCGTCTTACGTGCCCCCACACCATCCAGCCGACCATTGTGGAGTGGAAGAGCCCTGATGTGCATGGAAATGGAAGCGATGCCATTCGACGTCTGAGCCAACTTCAGATTCCTGCGATTCCACAATCTGGCTCGGTGAGCATCGACGGCGTCCGAAGCAGCATCGTTGCTTCCGTTGCTGGCTCAGATGTCAGTTATTCATGGAGCAACGATGCGCCAAGGGAGTGGCATTCGCTCCATCACTGGTTTGAGCAGACTTGGGCAACTTTCTGTAGAGTTCTTGACCTTGACGCAGACACCCTTGAGCCAACCTCCAAGATCTGAACTATTGGAACTGTCATGCCTCATCACTCCAACTTCACGCTTGCACTCGCGCAAGCGGACCGAGCGGTCGTCGCTGCGAACTCGCCGACGATCGCCTACATCTTGATGTTCGTGGCTCTTGGCATTGCCGCGCTCATCGTCGCCCGAAATCTCTTGCGAAGCAGATCGCCCTTGATGCGATTGGCGTGGTGTGTTCCGCTTGCTTGTATTGTGGTCATCGCGATTGTAATGATCTTGAACTAGACGACTGAACTGAAATCCAACCCACAGGAGTCCATCTGTGACAACTTCCACATCCCGCTTCCCCCTCCCTCACCACGGCGCGCTCAACCCCGCCGCGACGCCCAACGTCACCACGCCCGGCTCGTTTGCGAACAAGCCCGACGTCGGCGGGCCGCTGATGTTCAGCAGCCCCGACACGCCGGGCATGCCCGCGCCGAGCACGAAGACCGCGTGGGACTTTCTGCCCGAGGGGTGGAGCGTGGTGGATCTTGGAGCGGATCCGGCATTCGGCATTCGGCATTCGGCATTCGATATTCCGATGGCCTCCTGCACCACGAATGCCGAATCACGAATCACGAATGCCGCCGGCTGCTCCAACTGCCTCGGCGACCTCCACAAGTTCGTCGAGTTCACGACCGCGAAGGGGCGTCGCGTTCGCGTGATCTTCCCCGGCGCGTTCAAGCCCATTACCCAACTCGAATCCGCACGCCTCGGCATTGTGACTCCTGAAATGAAGCGCGTTGCCCAGCGCGAGCCGCACTTTGAGGTGCTGTTTCCGGGCCACGGTGCCGAGGCCGTACGTGACGAGATTGCCGCCGGCCGCCTCGTGATTCCCGCCAACATCAACCACCTCAAGCACAACCTGGATCCGATGGCGATCGGTCGCGCGAGCAAGACGAAGGTGAACGCGAACATGGGCGCGAGCCCGGTGTCGTCCGGCACCGACGAGGAAGTCGAGAAACTCAAGTGGGCCGAGAAGTGGGGCGCGGACACCGTCATGGACCTCTCCACCGGCGGCGACCTCGACGCGACGCGGGCCGCGATCATCGAGAACGCGACCGTTCCAATCGGCACCGTCCCGATCTACTCCATGATCATCGGCAAGAAGATCGAGGAGTTGGACTGGGCCACGATTCAAGCGTCGCTCCACCACCAGGCGCAGCAAGGCGTCGACTACTTCACGATCCACGCTGGCGTGCGCAAGGCCCACCTCAAGCACGTGAAGAACCGCCTCATCGGGATTGTGAGCCGCGGCGGGTCGCTGCTCGCGAAGTGGATGCTGGTGCACAATCAAGAGAACATCATGTACACAAGGTGGGAGGACATCTGCGACATCCTTCGCCAGTACGACGTGACGTTCTCGATCGGCGATGGGTTGCGTCCCGGCGGCCTTGCCGACGCGACCGACGCGGCGCAGATCGCCGAACTCGAGACCCTCGGCGAACTCACCGAGCGTGCGTGGCGCAAGGGCGTACAGGTCATGATCGAAGGCCCCGGCCACGTTCCCTTCGATCAAATCGAATGGAACGCGAAGGTCCAGCGCACGCTCTGCCACGGCGCGCCGTTCTATGTGCTTGGCCCCCTCGTCACCGACATGTTCCCCGGCTACGACCACATCACGTCCTGCATCGGCGCGACGAGCATGGCCTATCACGGCGCGGCGATGCTCTGCTACGTCACGCCCAAGGAGCATCTTGGGTTGCCCAAGAAGGACGACGTGAAGCAAGGCTGCATCGCGTACAAGATCGCGGCCCACGCGGCCGACATCGCGCTGGGCATCCCCGGCACGCGCGACCGCGACGATGAACTGACCAAGGCACGGGCCGCCCTCAACTGGGAGAAGCACTTCGAACTCTCCTTCGACCCCGACACCGCGCGGGCGTACCACGACGAGGACCTCGACGTCGACACCGACTTCTGTGCCATGTGCGGCCACGACTGGTGCAGCGTCCGCATCAGCAAGGAGATCCAGGAGTTCATGAGCGGCAAGGCCGAGGGGTACGAGCGCGTGGGCTCGGGCGGCAAACTCGGCGCCCCGATCAAGTCCGCCGCCCTCACGCCCGAGCAGCAGGAAATCCTGAACAAGCGCGGCGTGCTGAGCCCGGATGAGATTCATAAGTTGGCGAGCAAGACGAAGAAGGCGATGGGCGAGGAGCGGCATTCGGCAACCGGCATTCGGCATTCGACGCGAGATGGTGCGTCGGTGGCGTCTGCTACGAATGCCGAATCACGAATCCCGAATGCCGACTCTTCCAAACTCTCCTGCCACAGCGACTACGTCGATCCCGAGACGGCGAAGCAACTGCACAAGCAGAAGACGGGCGCGGTGGTGGTGCAGTTGGACGTGAGGCCGGCGCTGGGGATTGCGAAGGAAGATCGGGTTGTCTGAGCGCACTTCCATCCACGGCACGCGGCTCGATCCGGCGTCGCACCATCGCGTGCTCGACCTGGCTCACTGGGAGGCCGCGTTCCCGATCGCGAATGGCCAACCAAGGTTGGGGTCAATTGACGGCGCGGTTGACCTTGCGCGCCGCGAGCAGGCTTGCCGCGTGGCGCAGGCGAAGGGCGACCTCGGTCCTTCAGTTCCCGTCGACGCGTTCGTGTGGACGAGAAGTGATTCCGATGAGCCGAGTTGGCTTACTCGCTTGGGCGGCGCTCCGTGGCGTGAGAAGGGCAAGCCTTGGCCCAAGGATGATGACGGAATCCCTCTGATGTTCCTTGGGCAGATTTGCTTCAAGGACTCCCACGACATCCTCACTCACAAACTGCCCGGGGATGTCGCGCTCATCTTTGGGGCGTGGTCCGAAGGCAATGCCTGGCTCGAAAATGGCTCGGCATTGGAGTGGTCCAAGCTCGATCTCAAAGACCCAGAGACTGGACTTGGCTCCACTATCCCGTGGAACGGCCGGCTTCCATTCGCCTACGACGGCGTGCGACACCGCACGCTCCAGTACACAGAATGGGATGTCTCGGAGAGGCCGTTCGAGGCCGCAGGATGGAAGTACGGTTCGCATTCCATCGGCACCATGCAGGCAACCCAAATCGGGACTTATGTCGGCCTGCCACAGGGTTGGCCCTACACCGAAGGCGACGGGAACACACTTATTGCCACGCTCAGTTCGTTCTACTTCCGAGACCCTTGGCCGCTTTGCGACGTGCCACGAACGACTTGCAGCGTGACCCGCGACGGCCGCGAGTTCGCAGACCTGTGGAATAGTCCTATGAGCTTCGCCGTTGGTGATGCGGGGGCCATCTGGATCGTTCGCGACAGGAAAGGCCGCTATTTCCTGGATTCGGCGTGCGGGTGAACCGCGTGCGTTTCTCTCATATTCTCGTTCAATCGGAGTTCCATCATGTCCGCCCCCACCTTCTCCGGCTCCGTCCCGCGCGTGTACCACGCCTGCCTCGGGCCGTTGCTGTTTGAGGCGTACGCAAAGGACATGGTCGCACGCTTCGCGACACTCGCGCCCAAGCGGCTCCTCGAAACCGCCTGTGGCACGGGGATCGTGACGAAGGAACTCGCGCGGGCGTTGCCGAACGCGGCGATCACGGCGACGGACCTCAGCGCGCCGATGATCGAGGTGGCGAAGGAGTACGTCACGGCTCAAGCCGCATCGCCAGCATCTGCGGTCGCGGCCCATGCCGCCATCACCTTCCACGCCACCGACGCCTGCTCGCTCCCCTTCGCCGATGCGTCGTTCGACGCGATCGCGTGCCAGTATGGCGTGATGTTCTATCCCGACAAGGTCAAGGGGATGCAGGAAGCCCGCCGCGTGCTCGCGAAGGGCGGGCGATACATCTTCAACGTCTGGGACGCGCTCGCACACAACCCGATCCCGCGCGTGGTGCAGGAGACGTTCGAGCGGCTCTTCCCGATGAATCCGCCCAAGTTCATCCCCACGATGCCCTTCGGCTGGTCGGACCGGGCCGAGATCGAACGCGTCACGCGCGCGGGCGGCTTCGCGAACGTGACGATTGAGTCGCTGTCCTTCCCCAGCGTGTCACCATCAGCGGCCGACGCCGCGAAGGGATGGGTCGAAGGAACGCCCAACGCCGCCGTCTTGGCCGCCGTTCTGGCCGAACGCGGTGACAACACGCCCGAGGCAATCGCGACCGTGCGCGAAGCCGTGCGCCAGGCCCTCGCCAAGAACTTCGGCGAATCCCCCTGCCAATCAACGATGCAGGCGGTGGTCGTGACGGCGTGGTAGAACCGAAGGAATGCGATCGCCACGCCGGTCGCGTCGACCAAGTAGCACACAGGCGAACGTTCCGTGCTCACAGACGCCGCATCCGTGAACACGCGTTCGTTGGCCGTGCTCACGCGACATGCTCGTGGGATCACGGTGAAACGAACCGTGTTCGCGGCGACGGCGTCCGTGCGCACAAACGAGTCATCCGAGCGCACAAACCACGCATCCCTGAGCGCAGAGTTCGCGTCCGCGTGCTTCTTAGGCGTGAAAAGGCCCACCAAACGCACGAAAACGCGAGGTTTCACACCCACAACGCCGACGTTTGGAACCATGAGCAGCAACCTTCCCACCGATCCCGCCGACGTCATCGACTTTCTCTCGCCTCGCGTGCAGACATGGGCCCTGAACCAGCCGCTGATCGGCTCCTCGCCGGCGCAGGTCGCCGCTGTTGAGGCCGCGTTCGCGGTCGCCAAGGCGGCCGCGTCCAAGGCGAGCCAGGCGCGGGAGGCCTCGCTCGCCGCGACGCTCCTGTACCACACCCACGTCAAGGCCTTGCGTGACGCGGCCCGCGTGGTCGTGGAGAACGCCAAGAACCTCGCGCTCGAGACCGGCGATGTCAACGTGTACGCGAAGGCCTCGATCAACCCGCCCAAGAAGCGGGCGCGACAGGCCCCGTTGCCCGGCAAGCCGCAGGGGCTGGTCGTCACCGTGAACTCGATCGGGTCATTGACGATCGCGTGGCGGTCGGACAATCCGCGCGGGTTGCACGGTGTGGTCTACGAGATTCGCCGCAAGGTCCTCGAAGTCACCGAGCGCAACGGCCGCCGCGTCGTGAAGTGGGGGGGCGAGCAACTGCTGGGCGTCGCGGGCGGCAATCGCCGCTTCGTCGATGAAACGGTCCCCATCGGCGTCCCCTCCGTGCAGTACACGGTCACGCCGCTGCACAACGGACGGCGCGGGACGACGTCGAACGCGGTGAGCCTGCAGTTCGGCGCGGCGATGCCGGTGGCGAGTGGAACCACGGTCGTTCCCGCGAAGGAAAGCCAGGCCGTGGAACCCAAGATGAACGGCAAGCCCTCCCTTGCGGCGTGAGTCTTGGGCCATCTGATCGTCGCACGCACAGGAAGCAACACCCGTGGACCTCCCCATTCGCGCAGTGACGCAGGCCGATGTCGAACGCCTTGTGCGTCGCGAGTTTTCGCCAGCCGATGTGGAACAAGCCTTGACTATTCTTGGTGAGTACACGGACCGTGAGACGCAGCGCGTGCGGGCGGCGGCGATCAAACTCTCAGATGGCGATCTCACGCACCTTCGTCAGGCGGTGAGCATCGCCCAGGTCGATTGGCGGGACGTGCTTGCGCCCGCCGAGTTTCCGTCCCAATGCGGCAAACGCTTCGATCAGTCCACGGAACCCGAGAAGGAGGCAATCCGCCGCAAGGACTGGGAAGTGTACTGGCGTTGGTTTGATCGATGAACGACCTTATTGTCGCGGCACCGAACGAGCATTTTCCAACGCACTGACGGATCCGAACCACATGCACCTCGCCCAACTCGCCATCACCGTTCGTGACTACGACGAGGCCATCGCGTTCTACGTCAACAAACTCGGCTTCACGCTCCTCGAAGACACGGACATGGGGAGCGGCAAGCGCTGGGTGCGTGTGCGGCCGCCGGTGGGGAAGGCTGACGTTGATGAGCACGGCCCAACGTTCCTCTTGGCCAAGGCCGTGAATCCCCAGCAACTCGCGAGCGTCGGCAACCAGACGGGCGGGCGCGTCTTCCTCTTCATGGACACCGACGACTTCTGGCGTGATTACAACGCTTTGGCCGCCAAGGGCGTCGAGTTCATCCGGCCGCCCAGCGAGGAGGCGTACGGCACCGTCGCCGTCTTCGTCGATCTTTACGGGAACAAGTTTGACCTCATCGGGCGGCGGTGAGGGAGCGGTGAGAATCGCGTGTCGCGGGCCCTTCTTGTCGCATTCCACGCGGCATTGTGCATGGTCGCTGACATACGATCGCCCATGAAGTTCCCAGCCTCCTCTTCCCGCTCCGTTTTCATCTCCGTGGCCTCGGCGATCGCGTGTGCTTTGCTGCTCCCGCTCCTTACCGCGTGCGAGACGACCAAGGCCCTCATCCCCGCGCCGCCGACACGCACCAACCTCGTCACGATGAAGGGGAACCCCGTCACGCTCGAGGGGGCGGGCGTGCGTGTGGGGCAGTCGGCCCCGGAATGCACCGTCGTCGCGAACGATCTCTCCGAACGCCGCCTCAGCGAGTACGTCGGCCGCACGGTGATCTTGTCCGTCGTCCCGTCGCTCGACACGGCCGTGTGCGATGAAGAGACGCGCACGTTCAACGAAAGGGCCGCGAGCCTCTCGCCCGGGACTGTCGTGCTGACCGTCTCGATGGACCTCCCCTTCGCCCAGAAGCGCTGGTGCGGCACGCACGGGATCGAGCGCGTCCTCACCCTCAGCGACTACAAGCACCGCGACGTCGGCACGAAGTTCGGCCTGCGCATGCGGGAAAACGGCCTCCTCGCCCGCGCGGTCTACGTCATCGATTCCAAGGGCGTGATCCGCTACGAGCAGATCGTCAAGGAGATCGCGAGCGAGCCGGATTATGACGCGGTGCTGGCCGTCGCGAACGATGTCGCGCAGCATGCGGTGAAATGAGACGAGCCTGGCGTCGATGGCGTTTGTCGGCACGAGTTCACACAGCAACTGGAGCATCCCATGTCCACAACGCGGCGCGAGTTCTTGGCAACGACAGGGGCGACGGCAGTGGGGGCGATGGCAGTCGTCGGAGCCGTTGGCGGCTTGAGTGGCACCGCGCACGCCCAGCAAGCCTCGAATGCTCTTGCGGCCACCAAGCCCGACGCCGCCACGCGTCGCCGCAACCCCATCTGCACCTCGACCTATTCCTTCTGGCGTTTCAACGACGACTCCAAGGTCTCGATCGAAGAGTGCATCCGCCA
>Ga0075163_10007059_pt1 | contig 14883 bp, 8 predicted proteins | sample JI1023141ADNA_FD_71478 | JGI IMG/M metagenome (GOLD analysis project Ga0075163, IMG submission 71478) | Wastewater effluent complex algal communities from Wisconsin, to seasonally profile nutrient transformation and Carbon sequestration -... | ecosystem: Engineered > WWTP > Effluent > Algae...
ATGGAAGGCAACAAGATGGCCAAGAGTGGCCGTGCCGGCGCCGCGCTGGCCACTGCCGCGATCGGCTCCTTTGTGGCCGGCACGATCGCCACGGTGCTGGTGACCTTCTTCTCGCCCATCGTGGCCAACTACGCAGTCAAGCTCGGCCCGCCCGAGTACTTCATGCTGATGCTGCTGGCCTTCACCACCGTCAGCGCCGTGTTGGGCAAGAGCACGCTGCGCGGGTTGACTTCGCTGTTCGTCGGCCTGGCGCTGGGCCTGGTGGGTCTGGACCAGATCACCGGTGTGGCGCGTTTCACCGGTGGGGTGCCCGAACTGATGGATGGCCTGGAGGTCGTGCTGATCGCGGTGGGCTTGTTCGCCGTCGGCGAGGCGCTCTACAACGTGCTCTACGAGGGCCGCACGGTGGAGACGCAGAACAAGATGAGCCGTGTCCACATGAGCAAGAGCGACTGGAAGCGCTCATGGCCCGCCTGGATCCGTGCCACCTTCATCGGGGCGCCTTTCGGCACCATCCCGGCCGGCGGCAGCGAGATCCCGACTTTCCTCAGCTATGCCGCCGAAAAGAAGCTCTCCAAGCACAAGGAAGAGTTTGGCACCACTGGCGCCATCGAGGGCGTGGCGGGCCCCGAGGCGGCCAACAACGCGGCCATCACGGCGACCTTGATCCCGCTGTTGACCTTGGGCATCCCGACCTCCAACACCACGGCCATCCTGCTCGGCGCGTTCCAGAACTACGGGATCCAGCCGGGGCCGCAGCTGTTCGACACCAACGGCCAGCTGGTCTGGGCGTTGATTGCGTCTCTCTATATCGGCAACGTGATGTTGCTGGTGCTGAACCTGCCGCTGGTGGGCCTGTGGGTCAAGCTGTTGAAGATTCCCAAGGCGCATTTGTATGCGGGCATCCTGATCTTCGCGACGGTCGGGGTCTACGGCATGCGACAGTCTGCCTTCGATCTGGTGCTGCTCTATGCGATCGGCTTGCTGGGTGTGGCGATGCGTCGCTTCGACTTTCCCACTGCACCGGTGGTGGTCGGAATGATCCTCGGGCCGTTGGCCGAGGCGCAAATGCGCAATGCCTTGTCCATCGGCGAAGGGCACTGGAGCATATTCCTGCAGCGGCCGGGGTCGCTGGCGCTGCTGGTGGTCGTGATCTCGGTGCTGGTACTGCCACGCCTAATGCGTTGGCTGCGCCCGCCGACGGAGCCGGGCGCGGTGACCCGCGTCTGATTGACGGGGCGGCTTACCGGGCCGCGCCCATCGCCAGAGCGCGGTCCCGGCTGGCGGCCAATTCTGCGTCGCCGGGATCACGGTCAAGCCAGCCCGCCAGGTGGCGCTGGGCCACGTCGGCAAGAACCGCCATGCCGCTGGGCTGGTCGTTCAGGCAGGCGATGTAGTTGAAGGATTCGCCACCGGCATGGAGGAAGATCTCCTTGGCCTCCATCTGGATCTCCTCTAGGGTCTCCAGGCAGTCTGCAGCGAATCCAGGGCAGATCACGTCGACGCGTTTCGTACCGGCTGCGGCCAATGCCTCCAGCGTGGTGGTGGTCGATGGCTCCAGCCATTGCGCGCGGCCAAAGCGGCTCTGGAAGCTGATGCGCCATTCTTCGGGCTTCAGGCCAAGTGATTCGGCCAGCAGGCGCGCTGTCTTCTGGCATTGGCAGTGGTACGGGTCGCCCAGGGCAAGGGTGCGCGCCGGCATACCGTGAAAACTCATGACCAACACGCCGCCGCGGCCCGCGCGCTGCCAATGGGCGCTGACGGTGCCAGTCAAGGCGGCGATGTAGGCAGCATCGTCGTGGTACTGGTTGACGAAGCGAAACTCCGGCACCCAGCGAGCACGACGGCCCCAGGCGCTGACCGCGTCAAATGTGCTGGCAGTGGTCGCGCCGGAGTATTGCGGATAGGCCGGCACCACCAGGATGCGGCGCACATCTTCAGCCTGGAACTCGTCCAATGCGCTGGCAATCGATGGTTGGCCATAGCGCATGGCGGGCTTGACCACGACGGCACAGCCGCGCTGGCCCAGCCCCTCCTGCAGCAATTTCGCCTGGCGCCGCGTATAGACCGCCAAGGGCGAACCTTCGGGCATCCACACGCTGGCGTACTTCTGGGCAGACACCTTGGGCCGGGTGCGCAAGATGACACCGTGCAGGATCGGCCACCAAAGCGCCTTGGGAATCTCCACCACGCGCGGATCACTGAGAAACTCACCAAGGTAGCGTCGCAGCGCGGCCGGCGTTGGGGCGTCCGGGGTGCCGAGGTTAGCGAGGAGTACGCCCACCTGGGGGCGTGAGCCATGGGGTCGGCCAGGTTCCGTTGGTAAGGGCATGGGTATCGCTGTGGGGAGGCGATGGTCAGCCGCGTTCGGGTGGTGCGGACAAACGCATGGGCATGGTGTCGTCCGGGCTCGACATGACGTTGAAGCGAAGAAGTGGCACGCCGACCTCGTTGGGTGAACCGCCCAAGCCGATATCACCGCTGCCGTGCAAGGTGCAAGCGCCTCGGCGCAGACTCAACACCTCATCGTCACCTGTGAACCGCACATAGGTGCCATTGATGCTGACATCGGTGATCTGCAGCGAGCCGCCCATCCAATCGACACGCGCATGGGTGCGTGAGACACGCGCTTCGTCGATGTGCAAACCGCAGGTCGAACCCCGGCCGATCAGGATGGGCAGGTCCGCGCGCGTGAATTGATGGGCTTCGTCGCGCCAGAACAGTTGCAGGCCCTCGGGTTCCGCCAAATCCAGACGGGTCTCCATGAGCGTGGCGGCGGTGTCGGCACCGCGCGACGCGACCATCATATGGACCTCTACGGGCTCGGCCCGTCCGCGCAGGTGCACCTTGTCGAGCGAGCGGAACTTGGCGCGAGTTTCGGGCGCCAGTTCATCGAGCACTTCGCGGGTGATCAGCGATTCGTTGTCGCCTGCATGGTCGATCAGGCGTGCCGCCACGTTGACGGCATCACCGAAGCAATCGCCGCTGACCTCCACCACCTCGCCGACGGCCATCGCAATCTGAAGCCGCAACCGCGCCATCGCGGCGGGGCTCGGTGCGGCCGCAGCATTGGACTCCAGCACGTCCTGCATCTGGATGGCCGTGGCCACCGCCATGGCAGGTGCGGCAAAGACCGCCATCAGGCCGTCTCCCAGGGTCTTGACAAGCTGCCCGCCCATCGCCGGTACGCGTCGGGACAGGGAATCGATGGTGTGGGTCACCACCGCAGTGGCCTGCGCATTGCCCAGCGACTCGTACAGCGCGGTGCTTCCTCGCAGGTCGGCGAAGAGGACGGTTCGACGCTTGATCGTTGCCATGCGCGAACGAGTTTAGCCTGTCGCTCGTTGCGCCCGGGCGATCAAATGTTGTCGAGGTAGGTGCGCAACTTGTCGGACCGGCTCGGGTGCTTCAACTTGCGGATGGCCTTGGCCTCGATCTGGCGGATCCGCTCTCGGGTGACATCGAATTGCTTCCCGACTTCTTCCAGCGTGTGGTCGGTGGACATTTCGATGCCAAAGCGCATGCGCAGAACCTTGGCCTCACGCGGGGTCAAGCTGTCGAGGATGTCTTTGACGACATCGCGCAGGCCAGCCTGCATGGCGGCTTCGATCGGCGCGGTGTTGTTGGTGTCCTCGATGAAGTCGCCCAGATGTGAATCGTCGTCGTCGCCGATCGGCGTTTCCATGGAGATCGGTTCCTTGGCGATCTTCATGATCTTGCGGATCTTGTCCTCGGGCATCTCCATCTTCTCGGCCAGCGTAGGGGCGTCGGGCTCGAAGCCGAACTCCTGCAGATGCTGGCGCGACAGGCGGTTCATCTTGTTGATCGTCTCGATCATGTGAACCGGGATGCGGATGGTGCGCGCCTGGTCGGCGATGGACCGGGTGATGGCCTGCCGGATCCACCACGTGGCGTAGGTGGAGAACTTGTAGCCGCGGCGGTATTCGAACTTGTCCACCGCCTTCATCAAGCCGATGTTGCCTTCCTGGATCAGGTCGAGGAACTGCAAGCCGCGGTTGGTGTACTTCTTGGCAATGGAGATCACCAGGCGCAGGTTGGCCTCGATCATCTCCTTCTTGGCGTCGCGCGAGGCCTTCTCGCCTTCGTTCATGCGGCGGTTGATGTCCTTCAGGTCGTCCACTGGCACCACTGCACGGGCCTGAAGATCCACCAGCTTCTGCTGGAGTTCCTGGATGGCGGGCAGGCTGCGGGTCATCACGATGCTGTACGGCTTGCCCGAGGCAGCTTCCTTCTCAGACCACTTCAGGTTCAACGCGTTGGGCGGAAAGGACTTGATGAACTGCTCTTGCGGCATGCCGCACTTGTCGACCACGATCTTGCGGATCTCGCGCTCGTAGCGTCGCACGTCGTCCACCTGCGATCGCAGGATGTCGCACAGCTTTTCGATGGTCTTGACCGTGAACCGGATGGTCATCAGGTCATCGCTGATGGCGTGTTGCGCCTTGTTGTAGGACGCCGACTTGTAGCCCTCCTTCTCGAAGGCCTTGCGCATCTTGTCGAAGTGGCCGCGCATCTCGGCGAACTTGCCCAGCGCCTGGCTCTTGAGCTCCTCAAGCTTCTTGGTCAGGGCCTTCGAGCCGCCGTTGCCGTCGTCGTCGTCTTCCTCGTCGAATTCGTCGAAATCCTCCTCGGCCACATAGTCGTCGGCCTCATCTTCAGCGACGAAGCCATCCACGGCCTCCGAGATCTGCATCTCGCCAGCAGCGATGCGATCGGCCATCGCAAGGATCTCGGCAATCGTGGTTGGCGAAGCCGAGATGGCCAGCATCATGGCCTGCAAGCCACCTTCGATGCGCTTGGCGATCTCGATCTCGCCCTCGCGGGTCAGCAGCTCGACGGATCCCATCTCGCGCATGTACATGCGCACAGGATCGGTGGTGCGGCCGAACTCGGAGTCGACAGTCGACAACGCCGCTTCGGCGGCCTCTTCAGCCTCTTCCTCGGTGGCGGTGGAGGTCGCACCGCCGGCGATCAGCAGCGTGGCTGCATCAGGCGCCTGCTCGTAGACCGCGATGCCCATGTCGTTGAGCATCGAGATGATGGCTTCGAGGATTTCCTCGTTGACCAGTTTCTCTGGCAGGTGATCGTTGATCTCCTGGTGCGTGAGGTAGCCACGCGTCTTGCCCATCTTGATGAGCGTCTTCAATTCCTGACGGCGCTTGGCGACCTCTTCCTCGGTGAGCGCAGTTTCGTCCAGACCAAACTCGCGCATCAGCGCGCGCTCTTTGGCACGCGAGACCTTCATGCGCAGAGGCTTGGCCTTGGGCTTGGCCTCGCCTTCATCGGCCTCGACCACTTCGGCTTCGACTTCGCCTTCCAGTTCGGCTTCGATGTCAGCCAGGTCGACCTCGACGACCTCGGGCGCCTTCTTCGGTGCAGGTTCGGCCTTGCCGCCCTTGCGCCCACGCTTTCCCTTGCTGTCGTCTTCAACCACCTTGGCGGCAACAGGCTCGGCCTTGCCCTTGGCGGGCGATTTCTTGGAGTCGTCCTTGGGCTTTGCCGCGGCAGGCTTGACGGCAGCGGTCTTGGCGGCCGGGGCCTTGGTGGCGGGGGTCTTGGTGGCAGCGGCAGGCTTCTTGGCGGTCATGCAAGGTCTCGATGAGGTGATCCTTCAACAGCCCGTGGCGCGCATACCGGCGATATCCAGCGCGGCAGGCGTGCCAATTTTTCGGCACACACAACGCGGGACGATGTCGACAGTCGATAAAGCGCACCAACTCGCCACCGAGGATGGAAACGGCGGCACAGGTCGGGCAGGCAAGATGGCGTGAACGTTGAAAATCGCAGCCCTGGCGGGGAAGGTGGCCGAATGGTGCCCGTGTCGCGGGTGGCCGGGTCCGGAGGTGCTGCTGTCACTCTTGCCGCTGAAACGTGGATTATACCCAGCGCGCGCGGCCAATCGGCTCACGATGGGCACATCGGAGCTCATTCGGCTTCAGTGGGTGCCTTCTGCACGCGGGTCTTGACCTCCAGCCACTGCCGGTAGACCACCACGAACTGGCGCCGAGCGTCTGGATCGGTCTCGGCGGCGACTTCCAGTTCCTTGGTCAGTGCCTTGAGGCGCCGCTCCAGCAGCAGGTCGACCGCTCGACGCAGCCCTTCGATCGATGCATCGGGATCGGCGTCGCCGTCTGCCAAGACGCGCGCCTCGGCATCCAGGGACGGGTCGTCGGCCAGAGCCTCGCGCACCACGGCCCAGGGGCGCACACCGTGCTCAGCCAGGTCTCGCTCCAACCAGGCGACCAATGGGCCATGCGGCGGAGGCAGATGGTGCAGCAGATCGTGCTCGTCGCTGGCCAGCGTGTCCCACCATGCAGGTTGGCCGAAAAGCATCTGAAGGACGCGGTCTTCGGGCCGCTTGGGGGCTTGCCGGCGCCCTTGCGGGCGCTGCGGGGCTTCACCGTGGCGTTGCCATCGCGGGCGGCGCGAACCCGGCTCGCCCGATCCGCCGTCGGGTTGGGGCTCCACACGTTGCGCAGCACCTCGCCCCGCGCTGGGTTGCCAGAGCCGGGCCAGTTCCTCGGCAGGCAGCCCCCCACGCAATGCCAACTCACCCAGCAACTGGATGCGCAGGGCGCCGTCTGGCAGCACCTGCCACAAAGGGCGGGCCTGCGACAGCATGCGGGCCCGCCCCTCGGCGCTGCTCAGGTCGCACTCTGCGGCCGCATGCTCCAGCAATTGCCGGGAAAGAGGCACGGCGTTGCGGACGAAGGCCTCGAAAGCGTCGGCACCGAAAGCGCGCACGTAGCTGTCCGGGTCATGTTCGGCTGGCAGGAACAAGAAGCGGAAACTGCGGGTGTCGGTCGCATGGGGCAGGGCGGCTTCGAGTGCCCGGCCAGCGGCCCGGCGGCCTGCGGCGTCGCCATCGAAGCTGAAAACCACCTGCTCGGTGAAGCGCAGCAGCTTCTGAACATGGTCGGCGGTGCAGGCCGTGCCCAAGGTGGCCACGGCATTCGGGAAGCCAAGCTGGGCCAGTGCCACGACATCCATGTAGCCCTCGGTCACGAGGGCATAGCCCTTGGTACGCAGGCCGCTGCGGCTTTCATAGAGGCCGTACAGTTCCCGGCCCTTCACGAAGATCGGCGTCTCGGGCGAGTTCAGGTACTTGGGCTCGCCCTTGTCGAGCACCCGGCCGCCGAACGCGATGGTCTCGCCTTTGACATTTCGGATCGGGAACATGATGCGGTCGCGGAAGCGGTCGTATCGCTTCTGCTCGGCGTCGCTCCTGCCCTCGTCCTGGCCCTGCACGATGACCATGCCCGACTCGGCCAGCACCGGGTCGTCGTAACGCGGAAACACGCTGGCCAGGCTGCGCCAGCCTTCCGGCGCGTAGCCGAGGCCGAAGCGGGCTGCGATCTCGCCAGTGAGGCCCCGCCCCTTGAGATAGTCGACCGCCCGGGGCGTCGCCTTGAGGGTTCGCCGGTAGTGGTCGGCCGCCTTTTCCAGCACGTCGTTCAGGGAAGCATGCTGCTCACGCGCACGGGCGGCTTGGGCCAGTTCCTGTGGTGTGGCCTCGTCTTCCGGAACAACCAGGCCGGCTTCCTGGGCCAGATCCTTGACCGCCTCGATGAAACTGAGGCCGTGGTGTTCGGTGAGGAAGCGGATCGCGTCCCCGTGGACGCCACAGCCGAAGCAGTGGTAAGTCTGGCGAGAGGGGCTGACGATGAAACTGGGCGACTTCTCGCCGTGGAACGGGCACAGGCCCTTGTAGTTGATACCCGCCTTCTTTAGTTCGACGTGGCGGCCGACCACCCCGACCACATCGGTTCGGGCGAGCAAATCCTGGATGAAGCCGGACGGGATCAAGGCGATGACTGGATGGCGATGGAGGCGCAAACGAATCGGGGCAGCCGAAGCTGCCCCGATGCGGGAAACGAATCTTCTCACACCCAGGGTGCGAGAAGTGGTGCCGTCACAGTGCGAAGTCGCCCAAGGACTTGCCGGAGGCCAGCGCCGCCTGCAGCCACTTGGGCTTGAGCCCGCGGCCGCTCCAGGTCTGGCCGGAGGCGGGGTCCCGGTACTTGGCCGCCACCTTCTTGCCCGCTTCGCTCTTGGCAGCAGGGGACTTGCCGGCCAGATCCGCGGCCGTCAGGCCGTACTCTGCCATCAGCGACTTCACCTTGGCGATGGCGTCCGCCTTGGCGTTGCGCTGAGCTTCGGCGATCTTCTTTTCCAGCGCCGCTTTTTGCGCCAGTAGTTCTTGAATGGATTCCATACAGTATCTCCTGAAACACCCGGAGGGCGACCGGATCATATCGCATGGGATTCCACTGCAAGGGTCAGATTCGAGCAATCACTTGTATCCAACCCGGTCGAGCATTTGTTGAACCTTGATCTGGTTCATGCCAATGACGGAGATCGGCACACTTTCGGTCTTGAACTTGCCGATTTTGTCGAGCGCGGGGTTGCTGATTTTCAAGCCGGCCACGGCGGGCCATTCGTTGTTGCCGTTGGCAAAATACGCTTGGGCAGTGTCGCTGGCCAAATACTCAAGGAACTTGACCGCAGCAGCCCGGTTCTTTGCATGGCGAGCAACGGCTCCGCCAGCGATATTGACATGCGTGCCGGTGGAGGCCTGGTTCGGAAGCGAGACACCGATCTTGTCGACGATCGCCATGTCTTCGGCTTTGTCTGAGCGCATCAGACGAGCCAGGTAATAGCTGTTCGTCAACGCGACAGCGCACTCCCCACTTGCAACCGCCTTGATCTGATCGGTGTCGCCGCCTTTAGGTGGGCGCGCCATGTTCGACACCAGGCCCTGCAACCAGGTTTCTGTCTTGGCCGCACCGAGGTGCTCCATCAGCGCGCCGAACAGTGAAAGGTTATACGGGTGTGATCCAGAGCGGGTACAAACGCGCCCGCGGTTCTTGGGATCGGCCAGTTCCTCATAGGTATCCACATCGGCGGTCGGCACATTCTGCTTGTTGAAGACAATCAAGCGCGCGCGGGTCGAGAAACCGAACCACTGGGATCCTTCGCCGTTGTCCTTGCTGCGCAGCGTGGTCGGAATGCGGGTTTCAAGGAGGGGGCTCTTCACTGGTTGAAACAATCCGTCCACCTCTGCGCGCCACAGGCGCGCCGCGTCAACCAGAAGAATCACATCCGCCGGGCTGGCGCTACCTTCGCTCTTGAGGCGTGCCAGGATGCCTGCATCGTCTGCGTCCACCCGGTTGATCTTGATGCCGGTGGACTTGGTGAAATTGTCGTAAAGGGCGTCGTCCGTCTGGTAGTGGCGCGCCGAGTAGAGGTTGAGCACCTGCTGCTGCGCCTGGGCGGCGGAGCCGAAGAGGGCGAGTGCCGCAAGCGCGGCCAGCTGGGCAACGGGAAGGCGAAAGAGGCGCATGGGCTGAACTCCGGGCAAGGGGAATGAACTGCTCGGTAGTCTACTTGATAATGCGAATAGTTCCTAATTGCATTATTCGATCCCGATCGAACCCGGCGCCCCGGTTGCCACCATTCAAGCGGCGGGGGGCACGTAGCCGGTGGGTTGATCTGCCGCGCCGCCGAAGAGGAACTGCTCCATCTGACGGGCCAGGTACTGGCGGGCACGGGCATCGGCAAGATTCAGCCGGTTCTCGTTGACCAGCATGGTCTGATGCTTCTTCCAGAGGTCGAAAGCTTCCTTGCTGATGTTGTCGAAGATGCGCTTGCCGAGTTCACCGGGGTAAGGCGCGAAATCGAGGCCGTCGGCCTCCTTCTTCAGGTACGTGCATTGGACGATACGGGCCATGAGGCTCTCCTTGATCAGCCGAGTTTCTTGACCAGCACTTGCGAGCGCCGGTCCCAGTTGTACTTGCGCTTGCGGCCATCAGGCAGCCAGTCGGCATCGACCTGCACGAAGCCGCGCTTGATGAACCAGTGCATCGTGCGGGTGGTCAGCACGAAGATGCTGTCCATCCCCATGGTGCGGGCGCGCTGCTCCACACGCTTGAGGATCTTGTCACCGTCGCCCTGGCCCTGCACCTGTGGGGACACCGTCAGCGCGGCCATTTCGCCGGTGCGGGCCTCAGGGTAGGGGTAGAGCGCGGCGCAGCCGAAGATCACGCCGTCGTGCTCGATGACGGTGTAGTTGGCAATATCCCGTTCGATCTCGGTGCGGTCGCGCTTGACCAACGTACCGTCACGCTCGAACGGCTCGATCAGTTGCAGGATGCCGCCGACGTCGTCCGAACCGGCCTCGCGAAGGCTCTCCAGCTTCTCGTCGACCACCATGGTGCCGATGCCGTCGTGGGTGAAGACCTCCAGCAGCAGTGCGCCGTCGGTGGCGAAGGGCAGGATGTGCGAGCGCTCTACCCCGCCCTGGCAGGCCTTGACGCAGTGCTGCAGATAGAACGCAGTGTCGGTGGGCTGCATCGGGCTGGGCAGCGAGGCAATCAACCGCTCGGCCTCGGCCAGTGACAGCTCGGTGTCGACCGGGCTCTCCGGGTTGGTCGCGTCCTCGTGGATGCCGGCCACTTCGGTGATGAACAACAGTTTGTCGGCCTGCAGCGCTATGGCTGTCTGCGTGGCCACGTCTTCCATGGACAGGTTGAACGCTTCGCCTGTGGGCGAAAAGCCGAAAGGGGACAGCAGCACCATCGCGCCGATATCGATGGCGCGCCGGATCGCCGTCGAATCCACCTTGCGGACCACGCCGCTGTGTTGGAAGTCGACCCCGTCGACGATGCCCACCGGCCGCGCCGTGAGAAAGTTTCCCGACACGACACGCACTGTGGAATTGGCCATTGGCGTGTTCGGCAGGCCCTGCGAGAACGCCGCCTCGATCTCGAAGCGCAATTGCCCGGCAGCCTCCTGGGCGCAGTCGAGTGCCACGCCGTCGGTGATGCGCATGCCGTGCGAGAAGCGGGAGGCATGGCCCTTGGCGGCCAGTTGTTCGTTCACCTGGGGCCGGAAACCGTGCACCAGCACCAGGCGCACACCCATGGCCTGGAGGATGGCCATGTCCTGTGCGAAGAAGTTCAGCTTGCCGGCGGCGACGAGCTCGCCGGCCATGCCGACGACGAAGGTCTTGCCTCGGTAGGCATGGATGTGCGGCGCCACCGAGCGAAACCAGGGCACAAAGGTATGGGGAAACACGAGGTCCATAGCGGGCTCGATTGTGCCGCACTGATAATCCGGCCTCTGTGAATTTGCCTCCCCGCCCCCAGGGCCCGCGTACTGCCCGCCAGGTCGCGCCGCGCGCCATCCCCCCCATCCAATACCCCGAGTCGCTGCCGGTCTCCGCCCGGCGCGAGGAGATTGCCCGCGCCATCCGCGAGCACCCGGTGGTCATCGTCTGCGGCGAGACAGGCTCGGGCAAGACCACCCAGTTGCCCAAGATCGCACTGGAACTGGGGCGTGGCTGGGGTGCCGGCGGCACCGGTCTGATCGGCCACACACAGCCACGCCGAATTGCCGCCAGTTCGGTGGCCAAGCGTATTGCCGAGGAACTGAGCTCGCCACTGGGCGAGGTGGTGGGCTTCAAGGTGCGCTTCCAGGACCGGCTCCAGCCCGGTGCTTCGGTCAAGCTGATGACCGACGGCATCCTGCTGGCCGAAACGCAGACCGACCCGCTGCTGAAGGCCTATGACACGCTGATCATCGACGAGGCGCACGAGCGTTCGCTGAACATCGATTTTCTGCTCGGCTACCTGAAGGAGGTGCTGGCGCGCCGGCCCGATCTGAAGGTCATCGTCACGTCGGCCACCATCGATGCCGACCGTTTCGCCAGCCACTTCGCTTCCAAGGGCGGCCCGGCGCCGGTCATCCAGGTCAGTGGGCGCCTGTTTCCGGTGGAGCAGCGCTGGCGCCCGTACGAGGAGTCCCGCGAGCATGACCTGAATGACGCGATCGCCGACGCGGTGGACGAACTCTGGCGCGAGGGCTCGGGCGACATCCTGGTTTTCCTGCCCGGTGAACGCGAGATCCGCGAGGCGGCGGATCACCTGCGCAAGCACCTCTCGCACCAGCCATTGCACCGGCACGCCGACATCCTGCCGCTGTTCGCCCGCCTGTCGCAGGCCGAGCAGGATCGCGTCTTCGAAACTGGCGGCGGCAAGCGCATCGTGCTGGCCACCAACGTGGCCGAGACCTCGCTGACCGTGCCGGGCATCCGCTACGTGGTCGACGCCGGCCTGGCGCGTGTGAAGCGCTACAGCTACCGAAACAAGGTCGAACAACTGCAGATCGAGGCGATCAGCCAGGCAGCGGCCAACCAGCGCGCCGGGCGCTGTGGCCGCGTTGCCAACGGCATCTGCGTCCGGCTCTATGACGAGAAGGATTTCGCCGGCCGGCCGCGCTTCACCGACCCCGAGATCCTGCGCTCCTCGCTGGCCGGCGTGATCTTGCGCATGAAGGCGTTGCATCTGGGCCTGGTAGAGGATTTCCCCTTCCTGGAGCCGCCGCCGCGCAAGGCGGTGGCCGACGGCTACGCGCTTCTGGCCGAACTGGGCGCGGTGGACGAGGCCAACGAACTCACGCCCATCGGCAAGGAGCTTTCGAGACTGCCGCTGGATCCGCGCGTGGGCCGAATGATCCTGGAAGCGCGGCTGCGCGAATCCCTGGCCGAGGTGCTGGTCATTGCCAGCGCGCTGAGCGTGCAGGACGTGCGCGACCGCCCGCTCGATCAGCAGCAGAACGCCGACGAAAAGCACAAGAAGTTCGACGACGAGAAGTCCGAGTTCATGGGCTATCTGAAGCTCTGGAAGTGGATCGAGGAGGGCCGCGGCGTGCACGGCCATGCCGGTTCGAAGCAGCAGCAGGTCGACACCCACAAGCTCAGCAACCGGCAACAGGAACAGCGCCTGCGCGAGAGCTTCGTCAACCCGCGCCGGGTGCGCGAGTGGCGCGACATCCACACCCAACTGCAGACGGTGGTGGCCGAAAACAACTGGCGCGTGAACGGTACGCCGGCCACCTACGAGCAGGTGCACCAGGCCATGCTGGCCGGGCTGCTGGGCAACATCGGGCTGAAGGCCGACGACGACGATTGGTACCTCGGCGCGCGGGGCATCAAGTTCTGGCGCCACCCGGGGGCCCACCTTTCCAAGAAGCCAGGGCGATGGCTGCTGGCCGCCGAGTTGGTGGACACCACGCGCCTGTTTGGCCGAGGGTTGGCGGCGATCGAGCCGCAATGGATCCCTCCGATCGCCGGGCACCTTCTGAAGACTCAGTTGCTTGAGCCGCACTGGGAAAAGAAGGCGGGCGAGGTGATTGCGCTGGAGCGCGCCACGCTGTACGGCATCGTCATCTATGCCAACCGCCGGGTGAATTTCGGCAATGTGGATGCCAAGGCGGCCCGCGAGATCTTCATCCGCGAGGCGCTGGTGAATGGCGAGTGGGAGACTCGGCTGCCGTTTCTGGCCCACAACCGCAAGATGATTGCGCAGGTGGAGGATCTGGAACACAAGGCACGCCGGCAGGACGTGCTGGTCGACGACGAGCTGATCTTCGCCTACTACGACCAGCAGTTGCCCGACGAGGTCGTGAGCGGTTCCAGCCTGGAGCGCTGGTACCGCGACGAGGTGCGCCGCCAGCCCAGGCTGCTGATGCTCACCCGCGAGGAACTGATGCGCCACGAGGCAGCCGGCATCACCACATCAGCGTTCCCGAAGACCGTGCGCCTGGGCGGCATCGACTGCACCGCCGAGTACCTGCACGAGCCAGGCGACGCGCGGGACGGCGTGACCGTGACCGTGCCGCTGTTTGCGCTCAACCAGGTCAGTGAGGAGCGCTGCGAGTGGCTCGTGCCCGGCATGCTGGAGGCCAAGGTGCTGGCCCTCGTCAAGAGCCTGCACCAGCGGCCCCGTTCCAGGCTGGTGCCGCTGCCGGACTTTGCTGCCGAGTTCTGCGCGGCCACTTCCTTCGCGCAACGGCCTCTGGTCGATTCGGTTCTGAAGGCCGTGCGCGAGCGCAGCCAGATCGCTGTGCAGCGCAATGACTTCAAGCTGGAGCAGCTCGCACCGCACCTGTTCATGAACTTCAAGGTGGTCGACGAACATGGCCGCCAGCTGGGCATGGGCCGGCAACTCGCGGCGTTGAAAGCCGAATGGGGAGGCCAGGCCCGCTCCGCCTTCCAGGCCCTGGCAGCACTCAAGCGCACGCCGCCACCTGCCGCTGCAACGGCTCCCGATCCGGCCGCCGCACCCGCCGGCCGAGGTGTCGTGGCTGCAGTCAAGCCGCCGCCAGCCCCGGCTCCGGATACCCCGGCCGCTCGCTACACCGCGTGGACCTTTGGCGAACTGCCCGAGCTGATGGAAATCCGCCAGAAGGGGCAGACGTTGATCGGCTTTCCTGCGCTGATCGACAAGGGGGCGCATGTCGAGATCGAGGTGTTTGACGAGCCTGATGCAGCGGCACGCCAGCACCGCGCTGGGCTGCGGCGCCTGGTGGCCCTGCAGATCAAGGAACCCCTGAAGTACCTGGAGAAGAACATCCCGGACCTGCAGAAGATGGCCGTCGCTTACATGCCGCTCGGCACGCTGGAGGACCTGCGGGACCAGATCATCGGCGTGGCCCTGGACCGTGCCTTTCTGCAGGAGCCGATGCCACAAGACGCCAACGCGTTCGGCCGCCGCGTGGAAGAAGGGCGTACCCGCCTGAACCTGATCGCCCAGGAGGTGGCCCGCCTGGCTGCAACCGTGCTCGCCGAGTTTTCAGCGGCGCAGCGCAAACTCAAGGACAGCAAACCTTCCAAGGAAGTGGCCGAGGACATCGGCGCGCAGTTGCAAAGGTTGGTGCCCAAGCAGTTCGTGGCCGCGGCGCCCTACAGCCAGATGCAGCATTTCGCCCGCTACCTCAAGGGCGTGGTGATGCGGCTCGACAAGCTGCGTTCTGACCCGCAGCGCGATGCCCAGCGACTGGCCGAACTGCGGCCGCTGGAGC
>Ga0075163_10007060_pt1 | contig 14881 bp, 37 predicted proteins | sample JI1023141ADNA_FD_71478 | JGI IMG/M metagenome (GOLD analysis project Ga0075163, IMG submission 71478) | Wastewater effluent complex algal communities from Wisconsin, to seasonally profile nutrient transformation and Carbon sequestration -... | ecosystem: Engineered > WWTP > Effluent > Algae...
ATGCTCCTCCAGCTTCAATTATCTTGACTAGTACTGGAATCTTTATTCTGGTTGCCACTGGTGATCTCCTGAAATCGAGCAAGTGCAGTATAGAAATCGAAAATGAAGTTAGCCTTTGCAGGTTCGTTAGGTCTAACTTCTACCTGAGTAATCTTCACGTTAGGAACACCCAATATGGCAGGCTCAATAAGCCAACTATAAACTACGTTATCGTACTGCCAAGTGAACGTAACACAGTCCTTAAACCCGCTATCTATTTGAGGTACAGCTAACTCGTCAGAAGGATGCCGCTCCCGCTCAAGCAGAGCGGCTAATCGTTTAGCTACTTGTACAGACAATGAAGATAATTCGTTATCATTATCTAGGATGTCGTAGATTTGCATCTTGAACCATCCAGGTGTAGCTGAGAGGCCTCCCAGACGCGGTAGTGTATGCAAGAAGATATTAGTACGAGCTTCCATCAGCTCTAGTGTGTTTTCTACGGAACTACGTAGATCGGTTAAATCCCGTAGGATGTTTAGTTGTTGTTTTGTTAGATCCATATCTACCCTATTTGTTAAAGTTCCAAACAAACTTTTCTACTTCACCTTCAGGACTCAGTAGAAAGTAATCTGGCCCGGGATGGTTGCGACACCACATCCGAGCCAGTTGTCTTTTTTCAAATTTATTAGGAACAAACTCTCGTTTATTCCTTCTTCCCTTCGTCAGGGTGAACACTCGCCACTGTTGCTGTTGTTCCATTAATTAAATCATCCAGATCTTGAAAGTATCTGTAATTTAGGTAGTTACCGACCTGTTCGTTTTCTTTGTACTTATTCCAGGCTGCATGAATCTTCTTTAATCTATCTGCTGCTTTATCTACAATACCGTCATGACAGTTATCGTAGTTCATTAACTGTTCTGCAATAACCGGTACTGGTTCTGTAGCAGGTACTGGCTCTACCTTCAGTTCACCTTCATCAGGATCTGGGAATTTCTGAAAACCAGTTAGAAATTTGCTACCATCAGGAACCGTCTTATAGACAGCACAGATCATCCCTAAAGATATTTTAGTTAGAACAGAATTCAGCAGCCCTAGTACACCAAACTGCTTATTCTCAGTTACTACGCCTATTTTTTGCAATTTCTGGTTTGCAGACACTCTAGGTGCAACAACGTAACTAACAGCTACAGGATCAGCTTCGTATAAAGCATTTAGAGCCTTTACAACATCCTCCTCCTGCGAAGCATAGATACGTTCAATGGGGCATGGACGCTGTTCTGTGCGTTTAAGTAATTCTGCTCCACACTCGTCGCAGATAACGCCTGAGTTAACATACGAGTGTTTGCCTTCATCCATGACACTACCGTAGCTAAAACTCAGCGTTATCTCTCCGCCTCCGTCTGGTTGGAAATTAGTAAACTCTGGATCTATTTCTACAGGTAAAGCGTTATACATCGCTTTGTTACAGATAACGCAGGGTCTAGTTTCTACTACCATAACTTATTCCTTAAAATCCAGAATTAAAATGATTACACTTTCTCTGCATATCTTGTAAGCCAGCTACCGAATGGTGTGACTACTGACTTACAAGCATCTTTACCGCAACCACCGAAATCCTCATTGGTTGTAATTACGTGCATCTGTTTGTCTTTATCCCAACGTACTGTAGTCAGATTGTCTGACTCACGGTACGCAAGCGATTCGCAAAAAGCTTGCATACGATAGCGTTGTTTATTGAAAGTAAAATAAACTACACCATCAACAAGCTCTTTGTTACTAATAGGTTTAGTTAGACTCATTTGCTGCTTCCTTTGGGGTCCATAAAGTCTCCTATAGATAAACAATATCTTCGTTGACTAGCTTCTTGGTTTGTGATTTGTTTTCAGCAAGCAATGCTCGTTCTTTAGCTATTGCGTCTAACATTGATTCGAAATCTGTTAAACCGAATAAGAAAGGAGTGACTATTTTGCCATCCTCTCTTTCTTCTAGCTTTACAAATACCTCAATAGCCTCTTTGTAGAGGTCTAAAACTTTACCTGTACTCATCCTCTGTGCAGATAGAATCCAGCCGTGATGTACTTGGTGACTACAGTCCCAGTTACCGTCTTCTCTGAGCTGAAATCTTTTGGCTAAAGGGCCACCATGAGCGACACTCCAAGGAAAAATAGCCATAAAATCAGTTGGTAATATTTTCTGCACGTAATCTCCTTTCAAGTTCAGCTAAAAGTAAAGCAGCAGCCTTTACGATATCTTTCTTATCTTCTGTTGGTTTAAAACAGTCAGTATCAAAAGGCCAAATCCCTCCTTCAGGATAAAAACCTGTAGGTACTGCATAACATACAGCTGCTCGAGCTAACTCGTTGTTGGTATGACGATCGTCATGCTCTGCATCAAATCCTTCTGTTACAATCTGTCGTCGTCGCTCTTGAATTACCATCTGCAAAGCTATCATAGCCTGTAAAGCCACATCCGGCATAGCTGCAGCTGTAGCGTAATCGTCTACAAGTTGACCTACAGTATGATAAGTAGCCGCGACAATATTTGGAGTTTGTGACTTAGCTAGTTTATAAGCTTGTCGCAGGTTAGCTAACTCAGCTTCCACTTGATCGATTCTTTCTTCTAATTCTTTGATTACTAAGTGTTCTTTAACAATTAAGTTGTAGTCAAACACTGCAACTGGTTTAGTATTTTCACTTGTCATTCTGTTCTCCTGGAATTGTTAGGTTGTAGTCTTTAGCTACTTGTATGTACCTTTGCTTTCGCTCTTCTTTGGTGTAAGCCCAACTGCCGAAAGATACTAATCCATCGTGTAAACGTTTTTGAAAAGAATTTAACCTAATAGAAGAAGTTGCGATAACTTCTTTATCAAATAGCTCTGGGTACATGTAAACTAAAGTACAAAAACGAACACTGCCTCGTCTGCTGTTGTGTCCTTCAGGGAGTACTAAACCAATCGCACAGCAATTACCTTTACCGTCGTCATATACACAGCTACCAAATAGATTTACTGCTGGTGGTTTGTCTTCAATAATGAAAGCTTGCCAAGCTTTATCGAAGATCAGTTGAAACGTTATCTTCTCGTTCATTTTGAAATTCTTCCGAAAAACAAGAGTGTTTTGGTTTTGGTTTCTTGCGACATTTCGAGCAGGACATTAAACCTTTAGGGTGAAATATCCAACCTGCTTTCTTGGCTAACTGTTTAGCTTCTTTTTGATTGTAGCCACAATAAGTAGCTGCATCGTTGTAGAACCGATCAGGGCAATCGACATGATCGCAATACAAATCGTACGTATAACCACCTACTCTAGGCATTGGTTTCTTCCTCTTCGTATTGAGCTACAAACTTCTTGCGATTCACAATCGAGCCTTTGATTGGTCGTAGTAACGGAATTGAGCCATTAGGTCCAGTGTGTCGAATAGCAAAGTGAGGTACACGGAAGTGTGTATTGGTCTCTACTTCACGTTCTAGTTGCTTACCGATAGACCAGCCGTATTTACCGTTACGCTTAGCTTTCTCGATCAACTCTACATCGCCAGTCTGTTCGAACTTAAGTTCATGCTTTGAGAGTACTTCAGGCATTATGAGTTCGCTGTCTACCTCAGATGCTAGTAGTATAGTACCCACAGTATACCGCAGTAATTCTCTAAGGTTATACTCAGCTAAGATACCTGCCGACGCTTCTGGTGTTGTCAATTCTGCAAATGCACTTTCCAATGTCTTATCTGAATCTAGCCGAACCGAGAAACTACATGTCCTAGGTATTACCTTATCTTGTCTCACTACAGTACCGTAGTGTGCGTAGATAAAAAGTAAAGGATGATATTCATTTTCGGTATCAAACTTATAAACAAGCAAAGACTTTAAAATATCACCTTCAGGGGCTGGTGTTGTATCTCTGCAATCAATCGGAAACTTGATTAAGAAAGGAGAATGCGTTTTACTTAACTGAGTAGGCCACCTTACTTGATTTCCCTTGATGTTCAGGTTTAAGTTACTCAATGCTTTGATCATGCTTGGGTATAGTTTGAAATAGGGTCTAGATATAGACTCCCAGGTGTACTCTATAAAGTATTGAAACGTTATAGCCTCATTCATCTTCGCCATGCTCTCTCGCCATGTAACCAGCTGGTCTTTATTGTAAACACGCTTTGCCGATTGCTCTAAAGTGAAATAATCACAGAATTCCATAGTCTTAGTCCTTATGCGGACATAATGTCCGGATAAATGTCCGAGTAAAATTAAGAAATACAGGCTAAAATGGCTATCCGGACACGTTTGCGGACATTTCCGGACATAAAAATAGCTAGGAGGTTAGTCCTAGCTTAAAATCTAGAATTAAGAGTGAAAGAGAATTGGGAGTCGAACCCATCTAACGCAATCGTTTGGTACTGTCGCTTTAAGCGATGATCCCTTTTCGCTGTGCTACCGTTACACTAATTCTCTTACTCTTGTTTATCCATCCAAGTACAAAACTGTTGAACTACCTCTTTTATTTCCTTATCCAAAGCTTCTTCTTCCTCTGGAGACATTACAGGTGGTTCATCGTATGTGAGTGAGTGATGTAATTTACCTTGTTCATCTGCCAAGACACGATAAGTTACCAGATCTCCTTCCTGAAGCCCTTCTCCGACCTCCAAAGGTAAAACAAGATCACAAGTACCGCCTGCTGGCTTACGTACCGTAACACCAAGTTGCTTTTCCTCTGTATCAATCCAGTTGACAATACCTTTAGTCTCTATCACTGTTTTCATACCAGCTCCTAATAAGCTCTGACTTCCCATACACACAGCTTCTGGTTTAATGTACCAAAAGCTGTACTGTAGATGCCAAACTCAATAACATGACCTGGATAGAGATCGAGTAGTTCAAATAACCACTCTTCGCTACCTTGACCCCAGTGACGTAACATCCGTTCTGCGACTAAGCCTGTAGCTACCTTACACTGAGACATAGCTGTTCGCATGGTTATTTTCTCAGTGCAGTAGCTAAGACTCAAATTAAACGGATAGCGTTCTAATTCACCCTGTACAATGAGCTTATCATCAGGCATGGGCTCATTAAAGGCAAAGTCTGCCTCTCTGCCTTTAATGTACTCTACGACTTCATGAAATGGTAACTTGTACTTTACACTCGTTCCTGCCTTACGCCTACGCACAACTAGTGGACCTCGATAATCGCTAGCTAGTACTGATGCCCAGCTATCCCAAGCTTGTGGTCTATTACCAAACTCACCAGCTAACCAACGTCTGTAGTAGTCTGCTTTTGTGCGTACAGGGTTCATAACTAGTACTTCTCTGGAATGTAAACAACAGGTAATTGCTTAACTTGATGACCTTCGTTTAGTTGAGCACTAATTGCCTTAGCAGTATGCTCGTCACTGTTACATATCGCTGAATGATTCTTACCGTAGAATAAAGGATTACCTTGTTCATCCACACACCACCATGCATTTACTCGTATGTAGAATAAACCATCCTTAGGTTTATCCCAGTCAGGCAAGGTATGAAACTCACTAGAACTCATGAGGTACTCCTAGCTTATCATCTGCTTTGTGTACTGCCGTAACCAAGTCTGATGCTTCTCTTCGATAAATGTGTTCATCAGTCCAAACAACATTGGACTTGTTAGATAGATTAGATACACGTATCACTTGTGTCTCATATCTATCGATTGCTTCAGCTAACTCTCTACGCAATCGCTTCAAGCAGTTTATTTCGTATTCAATTGTTTTCTTTATTATCATTCTCTGGGCCTTCTTTCGTTCCAATATCTTTCTAGCGTTCTCTTTAATCGGTCCAACCGGATCAGGTTTACCTATGCCGGGTATTACAACCTGCGGTCGATTAAAGCTCCGCACTAAATTCACCTTGGATGAATTGCGTTGGTTCATCGTGCTTCCTATTAAGCCTGATCTGTTTCAGAGCAGTAGTAGCAGCTAAGTTCAATAGCTGCTTAAACTCTTCTGACTGTTGTGACAACTCAGCTAACTCTGAATCGTTTAATACCTTAAGCGATTCTACTAAGTCCTGACACAGTAATTTAGTTCTTAGCAGTAATTCCTGTCTCATCATTGTCTTCACCTAATACCTTAACAGGTACATGATTAACTCTTTGGTTCTGGCCCTACTTTTTGTCCTAACTTAGCACACAAACGACTAAAAACAATAATCATTAAGCTTTCAGTGCGGTACTTATCACAGTCTTCGACCGTAATACCTAGATTTTTACCCAGACGACCTTCAGGCCCGAAGTTGACAATCAAAGTCGCTCTTAACCCGTCTAGCTCATTTGCCTTGCATTGTAGGAATTGATGTGACTTCTGCAACAACTCAAAAGCCTGTTTGACTTCCTCGCTCACGTATATTCTCCTTTCTTTTAGCATCCCAGAAGATAAAAACCTCTAACTCGAATTGTCTGTCACAAGAACTGCATGTCCAAGAATTAGTAGAAGGCTTAAACAGCAGACTCTTCGAGTTCTTAGGTTTATTGAGTTCACCGCAATAAGGACAGAGAGCACCATCTTCAGAGTTTAGCGTCTCTGTCTTATCGCACTGACAATATATCACAGGATGCTTGCAGTGACAGCACTCTGTTTCTGGATTGGTCACTCTACCTTCTTCCTTGTAGCGGACCATGCGTAATGCACTATCACATTCAACCAAAATTCTTTATTACAGTAATCGCAGGTCCAGCTTTCTGTGTTCTCATCCTCCAGCTTACCTGCTGCATCTATAGTGTTCTGTATCTTACCACAGTAAGGACAGGCAGGACCATCATCCTCGGAGAAGGTTGCTGGTTCAGAACACTTACACTCCGTAATAAGATGGAGGCAGTTAGAACATAATGTAGCTGTAAGCATATTAACTTCCTGTGTGAGTTACTTGTGGTGGTACAGTTGGTTTCGGTTTCGCTTCCTTACCTTGATTATGATCTATGGTAAGCTGAAGCTCTTCAGCTAAACCATCTAATATCTCAATCAGATTAAGCTTAGGCTCAATAACTGAGTCTATTAGGTTTTCGATACGAGGTAGTCCTGCTCGACCCATTGCTATCTCTACAGCTAACTCTCTAGCCGCTGCTATGATGTCGTTATTTAGCATTCGCTTTAACTGACCCACTGTGATGGCATCTGTTGACTTCTCACGCATCGGTTGTACTCGCTAAATTCTGTTCTGCTAAAATAACTTTACGAAAGAACGCATCGTTCTGGCTTAGTAGGCTACGCAGATATGTAACCCTAGGCAACTTTTCTTGCTTCTCTAGCTCTTTAAGCTTATTAGCGTACATTGTGGCTAACTCGTATTCTTCAGCTGCAGTTAGGAGTGCAAGATCTGGAGTTGGTTCTACGTCTTCAGCCAAAACATGTTCCAACCATTCTTGATCTGTAGCTACGCTATCAAAAGACTCAACTGAAAACTCATAACCTTTTGAGGTTAACCGGCGACATAAGAAATAACCTTGTCTATCTACGGTCAACTCGTCACGCATTCCTGGTAGTCTGTCTCTAGCTTTAATCCACTTCATCATTTGTTATTTCCTTGTTGTTTAGAATCACCGATAGTAATCTTTTCTTACCTAGCAGATAGGCATAGTTGAAATGCCAATCTTTGTCTCTATCCTGAAGCGGAACCTTGTGCTTATATGCAATTTCTACCTCAATAAACCTTAAGTAATCTCGTAGAAATACAAGCAAGCTATCCAGGTCTTCGTACAGCTTCTTTTCTTTACTCATAACACTTATCTTTAACAGATTCCAAGGCCTTAGTAGCAGTTTCAGATATGTAGCCTATTCTACGCTTAGCTAGAATCAAGTTATCGTAGCTAGCTGCGTTTGGACTAGTTACACACTCTGCTAGTGCTTCTAGTAATGGGTTTATTACCTCTGAAGGTAACTTACAGGTTAAACCATTAGGTAGAAGATCTGTAGCTAACGCTTTACGCCAACCTCTAATAAAGCCTTCAGCGTATCTGATTTCTGCCTTAGTGCCTCTGGCACAGAGATAACCCTCATTGATAAACAGAAAACACTCACCACTTGAATCTGCCCAAGCATTGTAAAGCTCTGTAAGTAAATCCCGTATGGTTAACTTACAAAGTATTACATCTGTCTTCTTCAACTTATCATCTTCTAGTGCTTGAAACATAGCTACTAACCTTTGTAAGTGTAAGAATTCCATTCACGCCATCCGCCCCGACCGTAGCGAAATCTCGTTATTCTCGGTTTACCTCCAGCAGCTATAAGCCGCTTAGCCTCCTTAAAGGCTTGTCGTAACGTAAGCCGAGTGACGCTACAAGCTTTATCATACTCTTCGATATTTGCATGCCAACAATGATGTAGGTAAGAGTACCATAACCGATTTGAATCACGCCAATCTTCTATTTTGTAATACAGTCGCCGCTTACGCTTAAATGAAGGCATGTTAGGGTACCAGTACAAAAAAGCCTACTCGAAACAAAAATACAACTACGGTTACAAGCGTAGCTAATATAACACACAACTTAGCGGGCTTATTGTTAGGATCAGCAGGTGTCGCCATAATAAACAGACTAAGTAAGAACACACCGAACCAAACCAAAATCAGCAGACAAAAAGTGTTAATCACGAATTCTGCTGACTCCATAGAAATCATAATCATGTGTCTTTACTTCCTGCTTCTAGGTTACTAAACAATTCAGCTATTTCCTTGTCAGTAAGTTTAGTACCTGCACTTACGCGATCTAAAGCGTCAAACATTGGTACTAAAGCTGGTTTAGCCACTTTAGCTAATTTTGTCCAACTCTCGTCTGAGATAAGGAAAGCCCTATGTTTAGACACGTAAGGAATAGCACTAGCGACGGTTTCCTTAACTACATCGACGATTTCTTGTCGAGTTGGTTTAGGCTCTTCATCTAAAAGACCTTCAAACCATTCGTAGTTGCTAGAGGGTATACCGAATTTATCGAAATCCTTTTCTCTCATCACACCGATTTCCCAGTTATTGTCTGGCAGAGGAAAACGTACGACGAAACAATTACTAGCATCAACAGAGGTCTTATCACTAATGTCTGGCATTCTTTCAGAACACTTAACCCAAGGCATTGGCTTGATCCTTTCTTAAATTATGGAATTTAACTTTTCTTAGAGTCAAACCTTAGTTTAGATAAGGCATTCTGACTCATTACTACAGTACGTATCTCTAACCAATCTTCGAAACTGATACGAGCTTGTTTGTGTGTATCTGCGTGTTTCAGCTTGTGATAACCGCAACCCCAGCCTTCTTCGGTATAACCGCACTCAGTACAAATAAGCCAAGGTCTTCCATCTCCACTAGCTGTGTATTCCAACTCGTGAACATGCTCTATTGGATGCTTGCACTTAGATACGGTCCTCTGTATCAGAGCAGCTTTACGGGCGTAGACAGCATCAATCTCTGCTTCCATCCCTACTAATTGCAAAGTTATCAGGTTTGGTCTTTTTTTCCTTTTCTTCATGGACATAGTTATAACCCCAAAGCAAGTTTTTCTTGCGGTGTTAGTTTTGCTAGTGCATCCTTTGCGGCTATTTCCTTTGACTTACCTATTAGATCTGGGTATTCCCCTCTATCGAACTTGAACACGAAATCTTCGATAGCTTGCGGACAAGATGGATCTAATGTTTGACAATCATTCCAAGTCACTACTACATAAGGTTGTATAGGTATTCTTTGTCCGTACATAGTCATCCAACCGGCTCGAGTATCTACTCGCAAACCTTGACACAAGTCTGGTATAGCTTTATAGATTGCAATAATAATGGGACAAAAAGACGGTTTACACCTTTCACCTTTAATGTCCTGCTGTCTAAGATACTCAGCTACTTCGTCTGCTGTATTGCCCATTGATTTTAGTAATTCTACTATCTTCACGATTTATGTCCTATTACGTCTTGTTTGAATTCTTTAACTCGATCCACTACAATCTGACATACGGCTGTGATAGCTTCATCTGGTAGCCCGTCAAGAAAAGTATCTAAGTCGTCAGATAACAGCTGAACCAAGTTTTGACACTGTAAATCAAACTGAGCTACAGAAATCTTTATATCTTTCATATCAGATATAATATCTCCAATGGAAAAACAAAATAAAAAACGGCGAAGGTCAAAAGCTCGAGTAAGATACCCGGGTATGTTCCTACTCAAACTTCCTACACATCGCCGTTTAGAAGTCGAACGCAGCTACGAGCGAATCTTTAATCGATCTTTATACCGCAGGCTTCATAGCCAAGACCGCGAATCAAAACAACCAGATCACTCTTAGTCTCTAGATTACGTAAAAACACAGTGTCAGCACCGTCTTGTATATAAGCTTTAGGTACATCCTCCATATCGATATACAATCGATCCCCTATGTAATATATGGTATTTCGTTTTTCAGTTGCTAGGGCTGTTAACCATGCTTCTGTAAGTGGACCTAACGACGAAGAAGATTCGTTTAAAACATCAAACCTTACTGGTCCTGCCTGTTCTTCTAACTTACGAATTTCTGCTTTCTCCGTTTTTATACCCTCATCGCATGCTCTGATAGTTTCAAGCAATTCCTGTATTCTTAGTTGATGGTTATAAATTTCCGATTGAATTACTTGTAGATCATGCAAGGCTGATGTTGGTGCCTTTTTAGGTTCTTTCCTCTTAGCCATTTAAAACTCCTTAGGTAATGCTAGTAAAAATTTAGCCAGTGCGTGTCTAGTACGTACTAGACCTAAATAAACACTATCATTTACACCAACAACCCACAGCTGCCAACCAGACAGCGAGCTATCCAGTTTGATACTGCTACTCAACCGAAACGTCTTACGAGAAGTTGTATTCGTTATATCCAACAATTTAAGCCAATCTTCATTCAAGATACTGCTATCCCCGATGGCTTCTTCCAGCAACTTCTGTTTTTGTTGAGCTAATACGGATACTAGAGTTTCTTTTTGTGCCTCAATTTGGCGAGTAGTCGTATCCAGCGTAGCTAATTCATCTACTAGTCTTTTTACTTCATTATAGGTCTCTGTTTCACAGGGATCAAACATTCGGTCTCCTTTCAAGTTTACATCCCTTACTTACCGCCCATTCACTTACGTCTGGGTTGTGCAGTACATGCATCACCCTATCGAGATCATTTAGATTTACTTCCCGTTCATGCCGATGGTCTGTTCCTGATTTTTCGCAGTCACAAAACATCCATGCCTTAACTATGCCGACGCCTGCCTTAATGCGTTCATCGACCTCCTCTCGGTTGGCTTCAACAAATTCATCTGCGTTCACGTCGTGTTCTCCTTATCCGAATTGAACGAACCCACGCTCAGATACAAACTGTTTGACCTTCTCGCCTTCAGGTGACACAACCCAGAATCCAATGACTTCAAGGAAATATCCATTCACTTCGTCATACCGATCTCCACTTTCACTGCTATCGTGGTAGCCAAAGCACACAGCCAGACCAGGGTGTCGCTTGGCAAATGCCTCACGAAACTTCTCGTACATGTCATCGGCTTTTTTGAAGTCCTCAAGATCCCAGTCACTGACTTCATCATCAGGTTCCAGGTCGTTTGCTATGTGAAATGCGAAATCTTGAATGTCATCTCCTAGCCATGATGCTAGGCTACACCATTCTGGAAACGTCTCAGCATACTTCTCGTCCAGCACTGTCACTTTACATGGAGCGTATCCCATTCCCATATCATTCCCCTTGTGTCGTGTTATCCCTACTGTTGGTGCATTGTCTTTGCAATTTGTTGATAGTCGCTTCAAGCTCTGCTCTGCTAACCATTAGCTCATCTAAGCTATCGCGTAGATCATCTAATTGTTGCATCTTTTCATCTTTGTTCATGCTGATCTCCTAGCTTTAAAAAATCGATTAGAGTAGTAACTATCTTAACAAAGTCATGCCGTGAATCTACTTTTACATAGCCATCCGGTATGCCATCTACGGTTATACCCCAGCCAGTATCGACTCTACGCAGGATGCGTAGCTTACGAGCATAACGATAAGCTCGATCCTCCTCATCAAACACACAGCCGATGTTTATCAACCATGTCGATGTGACAGGCTTGTTATCGAACAGATACTCCGTAAGAGTAGCTCCTCGCTCAATATCAGCTAGTTCACCTTCTGCTTCCGTTCTCTTGGTAATTAAAGGATTAGCTTGGTCGAAATAAGCCTGTCTTGCTTTTTCGATCTCCTTTGTGTAATCCTGTATCAGCTGTCTAAGTTCTTGAACTCTTTCTGTTGTCATTACTGATTGCTCCTGCGATTACTCTTTAAGTTTTCTTGGCTTTCCATTGCTCTTTACCTTTTTGGTTTTAGCCCTAAGTATACGATTAAGTGTATTAAGGGCTTTAGCTAGTAATAGCTGTGAGCCCATTACATCTTCCATTCCGATATAGGCTGTGTTCGAAGTCAATAGACTTTGGTATGGTGTGTCATCATCATCGCCTTCCCCTAAAGCTTCTATGCTAAATCCAGGTTGTTGAATAATTGCTAGCTCTGCGTCTGTCAATCCTTCGGTGGTACAAAGGGCGTCACTCCGCTTGCGACATACACGTTCCTTGAGTTGCTCCAGCCAATCGTTGGTACCTTGGGCTAGACTAAGATATCCTGTATCAGTTAAAAAACCAAATTTATCGGTCTCCAACATTAAGCAAGAATCTCTACCCCACAAAACTGCATTTCTCAGTGTGTATAAATAACTTACTGCACAAGGAAAGGGATCATCTTCAGCTTTGTCATCCTGTATCTCTACATAGATCACTTTAACTGCTTCAGACGTAGTGCTCTTTAAATGCAGGTTTACGTGATAGTAGTATTTGTTCTCATCATCTTTAGTGACGCAGCGAAGTTCATGCGTTACGTCTTCTACTCGGTATTCAAATGTGCTCATTGTCTAATCTCCTACATTGTTTTAGGTTTGTACCAGTCACTCTTCATACGTTTTCTGCACTTAACAATAACCAAGCGTAGTGTATTGGCAAGTCGACTAATCAGTTCATTCTCACATTCAACCGCTGTGTCCATACACAAATAAAGCTTGTCCTTACAGAACGCAGGTTGATATAGATCATCCGTATCTCCATACTTTTCAATACTGAAGTCAGGAGATGTGAGACAATCGATTTCATCAATACGCAGATAATCTTTATCCTTAGTTCTGTGCGTTTTGATGTAAGCGTTTATTGTTGTTACCCAGTAGTGATCGTGCTTACCTTTCGCATAAGTAAACGTAAGCGTATCCCCCTCTCGATCAGCTAACTTAATGCTTTCTAGCATGAAATACTTATCATTACCCCAGACATTTAATTCGATCAGGTTGTAATACTGGATTATCTCAGCTGGAAACGGTCTCAAGCCATCATCTTTAACATAGACGTAAAAATTGATTGGGTCAGTTGCTGTAGTTACTGTGATAGTAACTCGATATGCCCAACTAATTGCGGCTGTTCTGTCTTTTTCATCTGGTATTGCTTCTGCAAGTGTGTCGTGGGTTACACGACTTACAACTCCTTCAAATACGCTCATCAGTATTCCTTTGCAGCTAATAATCCAATTAATGTAAGCACATCTGCATCAGTTAGAGCCAAGAACTTTTGATTAAAAATCGCTGAATCAGCTTCCTGAAAGTACTCATCCTCATTAACTTTTGGTTCTTCTTCTGTCAAATCTGAGGGGCGTAAGTCACAAATGTAACAACCTGTAATCTTGTTTTCTTTAAGACGAACGACTTCACCTCTGCGTTTGTAAGATAAATCGGCTGAACCTAGACAACAAAAGATTGTTCCCTCGGGTAGCTCACATAACTCTTCAAAACTAACTCTTTTCATACTTTGCTCCTTAAAACAAAAAAGCTCAGGTGTTACCCTGAGCTTAAAATCTGGAATTGAACTTTTTTTTAGCTATCGACGAACAACAGCTGTCAGTTGATCGACCACTACAACTCTCGGTGCGACGACTGACTTAACCAAGTCATAAACATTGCTGACAGTAAACAGAGCTGCAATTACGATTACTATGATTCTTGCGGTTAACAACACATCCTCGCATTTGCCTTTAGCGACTCTATCAACCATATTCTCTGTTCTGTAATAAAGAAAGCTGGTGATAGCAAAGCAAAGCAGTACTAAACCTAACAGTACTACCAGCATCAAGATACTACCGTAGAACTGCCAATTTAGTAATTCCTGTACGTATAGCGGAGCTTGCTCCACCACGAAGTTCTCTGCCTTACCTACTCGAGTCTCAACTCCTTGTAGGAACCGAATCAGTTCGCTCTTTTCTTCTTCGTTCATGGCTTACACCTGTACAAAATAATAGTTATTGAGGGTTTACACTTAAAATCATGTTCGTTATGGGCTAAACAGGCCGGTCTTAATTGCCCAGCAAACGAGCTATTGGCTCAATACAGCGTGTTTAACGGCAAACTGGACCTGGGAGCCCTAGTCACGCCTCCTAAGCCTTCCAAATAGAATCGAATTCGTTACTGTGCCCTACGTCTTTCAAAGTATCAATCGCTAATTGTAATAACATCCTAGGATAATACTCTTTGCTAAGAGTAGAATCCGGTAGGCGATTTTGTATTAACTTCTGCGTGTAGTCTAAAAAATTTAGATAGGTACCGTCAGCAAAGGTTCTGCACATACCTTTAAAATCGAGTCTAGTTGCACCACCTAGCGAATAATCCTCACGCACTACTAGAGCTAAGTTGTTAAACCAGTCTCCTGGCTCATCGGTAGCCAGATCATCAACTAGTTTTAGGATATCTTCCTTATCACTGAAGACACGTTGAACTACGTCAACGACGTACTTGGTTATGATGTAGTATTTAAACTTCTTAGTGAAGTTAGTCATAACGTCAGCTGTTGTATGCCAACTCGGGTTCCTTGTACCTAGTTGAGCTAA
>Ga0075163_10007061_pt1 | contig 14881 bp, 13 predicted proteins | sample JI1023141ADNA_FD_71478 | JGI IMG/M metagenome (GOLD analysis project Ga0075163, IMG submission 71478) | Wastewater effluent complex algal communities from Wisconsin, to seasonally profile nutrient transformation and Carbon sequestration -... | ecosystem: Engineered > WWTP > Effluent > Algae...
TGCTCGAAGGCGACGAACCGCTGGGTGCCGAGGCGCACCGGTTCTATGACACGTTGATCCAGAAGCTGTCGGCGGACACCACTCATGTGCAGCACATCCAGGACTTCTGGGGTGACCCGCTGACGGCCGGCGGCTCGCAGAGCGGCGACGGCAAGGCCGCCTACACGCAGGTGTTCCTGGCTGGGGACCAGGGCGATTCGCTGTCTCTTGAGTCGGTCGGTGCGGTGCGTGACATCGTGGACAACACGCCGCCGCCGCCGGGGGTCAGGGCCTACGTGACCGGCGGGGCGCCGCTGTTCGCCGACCAGATCCTGGTCGGTGGTGAGGGTCTGGTAAAGGTCACCTTCATCACCATCGGCGTCATCATCGTGATGTTGCTGTTCATCTACCGGTCGGCCGTCGCGATGCTGCTGGTGATGCTGACGGTGATCGTCGAGATGAGCGCGGCCCGCGGCGTCGCAGCCCTGCTGGCCGATTCCGGTCTCATCGGCTTGTCCACGTTCGCGACCAATCTGCTGACGCTGCTGGTGATCGCCGCAGGCACCGACTACGCGATCTTCCTGATGGGTCGCTACCACGAGGCCCGCCACGCGGGTGAGGACCGCGAAACCGCCTTCCACACCATGTACCGTTCGACCGCCCACGTGATCCTGGGTTCGGGGTTGACCATCGCCGGCGCGGTGTTCTGTCTGAGCTTCACCCGGCTGCCGTACTTCCAGAGCATGGGACCGGTGGGCGCGATCGGGGTGCTGGTGGCACTGGCCGCCGCGCTGACGCTGACGCCCGCCATCGTGGCGATCGCCGGCGCCTTCGGACTGCTCGACCCGCGGCGGGCGGTCCAGACCCGGCGATGGCGACGCATCGGCACCGCGGTGGTGCGCTGGCCGGGGCCGATCCTGGTGGCCACGGTCGCGGCGGCATTGGTCGGCCTGCTCGCGCTGCCCGGCTATGAGACCAGTTACGACCAGCGCCGGTATCTGCCGGGGGACACCCCGGCCAACCTCGGCTACGCCGCCGCTGAGCGGCACTTTTCCGCGGCCACGCTCAACCCCACGCTGCTGATGCTCGAATCCGATCACGACCTGCGCACTCCGACCGGCATGATCCTGCTGGAACGGGTCGCCAAGGCGATCTTCCACACCGACGGCATCGCCCAGGTGCAAGCCATCACCCGGCCGTTGGGCACCCCGCTGGAGCACAGCTCGATCCCGTTCCAGATCAGTGCGCAAAGCATCGGACAGATCGAGAACCTGCCCTTCCAGTCGGCCCGCGCCGACGATCTGCTCAAACAGGTTGCCGAGATCGACAAGTCGATCGCCACGCTGAAACAGCAATATGCGCTGCAGCAGCAGGCGAGTGCGGCCACGGCCGAACAGGCCGAGGCGTTTCACGAGACCGTGGCGACAGTGCACGACCTGCGCGACAAGATCGCCAACTTCGACGATCAGTTCCGGCCCATCCGCAACTATTTCTATTGGGAGCCACACTGTTACAACATCCCGATGTGTTCGGCGCTGCGGTCCGTCTTCGACGCTCTCGACGGGATCGATGAACTGGCAAGCCAATTCGGCAACGTCACCGCAAGTCTGGACAAGTTGAACGAATTGCAGCCCCAATTGCTCGCGTTGATCCCGACCCAGATCGACAGCCAGCAGGCCAACCGCGACCTGGCGATGACCAACTACGCCACGCAGTCGGGGATCGCGGCCAACAGCGAGGCGTCGTTGGAGAACGCCACCGCGATGGGACAGGCCTTCGACGCCGCCAAGACCGACGACTCCTTCTACCTGCCACCCGAGGTGTTCGACAACCCCGAGTTCCAGCGCGGCCTGAAACTGTTCCTCTCCCCGGATGGCAAGGCCGCCCGCATGATCATCACCCACGACGGTGATCCGGCGACGCTGGAGGGCATTTCGCACGTCGACGCCATCCGCGCGTCGGTCAAGGATGCGGTCAAGGGCACGCCGCTGGGCAACGCCGACATCTACATCGGCGGCGCGGCCGCAACGTACAAGGACATCGCCGAGGGCGCCAAGTACGACCTGATGATCGCCGGCATCGCGGCGATCAGCCTGATCCTGCTCGTGATGATGTTCATCACCCGCAGCCTGATCGCCGCACTGGTGATCGTGGGCACCGTGGTGCTGTCGCTGGGGGCGTCGTTCGGCATCTCGGTACTGGTGTGGCAACACATCCTCGGGATCCAGCTGTTGTGGATCGTGTTGGCGCTCTCGGTGATTCTGTTGCTGGCGGTGGGATCGGACTACAACCTGTTGCTGGTCTCACGGTTCAAGGAGGAGATCCACGCCGGACTCAACACCGGCATCATCCGCGCCATGGCCGGCTCCGGTGCGGTCGTGACCGCCGCGGGCCTGGTGTTCGCCGCCACGATGGCGTCCTTCGTGTTCAGCGATCTGCGGGCGATCGGCCAGGTCGGCACCACCATTGCCCTCGGGCTGCTGTTCGACACCTTGATCGTGCGGGCATTCATGACGCCCGCGATTGCGACACTGCTCGGTCGCTGGTTCTGGTGGCCCCAACGCGTGCGCCCCCGGCCGGCCAGCCAGATGTTGCAGCCCTACGGATCCCGCGCCGCGGTCCGGCAGCTGCTGCTCTGGGAGGACGACGACGAGTCCGTCGCACCCAAGGGGGCGAAACAGTGAGCCTGTTCGGTTGGCTGACGGCACTGTCCTTTGTGGCCGCGTTGGTGTTCGCCGCCGTCGCCTCCGTCTACGTCCGGCGGTTGCTGCGGCGCACACCCACCGAGGTCGGCGAACGGATCGGCAGCGTGCACTCCGTGCTGCACAAGCTGCGCAAGGGCGAGCCGATGTCGCACGACGAGCTGGAATTCGCGGCGCAGATCATCTCCGAGCGCCGGTCCCCGATGGCATTCGCCATTCCCGGGGCGCTGTTCAGCGTCGGCTGCCTCTACGTGTTCGGCAAATACGACCAGTTGGATGGTGCTTCCCCGTCGTGGGCGACGTTCATCGGAGTGCTGCCCATGTTGGCGGCGCTCAACCTCACCGGTCAGCTGCACAGGATCGGCCGCTTGAAAGAGCGGGTGGCGGAGGCGCGGCGACGAGAGGATGCCGCACACAGCTGATCGCCACCGCGGGTCGGACTGCTTGGTGTGGTGGTCGACGGCCCCAGGATCCGCGCACGCCGGGAATGCGCATGGTCACCCACGAGACCGGTTGTCGCTGAGGACATCTGCCCGTCCGGTTTTGTCGTACCCGGCTGTCATGATGGGTTTATGTCGGGGAATGTTCGTGATCAGCGCTTGGGGGTGTTGTTCGAGGAGTTGGCGCAGTTGGCCGGGCAGCGCAACGCCATCGATGGGCGGATCGTGGCGATCGTGGCCGAGGTGGATCGTGAGCGGCTTTGGGGTGGTACCGGGGCCCGGTCGGTGGCGGGGTTGGTGGCCTGGAAGATGGGCACCTCGACGGCCAACGCCAAGGCCATCGCCGCGGTCGCGCACCGGTTCGAGGAGTTGCCGCGCTGCACCGAGGCGATGCGGCAGGGCCGGTTGTCGCTGGATCAGGTCGGCGTCATCGCCCAGCGCGGCGGGCAGGGCTCTGATGCCCATTACGCCCAGTTGGCCGCGGTGGCCACGGTCAACCAGTTGCGCACCGCGATCGCGCTGGAACCACGCCCCGAACCCGAGCCCGAGCCGGTACTTGAGCCCGAGCCGGTGGCTGAGCCCGAGCCGGTACCTAGGCCGGCGCCTGAGCAGCGGGGGGTGATCACCAAGACCAGTGACGACACGTCGAGTACGTGGCGGATCACCCTGCCGCATCTGGAGGCCGCCCGATTCGAGGCCGGGTTGCAGTCGCATCGGGATGCGTTGATCGCCGAGTGGAAACGCGACCACGACACCGGTGAGGCCGGGGATGACCACGACACCGGTGAGGCCGGGGGTGGTGGCGGGGTCGGTGCGCAGGCCCGGCCGTTTCCCGACACCGTCGATGCCTTCCTGCGGCTGGTCGAGGCCGGGTGGGACGCCGAGGCCACGCGGCGCCCGCACGCCCAGCACACCACCGTGGTGGTCCACGTCGACCTCGAGCAGCGTGCCGCCGCGCTACACCTGGGGCCGCTGCTCACCCACGCCGAGCGGCAGTACCTGAGCTGTGATGCCACCTGCGAGGTGTGGTTTGAACGCGACGGGCAGGTCATCGGCTCCGGGCGGGCCACCCGCACCGTCAACCGGCGGCTACGCCGCGTCCTGGAACACCGCGACCGCTGCTGCGTGGTCCCCGGATGCGGGGCCACCCGCGGCCTGCACGCCCACCACATCGTGCACTGGGAAGACGGCGGTGCCACCGAGGTGTCCAACCTGGTGCTGGTCTGCCCCTACCACCACCGACTACACCACTGCGGCGTCATCACCCTCACCGGATCGGCCACCGACCTGTCGATCACCGACAGCGCCGGCCGCCCACTGCAACCCGGCTCACTGGCCCGCCCACCAACCCAACCCCCACCCCAGGTCCCACCCTGCACCGGACCCACCGGCGAACGCGCCGACTGGTGGTGGTACACCCCCTACCAACCACCACCACCCACCATCAACTAGGGACGCGGCGGCCGGACCGCTGAGGCAGCGGTAGCTTGCCGGGGCAGGACTGCCTCCAGCTTGCCTTGGCATGGCAGAGATGAAAACCGTTGTAAGACAGGTGTTTTTGCTGACTGGCTAGTGCCCGTTTGACGTCCGGTGCGGTGGGCATCACGGTACGAATCCACACAGTGCCTCCATGTGCCGGCGCCCCCACTGGCACGCGCATGGCAACGGTTGGGAAAAGGTCCGAGCAAATTGATTCGATCACGCGCCCGCAGCCCTCGCATCCAAAACGCAGGATCGAGGTCTCCGTTCCGAACGCTCCGGCGCCGGTGCTTTGCGCTCGCAGCACATCGGGCGGGAGTCCCGGGAACAAATTCCGAAAGCCCGCCGTTGATCGATTCGATAACTTGAGTGAACTAGGCTCAACTCTGGCTTGACAGCCCGCCCGGGCAGGGAGCAGTCTTGAGCGGGGTTCACTCAGATCCTACGAAGGCTCTATTCAGGAGGCAGTAACTATGGCTCGTGCGGTCGGAATCGACCTCGGGACCACCAACTCCGTCGTCGCAGTACTGGAGGGTGGCGACCCCGTCGTCGTCGCCAACTCCGAGGGCTCCCGGACCACCCCGTCGGTCGTCGCGTTCGCGCGCAACGGCGAGGTGCTGGTCGGTCAGCCCGCCAAGAACCAGGCAGTGACCAACGTGGACCGGACCATCCGTTCGGTGAAGCGGCACATGGGCACCGACTGGTCGGTCGCCATCGACGGCAAGGACTACACCGCTCAGGAGATCAGCGCGCGCGTGCTGATGAAGCTCAAGCGTGACGCCGAGAGCTACCTGGGTGAGGACATCACCGACGCGGTCATCACTGTGCCCGCGTACTTCAACGACGCCCAGCGTCAGGCCACCAAGGAGGCCGGTCAGATCGCCGGCCTCAACGTCCTGCGCATCGTCAACGAGCCCACCGCGGCCGCGCTGGCCTACGGTCTGGACAAGGGCGAGAAGGAACAGACCATCCTGGTCTTCGACCTCGGTGGCGGCACGTTCGACGTCTCGCTGCTGGAGATCGGCGACGGTGTGGTCGAGGTCCGCGCCACCTCGGGTGACAACCACCTGGGCGGCGACGACTGGGACGACCGGATCGTCGAATGGCTGGTCGACAAGTTCAAGGGCACCTCGGGCATCGATCTGACCAAGGACAAGATGGCCATGCAGCGCCTGCGCGAAGCGGCGGAGAAGGCCAAGATCGAACTGTCGAGCTCGCAGTCGACGTCGATCAACCTGCCCTACATCACCGTCGACGCCGACAAGAACCCGCTGTTCCTCGACGAGCAGCTGACCCGTTCGGAGTTCCAGAAGATCACCCAGGATCTGCTGGACCGCACCCGCAAGCCGTTCCAGCAGGTCATCAAGGACGCCGGCATCGCCGTCGGCGACATCGACCACGTGGTGCTGGTCGGCGGCTCGACCCGCATGCCCGCGGTGTCGGACCTGGTCAAGGAGATGACCGGCGGCCAGGAACCCAATAAGGGCGTCAACCCCGACGAAGTGGTTGCGGTCGGCGCTGCTCTGCAGGCCGGTGTGCTCAAGGGTGAGGTGAAAGACGTTCTGCTGCTTGACGTCACCCCGCTGTCCCTCGGTATCGAGACCAAGGGTGGCGTGATGACCAAGCTGATCGAGCGCAACACCACCATCCCGACCAAGCGCAGCGAGACCTTCACCACGGCCGACGACAACCAGCCGTCCGTGCAAATCCAGGTCTATCAGGGCGAACGTGAGATCGCGGCGCACAACAAGCTGCTCGGCAGCTTCGAGCTGACCGGCATCCCGCCGGCCCCGCGCGGCGTGCCGCAGATCGAGGTCACCTTCGACATCGACGCCAACGGCATCGTGCACGTGACCGCCAAGGACAAGGGCACCGGCAAGGAGAACACGATCAAGATCCAGGAGGGCTCCGGCCTGTCCAAGGAGGAGATCGACCGGATGGTCAAGGACGCCGAGGCGCACGCCGAGGAGGACCGCAAGCGTCGCGAAGAGGCTGACGTCCGCAACCAGGCCGAATCGCTGGTCTACCAGACGGAGAAGTTCGTCAAGGAACAGCGGGAGGCCGAGGGCGGATCGAAGGTTCCCGAGGACACGCTGACCAAGGTCGACGGCGCGATCGCCGAGGCCAAGTCGGCGCTGGAGGGCACCGACATCGCCGCCATCAAGTCCGCCATGGAGAAGCTGGGCGTCGAATCGCAGGGTCTCGGCCAGGCGATCTACGAGGCCACCCAGGCCGAGCAGGCCGCGGGTGGTGCCCCAGATGCCGGTGCCGCCGACGACAATGTCGTGGACGCCGAGGTTGTCGAGGATGACCAGGAGAAGAAGTGAGCGACCGCGATCCATCGGAGCCGGTGACCGTAACCGACAAGCGGCGCATCGATCCCGAAACCGGTGAGGTTCGCGAGGCGGCCTCCGCTCCGGCTCCCAGTGGGCCGGAGGCGGAGGTCATCTCCGAGGAATCTCAGCACGATGCGGCCGAGTTGATCGCCGACCTCAAGCGCGTGCAGGCCGATTTCTCCAACTACCGCAAGCGGTCGTTGCGGGACCAGCAGGTCGCCACCGACCGTGCCAAGGCACACGTCGTGACCGTGCTGCTGCCGGTGCTCGACGATCTCGACCGTGCCCGCAGCCACGGCGACCTGGAGTCGGGTCCGCTGAAGGCGGTGGCCGACAAACTGGTCGGGGCGTTGGAGGGCTTGGGGCTCACGGCGTTCGGCGCCGAGGGTGACGAGTTCGATCCGGCGTTGCACGAAGCGGTGCAGCACGAGGGCGACGGCAGCAACCCGGTGCTCGGGACGGTCATGCGCCAGGGCTTCAAGCTCGGCGATCAGGTGCTGCGCCATGCGCTGGTCGGCGTGGTCGACGCGGTTGCCGAAACCGATCCGGCCGACACGGCCGACAAGGACGGCGCCACCGCCGAGCAGGCACCAGAATCGGAATGAGAAGAACACGACGATGAACACAGGTAAGGAGGTGACGTGCAGTGGCCCAACGCGAGTGGGTTGAGAAGGATTTCTACAAGGAGCTGGGCGTCTCCTCCGATGCCAGCAAGGACGAGGTCAAGCGGGCCGCTCGCAAGATCCTCGCCGAGAATCACCCGGACCGTAATCCCGGTGACAGCGCGGCGGAGGAGAGGTACAAGGCGGCCTCGGAAGCCAAGGAAGTCCTGACCGACGACGCCAAACGCAAGGAGTACGACGAGACCCGTCGGCTCTTTGCGGGCGGTGGGTTCGGACGTCGCTTCAATGACGGTGGCTTCGGTGGGGCCGGCGGTGGCGGCTTCGGCTCGGACGGCGTCGAGTTCAACCTCGGCGATCTGTTCGACGCCGCGGGCCAGACCGGCGGCGGCAACATCGGCGATCTGTTCGGCGGTCTGTTCGGCGGACGGGGCGGCCAGCCCCGGCCCAGCCGGCCGCGCCGCGGCAACGACCTGGAGACCGAGACAGAGCTCGACTTCCTGGAAGCCACCAAGGGTGTGGCGATGCCGCTGCGGCTGACCAGTCCGGCCCCGTGCACGAACTGCCACGGCAGCGGCGCACGGCCCGGAACCAGTCCCAAGGTGTGCCCCAGCTGCAACGGGGCGGGTGTGATCAACCGCAACCAGGGCGCTTTCGGTTTCTCCGAACCGTGCACGGAATGCCGCGGCAGTGGCTCGATCATCGAGCACCCCTGCGACGAGTGCAAGGGCACCGGTGTGACCACCCGGACCCGCACCATCAACGTCCGGATCCCGCCGGGCGTGGAGGACGGTCAGCGGATTCGGCTGGCGGGCCAGGGTGAAGCCGGGCTGCGGGGCGCGCCGTCGGGTGATCTGTACGTCACCGTGCACGTGCGTCCCGACAAGGTGTTCGGCCGCGACGGCGATGACCTGACGGTCACCGTCCCGGTCAGTTTCTCCGAATTGGCCTTGGGTACCACGCTTTCGGTGCCGACACTGGAGGGCAAGGTCGGCGTTCGGGTGCCCAAGGGGACGGCCGACGGCCGCATCCTGCGGGTGCGCGGACGAGGCGTGCCGAAGCGCAGCGGCGGCCACGGCGACCTGCTGGTCACCGTGAAGGTCGCGGTGCCGGCCGCCCTCGAGGGCGATGCGCTGGAAGCTCTGGAGGCCTATGCTGCGGCCGAGCGGGCCAGCGGATTCGATCCGCGGTCGGGCTGGGCGGGGAACCGGATGTGATGTGCCGATGAGCAGTCAGAAAGAACCCCGGCGCACCGAGGCCCGGACGTTCCTGATCTCGGTGGCTGCCGAACTGGCCGGAATGCACGCGCAGACCCTGCGCACGTACGACCGGCTGGGTCTGGTCTCCCCGCAACGCAGTTCCGGTGGCGGACGCCGCTATTCGCAACGCGACGTGGATCTGCTGCGCGAAGTTCAGCGACTGTCCCAGGATGAAGGCGTCAACCTCGCCGGCATCAAACGGATCATCGAGCTGACCAATCAGGTCGAGGCGCTGAAGTCCCGGCTGGCCGAGATGGCCGACGAGATCGAGACGTTGCGGGCCGGTCAGCGACGTGAGCCGACCACGTCGACGGCGCTGGTGGTGTGGCAGCCGCGCCCGCCACGGCGCTGACTCGTCAAACCACGATCGAAAACTGCGCGACCGCGGGACTTCCGGGTCGCGCAGTTTCGTATCCGCCCCGCGTCAGCGCATCGGTGGGAGCGGCCATCGGCTCGAAGCAGAGCAGGTCCGCTCCTGCCGGGGCGAAGATCTGCGCCGCCGGGTAGCCGGAGTCGAAGTGCACCTCGATGCGCCGGCCCCCGCCCGAGACGGCGAACACCGCCCCGTCGGCGACGCCGTCATACCCGTCGTCGAAAGTCTTGTCGCCCAGTGTTTGTGATTCGGCGGGCTGCATCGAAATGGATCCGGTGGGCAGGCCGCGGTCGTCGACGTCGAGGTGGCGCAGCGGCGGTGTCTCGACCGTCCATTCCGAGCGGGGTGTCCCGGGAAGCTGGAGGTAGGGGTGGTACCCGAAACACAGCGGAACGGGCTTGTCGCCGGTGGCCGCGACCACGGTGCGCATGGTCAACGTGCGGTGGCGCAGGGTGATCGCGATCTCGACGGTGTGTGGAAAAGGGAAGCTGGCCAACAACTCCGGGTGGGCTGCGAAATCGAACTCGGCCAGCAGCTCGTCGCGGGAATGGCTGACCACGCGCCAATCCGGGTGTGCGGCAAGGAGTCCGTGGATGGGAAGGCCGTGATCGTCGGTGCGGACCCCGGGCGCGCCGGGCGCAATGTCGATGATCTCGCCGTCGGCCCGGTAGGTGTTGGAGCCCAATCGATTTGCCCAGGGATACAGCAGAGGTATTCCCATGGTCTTGCCCGCCGACACGTAGGTGTCCAGGCCGCGGCGCTGGCCCAGGAGTTCGACTCCGTCGTCCTGCAGTGAGACCCCGATCATGCCGGCGCCGGGGACGAATGTCGCCGTCACCGGCGCGCTGGGATCGTGCAGTGTCAGTGTGTGCATGCCAACCTAGCCTGCCGGTGGATCGTGTTGAATACGTTCAGCCGGTGCGCCTTTGGCGATCAGGGCGGCCCTGGTCGCGGTCACCATGCCCGGGCTGCCGCTGATCAGGATCTGCCGGTCGCCCCAGCCGCCGTAGCGGGTGACCACCTCGGGTAGTAGCCCCGTCTGGCGCACGTGCAGCCCACGGGGCGGTTGCACGTCGGGATAGTCCGCGGCCCAGGGCGGGTCGGTGGAGTACTCGGTGACGGGCGTGACCGACAGCCACGGGTTGTTGGCCGCGATCTCCCACAGTGTGCGCAGGTCATACAGCTCGCAGGGGTAGCGCGCACCGAAGAAGAGGTGCACCCGCGGGTTCACGCCGTAGCGGGCCAGGTCCATGATCAGTGCCCGCAGCGGAGCCAGACCGGTGCTGCCCGCCACCATGAGCACGTCGCCGGCGTCGCGGTCCACCTCCAGTGCCCCGTGCGGGCTGGAGAGCCGCCAGCGGTCGCCCGGCTTCGTCTCGGCGACGATGGCATTGCTCACCATGCCGCCGGAGACGGCGCGGACGTGAAATTCGATCCGGCCGTCGGACTGACTGGGCAGCGTGGGGGACAGATAGCGCCACCGGCGGGGGCATTGCGGCACCTCGACCTGGACGTACTGACCCGGGTGGTAGTCGAGCTGATCGTCCAGCTGCAGCCCTGCTGGTGGCCTTGGCGGCGGCATCATCGGCCGCAGGCTTGCGCGCCGCTTTGGCGGCATCCATTCCCGGGAAATCGGCGAACTCCGCCTCCGCCTTGTCGAACAGCGCATCCAACGAAAACGGCTTGCCGTTTGCAAGCGTGGTCGGTGCGGCACCAGGCCGGGCAGCCTTCTGCTGCAACCAGGTGTTGAAGCTGTCGCGGCCGACGACCCGGTTGAGGGCGAACGCCGCACCGAATGCTCCCGCGGGATCGATCCCGGCGTCGAGCACGTCGGCAAGGACCGAATTCGCCGGTTGCTCAGTAGGATTCGACACCTTCCACAACTGCGGCGCCGTCAGCGGACTGTCCGCGTTAGGCGTCGGAGCAAGAGTCGGCGTAGTCACGCATCAACGGTAGGCGGCGGCATAGGTCCACGTCGCGGCGCAACGCCGGTGTTCCGGGGCGGCGGGCCGGGTTTGCCCGCCGCCCCCGCAACCTCCTACAGGTAGGCGCCGGAGCCGGTCAACTCGGTGACCGGCGTGCCACCGGCGGCGGCTACCAGTCCGCTGGTGGATACCTCACCCTCGGCGAGCACGCAGCGGCGCACCCACTCGCGCATATCGGCGCCGGTGGCGGTGGCCGGCGCAGCAGCAGCCACTACGGCGACGTCCACCGCGCCGGGGACCCGGGCACACAGCGCAGCAAGGATTCGCTCACGCTCCACGACGTCGGGGTACCCGATCTCGATGGTCGCGTCGAACCGAGCGGATCGCACGGCGGCGGGATCAATCCGGTCGAGGGTGTTGGTCGTGGCGATCACCAGGATCGGCTCGTCGCGGTGGGCGTCCATACCGGCCAGGAACTGCCCCAGGACGTGGTCGATTTTGCTGCCACGGGGACCGCCGACCGCCAGGTCCAGGTCTTCGATGACCAGCAGTACCGGCCCGCCCAGTAGCACCAGCTCGGAGGTGATCGATTCCATGTTGTAAGCGGCTGCGCGGCCGTCGACGTACACCACCGTGCAGGCCCCTGCCAGCTCGGCGGCGATCACCTCCGCCGCTGCGGACTTCCCGGTGCCTGGTGGGCCGGCCAGCAGCACACCGCGACGGCACCCCAATCCGAGGTCGCGCATTCTGTCCGCGGCTGAGGTCACCGCAGCCGCCGCCAGGTCCAGCTCCGCCCACGCCGACGCCAGCAGCGCCACATCCCCACGCCGCATCGTCGGCCTGGGCCGGGCATGCAATTCCAGCTGGTACGACCCGCCACCCAAGCGCCACACCCCGCCACGGAACGGGTCGTGATCGCGGCGTGCACAATCGATGAGCTGCTGGGCGGCGACGGTGGCGACAGCGTGGTCACCGGCGATCACCTGCAAGCTCGGGGTGCGGTCCTTCGCCCGCCAGATCAGCACCACCGGCTCGTCGCCCAGAACATTGGTGGCCAGCGCGATCTCCGCCGGATAGGTATAGATATGACCCGACATGATCTCCGCGGTGATCCACTCCACAGCGTCGTCGAGATCAGACGACGACCAGGCCCGTGGCCCGCAGACGGTGCCGGGCTCGGTGACCATAGCCGCCAGGGCCATCCCGACCCGCACAGTGTCGACTACGCCCACCGCGCGGTGCACCCGCGCGACCTTGGTCAGATTGTCGACGCCGAGCTGCTCAGCGATCCACGCATCCTGCCGCGGAGGCTTTCGACCGGATTCGTAGTCACGCCCCGACAGCAGCGCGCCGAGCGCGAGCAGCGCCTCCCGAACCCCTGGGTTTTGCTTGTCCAGCCACTGGTCCACACCGGGAACCGGATTGTCTTGCACGATCACACCTTTCACTCACGGGTAGATATGCGCGGGCGCAGCGGGTGCGACCCACCAAGTACGCGCAACAACCGGGGCAAAGGCGTGATCAGTGCAGCAGCGCGGTCTCCGTTCCCGTCGTGGTATCCGAGAGGATGCTACCGAGCGCGGGCGGCGTGAACCACCAGATTTTCACCGCCAGGAATCCCGTCCTTCAAGGACAGGGGGGATTCAAGGTTCGATGAGTGCGCGGGCGTCCTTGATCAACAGCAGCAGGTGCAGCGGATCGGTCGGAGACGGCGTGAAGTCGAAATGGGTGTAAAACGTGCGGGCCTGGTCATGCAGCGCGTGCACGAGGATCGCCCGCACCCCGATCACGTCGGCCACCGCCACACACCGGGTGATCGCATCCCGCAGCAGGTGCGATCCCAGGCCCTTGCCCTGCTCTTTGCGGTCAATCGCCAACCTCGACAACAGGATGACCGGCACCGGATCGGGCATGTTGCGCCGCACCCGACCCGGCACCGCGCGGTGCTCCACCCCAGCCGAGGCCAGCGCGTAGAACCCCACCACCCGCCCGTCGCGACAGGTCACAAAGCAGCGTGAGGCCCCGTCGATATGGTTGGCCAAGGCCCGCGTACGCAGGTACTCGTCCAGGCTGGACTCGCCACTGTCGAACCTGGCGAGGTCGTCGCCATCACTGATCGGACGCGGTGCGCTGTAGCCGCTCACGCCTCGTCAAAGATGGATGACTCGGCGAACAGCTTCTCCAGCCGCGGCTTGTGCGACACCGGCCGATCCAGTACCGCCAGAAACTCCGTCCAGGCCGCATCGTCGATCGCAAACAGCCGGCGATCGGCCAGCACGTCGCGGGCATGCGCCAGCGTCGCGGTGACCGTGAAGTTGGTCAGGTCCGTCCCCTCCACCTCCGCGGCACGACGAATCAGCGCGTCCTGCTCAGAGGTCAGGCGCACCGCGAAACGTTCCGTCTTCGTAGCCATACACCCCATTGTGGGCCTAACAGGCACACAATGCAACGACTCGGCCAACCTGACAGTGCCGAGCGGGGGGAGGCGTTTTTACCCACCGGGTTCGAGGGCGGCTTTGGCGGCGGCCTTCGCTTCGCCGACAGACAGACCGGCTGGGAACTGCAGTGCCAGCTGCCGGTCGGCGCGGAGCTGGCGCTGCTGTGCGCGTTCCAGTTCCGCCTCGGCTTCCTCGCATTCTTGGTAGGCGGCTCGGATCTGGTCGGTGGCGGAGTGTTCGGGGCCGTCGGCCAGGAGTGCATCCACCGTGACCCCCAGCGCGCGAGCCAGGGCGTGGGCTTCGGCGATGCCGACGCGGCGTTCCAAGTTTTCAATGCGCTTGACGGTGGTCTGCACCCAATGCAGTCCGTAGTCGCCCATCCGCTTGGCTAGCTGCGTCTGCGACAGGCCCCTCTGCTCACGGGTGGCGCGCACATTGTGCGCCAAGCGTGCGCCGAGGTCTGCGGTCAGGTCTGCCATAGCAGCATTTTTGCATTGACATGGCCCACATTTTGCGGTTGACACCAACCGCCACCAGCCGCAAAATGTACTTTATGTTTGAGTCCATTTTGGCCTCAGCGGTAGGTCGGTTCACTTCCATCGCCGCGCTGGGGGCCTCGCCGGCCGCCCCGCGCCCCTCCCGCCTTGTATCGCCCGTGTGCCGCCTGGGAGGTGATGTCGAATTCGGCGGCGATCGCCGCCCAGGTGACGCCGCGATCGCGCGCATCAGCCACGGCCAGGGAATCGGTTGCCGCGGGGCCGGGGCGGGTCGCGCGCTCGGCGATCCGTGCCACCGCGAGCGCCCATTGTTGTTCGAGGACGCCGAGCAGCCGGTAATGCGGATCATCGGGGTCGCGGAGCATCAGTGCTGCGACGGCCTGCTCGGGGGTCAGGTGTTCAAGGCCGAACCAGTCCAGCAGTCGGCGGGCCCCTTGTTGGCGCGCCGCATTCAGCGCCGCTTCGGTAACCACGTCTGCGTCAGCGTCAAGTTCCGCGTCACTCAGCTCCACGTGAATCAGCGTCCCATGCCTTTCCGAACAGTTTATTCAGCGACACATTTCCCGGCGCCAGTTAATCCACGAATGCATCCTCAAGTTTTTCTTGATGACTGCTGCTTGTCCAGCTTTACTCGGGGGTTGCCGTGAGCGTTGCTACAGATATCGCAGTCGATACCCGAATGTGCGTCGTGGTGTCGAAAGAGACTGGCGCTGGCGCCTTTACGGTCATGGTGTCACGTGAGGAACTCCGGTACTGGGATGACGACCCCACGCCCGACATCGTGGAGACGACGGTGGGCGAAACCGTCCTCGCCGCCCCCTTGCCGCTCTTGT
>Ga0075163_10007062_pt1 | contig 14880 bp, 9 predicted proteins | sample JI1023141ADNA_FD_71478 | JGI IMG/M metagenome (GOLD analysis project Ga0075163, IMG submission 71478) | Wastewater effluent complex algal communities from Wisconsin, to seasonally profile nutrient transformation and Carbon sequestration -... | ecosystem: Engineered > WWTP > Effluent > Algae...
GCCGCATCGCACATCGATGTATCTTCCGACATGATCAGGCTAAATGAATCTCCAACACTCACCCAAACAGAATCCCTGTATAAACAGCCCGTTGCCGGATCCTGAGCCTCTACGAAATAGTACATGTCAGTTGATGGTGATACCAAAGGATCAACAATGCCTGTGTTGTTAATATCAAAAGCCGGTGACCAACTCACATCATAAGAAGTGTTTTGATTCACGCCAACATACATGTTGTCCAATACCCAATTGTCTTGATTGTTGGTATAAGAACCAACTTGTCGCCAGCGCAAACGAACGCTATTCGCCATTGCACCGACAGGCACCGCAACAACCACATCAATAAAATCAGGAAAAGAAGATTCATAAAAAGTTTGAATATTCATCCAAACTCCGTTGTTTACCGAATATGCCAAAACAATATTGTCACCGGCCTCGGCGTCATCACAGGGCGCCGTGCCATTAGCAATTTTAAGTGAAAAATAAATGTGACCGCCATTGGTCAAGTCCATCGGCTGTGTTACAGCTTCGCGCGGAAAAGTTCCATTGAAATACAGACTATTTCCCGACACAGCTCCACAAACGATGTCTTCGCCTCCTCCAAGAATATCTTCCCAATCACCCCAAGAAATGGACGGATTAAAATTATCACGCCAAATAATCTGTTCAATTGATAACCCCAATTGAGCATCCTCTCCTTCGCAGATGCGCACCATTTCATCGGTCGTTTGGAATCGAGCAACATCTCCTTCATTGACAATGATTGTTGTGCTTGCTGTGGCAACCGCACAACCTCCAGGGGTTGTAACACTTACCGTATATGTCGTTGAAGCATCCGGCGATGCAATGACAGATGAAGTTGTTGTGCTCTCAAGACCAGTAGCGGGAAACCACGCGTAATTATATGTGGCCGTTGAAGGCAACGCAGATGCTTGCAGTGAAACACTTTGATGTTCACAAATGACAGTCTCCTCGACATTTAGCGTCAGCGTGATTGGTTCAGGATTTTCAACACTGAAGAAAAAGTTACTTTCACAACCCGAAACAACTTCCGTGACTAAAACACCATATAATGCGTTTTCTATAGGCGTGGGCACAACGTATGAAAGGTCATTTGATACAATTACATCATCTTCATTGACATTATACCAATATGCATTGCCAAATCCATCAGGCACTTCTAAAATCAAAGGATTAAAACCACAGAAAGTTTCTTCAACTTCAATTGGCGGTTGCGGTATGTATGCACTTAGAGGGAAAGCATAACTTTCAGATACACCTGCTGATCCATCGGCATGCCCGTATACAATCACGTTGATTCCTTCAGAGGCAGACAGTTCATGAGTTCCAGCATCTATTTCAATACCACACCAAAGCTGATTAGTGCATCCCGAAAAAACTTCGAACTGATTCGGCGAAATCAGATTGCCATCAAGATAAACGCTGCCTAAAGCCGCCGCATCAACGACAATATTGATAAAGTGTGTATTCATCGCTCCTATATCGGAAATGGTGAATATGCACTCATCAAATTGTTTTGATATATCATCAAGAATAATCATCGAAGGATCTCCATTGCCTCCGCAAGAAATTCCTTCAAGGTATTGCGTCACTTGAATCGGTTGATTAGAGGAAATGCAATGCGCTGTTTCTTGACCATTAAATTCCTGAAAATCTCCTGCATTCAACGAAAAAGAAGAAACACCATCGACAGAGACTGTAGTACCGTTGAAGGCTGCCAGAACCCTATAGCTATATCGAGGCTCAGGAACTCCATAGTTCGGATCAAGGTCAAATACCAACGGTGTGATATAAAAATCACTTCCCCAAATGTTTACCGGGTAATTCTGTTCCCAGAGATGGTCACAAGCGGAACTGCAACCTACAGGCACATTTGCACAGCCGGCTCCTGAAAACACCGCAAAAGGCCGACAATCGCCGCTTTCCGCAGTTGTTGTCAAGATTGTTCCGGTTAAGTCTCCCGCTCCTGATGCTAGGATTTGATAACACTCCCCTGCCTGCAGCATTATTGTAAACGGAACACCAGCTGCGTTGCCTGCGTTTGTTACCGCAGAGGGTACAACAGAAATTGCCGTGTTATCCTCTGCAGCAACAATCAAAATTTCTGACTCATTTCCTGTGGATCCAGAATACGCGGAGACAAAATAATTAGTCCCAAGTAAATCCACCGGTAGTATTCTGGCTGCATCAGATGTGCTGTTCTCATAGTTGAATGCCAAAACCGAAATATCTTGATCAGAAGTGATATGTACCCCCCTATTCTCAACCACTTGTGCGGTCAACACTTCTGCAATATCATTCGGAATTAAAACCGAATAAACAGAACCAGGATCAACATAAAACGATTGCGACCAATCGGCACCTGCTACCTCAATTTGTCCATATGCAGCAGCGACCGCAGTGATTTCGATTCGAAGTTCATCAGTATTAGAGACCTCATTGTTTTTCATAAATCCCAACCAGAATTCTTTTCCCGCTGTGTAGCCTGACGACTGAGCTTGAAGCTCATGCCACCAAGGAAAAAAAAACATCAATATGACAATGACAATGGGGAATTTCATTCAGAAACGTCCTCTTTAGTAATCAGTTAGGATTACAAAGATAAACCAATGACCAGAATATTGTTCATAGGTTGCTCTTCAACTGATTATCAATTATTTGTATTTCATACTTTTCGATACTTTTGAACGAGCATTCTAAAAATTCAAGTATGAGAATAACATTTTTACTCTGCCTTCTAATCAAACTATCAGCAACACCAGTATCTGCCCAAATTGCATGGATGGAACCGGCAACCGGAAATTATCAGACAATTTCTACAATCTATGTGGATGTAAGTCAATCAGAAAACATCAGTAACAGCGGCCTAAAAGAAATTCTAACTGCGCATCCTGATGAAGTCAACAATGTATACTTATGGGCATGGCAACCCTCCGATCCCGTTATAGGAAACGGTAACTGGGAAAACTCTACTGAACAATTGAAAATGACCTGGATCTCGGATTTAATTTTCTCCATTCAGATTATACCGTCAGTATTTTTTGCAACTACTGAAAGTGAATATTACGACACCGGCATTTCATTATTGGCAAAACTAGACAATGGAAGTGCCTATGCTGGTAATGGTTTTGGCGAAGCAAAAACAGAAGATCTCCATATTGATATTCTAGCCTCTGATATAAAAACAACCTTTATATCTGAACCAATCATCTACCCCAATCCTTGCAGAAACGAATTGAACGTGCAACTTCCGCATGCAAAAGGGCTCGTTGAATTCCTACTCTACGACTGCAGTGGAGGCCTTGTGCACAGCAGTGTGATGCGTAACCCGGAAGTTTGCAAGATAAATACCATCGCAATACAATCCGGTTTTTATCATCTGACCATAAAAGCCGACGATCAGATCTTAATTAAAAAAATAAGCATCCTCCACGATTAACCCAATTCTAAAGTTCATTCTATGATCTGATTTCTAATCAGATCTTCAAAAGATTCTCTGCGGGTTATGAGTCTATCGACACCTTTGGTGATCATGACTTCGGCAGGTTTATATCGTGAATTGTAGTTTGAAGCCATACTGAATCCATAAGCCCCGGCATTACTGAACGCCAGAATATCTCCTTCGCGTACTTCATTCATTTTGCGATCCCAGCCAAAAGTATCCGTCTCACAGATATTACCAACAACAGTATAAATCCTCATTTTACCCTCGGGATTTGAAACGTTGGTTATTGTATGCCATGCACTATAAAACATTGGTCTTATAAGATGATTTAATCCGGAATTGATTCCGACAAAAACTGCACTGGTAGTCTGTTTCAGTACATTGACTTTACTAAGAAAAGTTCCGCTTTCACTCACCAGAAATTTTCCCGGCTCAAACCATAATTCCAGCTCTCTTCCGTAGTCATTGCAAAACATTTTGAATTGAGCGGTGAGCTTTTCTCCTAGCTCCTGCAAGTCCGTTTCATAATCATCCTTTTTATATGAAACCTTAAATCCACTTCCGAAATCTAGAAACTCGAGTGCTTTGAAAAATTGCGCCTGCTCGAATAAAATCTCTGCGGCCCGCAGAAAAACATCCGTATCCAGAATATCACTTCCAGTGTGCATATGCAAGCCTTGCACTTGTATGCCAAAATGTTTTACGATACGCTCGATATGGCGCATCTGATAGATGCTGATGCCAAATTTCGAATCAATATGTCCAGTGCTAATATTGAGGTTGCCTCCACCCATTATATGCGGATTAATGCGAATGCAAACCGGATAGTTTGCGCCATATCTTTCACCAAACTGCTCCAAAATCGATAGGTTATCAATATTGACATTCACTCCCATCGTAACTGCTTCGATGAGTTCATCCATGTCAACACTATTGGGAGTGAAAATGATTTCTTTTGGCGAATAACCAGCCATAATACCGAGTCTCACCTCTTGTATGGAAACGGTGTCCAACCCAGATCCAAGCGAATGAATAAACTTCAGGATATTGATATTGCTAAGTGCTTTACACGCATACTTCACTTTGAGTTTAACATCAGAAAAAGCAGTGGTCAATTTTTTATACTGGCGTTCGATAACATCTGTGTCGTAAACATAAAGTGGTGTGCCATACTTCGATGTTAGGTCGTTCACGGAAACACCACCAATGGCAAATTGCTGTTCTTTGAGTTGTATCATATTGTAAAGCTAATTGAGATAAACCCACATTCAGGGATAGGATTCTATTGCAACAAACCTATCACGGAATTTAGGTTAAAATAAAAAAGGCTTCTCGAAGTGAGAAGCCTTTTTCAGTATTTGTTCTATTCTATTATTCAGCAAGAATGGTAACCTTATTCCTGAAAACTTCCACTGTTCCGCCTTTCACTTCGAACTTATGTTCTTTACCCGCATTGTCCTTCACTCGAACAATACCTTTTTTCAATGAAGAAATAAGTGGTGCGTGATTATTCAACACACCAAGACTTCCATCGCTACCTGGCAGATATACGAAGGTTCCTTCTCCTTCGAAGAGGGTTGATTCAGGAGTTATAATTTCTACTTTCATTCTGAAGAATACTCAAAAAGTAATTGAACTTATTGTAATGTCTTATCTCGCAGCTGCGTCAGCAAGCATTTTCTTACCTGCTTCGATTGCTTCTTCGATAGTACCTTTAAGGTTGAACGCTGATTCTGGAATGTCATCACAGTGACCATCAAGAATCATGTTAAATCCTTTGATTGTATCTTCAATTGGCACCAATGTTCCTTTAATACCAGTGAATTGCTCAGCCACGTGGAAAGGCTGAGAAAGGAATCTCTGCACTTTACGCGCGCGGAATACTGATAGTTTATCTTCTTCAGAAAGCTCGTCCATACCAAGGATGGCGATGATGTCCTGAAGTTCTTTGTATCGCTGAAGGATGAGCTTCACGCGCTGAGCGCAGCGGTAGTGCTCTTCACCAACGATTTGTGGTGTCAAAATTCTTGAAGTTGAATCCAACGGGTCAACCGATGGATAGATACCCAACTCAGCAATCTTCCGGCTCAATACTGTTGTAGCATCAAGGTGAGCGAAGGTTGTAGCCGGAGCAGGGTCGGTAAGGTCATCCGCAGGAACGTAAACCGCCTGAACCGATGTGATAGATCCGCGTTTTGTAGAAGTGATACGCTCTTGCATCACACCCATCTCCGTTGCAAGAGTTGGCTGATAACCCACAGCTGATGGCATACGACCCAAAAGTGCCGAAACCTCAGAACCTGCTTGCGTAAATCTGAAGATGTTGTCGATGAAGAAAAGAATATCACGACCTCCTGATTTTTCATCTCCGTCACGGAAGTATTCCGCTACTGTGAGACCTGAAAGCGCAACACGAGCGCGTGCTCCTGGAGGCTCATTCATCTGTCCGAATACAAATGTCGCTTGAGACTTAGCCAATTCCTTAGTATCAACCTTTGAAACGTCCCAGTCGCCCTTTTCCATGCCATGCATGAACTCTTCACCATATTTAATGATACCAGCCTCGATCATTTCACGAAGAAGGTCATTTCCTTCACGAGTTCTTTCACCCACACCCGCAAACACTGATAGACCATCATATGCCTTTGCGATGTTATTGATAAGCTCCTGGATCAATACGGTTTTACCTACACCGGCACCACCGAACAATCCAATCTTACCGCCTTTCGCGTATGGCTCAATCAAGTCAATTACTTTGATACCTGTGAAAAGTACCTCAGTAGAAGTTGAGAGATCCTCGTAACGCGGAGGCTGACGGTGAATTGAATAACCACCAGCTTTGCTAACCTCAGGCATTCCGTCGATAGAATTACCAACAACGTTAAAAAGGCGACCTTTGATTTGTTCGCCTACAGGCATCGTAATGCTTGCGCCAGTAGAGTGCACTTCCTGACCACGCTGAAGACCTTCTGTGGCGTCCATTGCGATGGCGCGAACAGTATCTTCTCCGATATGTTGCTGACACTCAAGGATGAGGTCACCACCAGGGCGCTTCACCACCAGGGCATCCAAAATGTTCGGGAGTTTTTGACCGGCCGGAAAGCTGATATCAACTACAGGACCGATAATCTGAGCTACTTTTCCTATGTTCTGAGACATTGTGAGGGGTTAAAATTCGGGCGCGAAAGTAAGCACAGGATTGGGTGGAAAAAAACTTTTTTGGCAAAGGGTGGATAACTGCCTGATATATTCATCAACAAAGGCGAAAACTGAACATTCTGACAGTTACGACAGAATTAAATCATGCAAAAAAAGCGCTCTGATTTGGATTTATAGGCCATCCCATTTTGTCATTTCCTTTTGAATAATTGGTTATTTGATTCAAACTAGGTAAATGAGGCCATTGACTGCTCAATTTTCAGTTTCTTTATTTTTGACAAATTACTATCCTCACAAAATGGCCAGTTCAGACAAACAAGCCTATGACGCCCTAAAACAGTGGATCACCACTGAAAAAATCATGAACAATCGATCGGAAGATTATTTCATCCGACAATTGATCGATAAAGGCATGGCTCCTGATAAGGCAAGTTTATTGGTCACCGCTATTATGAGGGATCTGAACGCCATGCTTAAGGAAGATCCTTTTGAATTGAACTTCGGAAAGACCACGTTGATCTGGTTTGGAATTGCGATTCTGGTTGTCGTCCTTTTTGGCGGACTCATCCCATTTTATTGGTACCACCATCATTTTATACTCAACTCGATTTTTGGCGGAGCTCTTTTTGCTTTTGCCCTTGGAAAAGGCATTCTGAACATGCGAACGCCTGCCGACTACCTTGGTGAAGATGACAAACGTCGCTTAAACAGGCATAAATACAGTGTCATCATGTTTGTGCCCGGATTGATTTTTATTTTCATATTTATGGCAATTGACAATTCTCGTCTTGATACCGCGATATTCGAAGACGGAGTGCTTACGACAGCAATTGTAATAGATGGCGCTCAGAAAACAAGTGAAAGCTTTAGCATCAGGAGAGGCAGCCAATCACACACATCAAACGAGTTGCGAGTAAGTGTGAATTTGCTAAATGGTGAAAACCAAACTGCCCTCATTCATGTTTCCGGAACAGAATTCACCAGATCTTTTATTGATCAAGTCAAACCAATGGTTTACCTTCCAGAGGTCGAGGAAAGTTTTAAAGTACTAGACAATCCTACCAATAACTGGCTTTATAAGGGACCTCGCACCGATTCATTTGATGAATACATGGAAAATATCGATTTCCATGAAAAAGCAGCAGGACAAGCTGGCATCGAAAACTATCAGCGCCAAATGGATGAAAGAATGAATCGCTATAATTATTAATCGATAATCAAAGTTTCCAAACACATTCAAGAATGATAGTGAAACGCTTCTAATATCAAATTCAAAAATTCACCAAACAAATTCACTCATGACACACTTCCGTTTTGATGGAAATTGGGAATTCAAGCTGCACTTGCCGGCATTCAAAAAATATACGAACACATATAAAAACTCGGCAGAAAAAGATGAAATCGTGGATGATGTATATCCATTAGAAATAGATATCATGGATCATATGGAGGAAAGTCCCGATCCTTATCATCAACAAATCGCCGCAATTCATTTTCTAATTTCCAACCAGGAACAAATTGTCAGAGCCATTGATCAGGGCTTATTCAAAATCTATCCCGAATTCAGAAGAATGGCTTTCGAAGAGGAGTATGATCTTGAAGAAATAAAATATCACGACCTTGTCGAGCCGGAAGATATGTCCTCATGGCTCATTGATTCTTACCCCGCTATTAAACATCCGGATGACATGCACAAAGTGGCATGGTTCTGCAGAGCCCGAATATTAACTGAACACAAAGAAGGCGTTTCCTATATTGAATTTTCTGCAGGTTGCTCATGGGATGAAGAACACGGTCATAGTTTCATTCTGCACAAAGACCGAGTAGTAGAGATGACAGGATATGAAGGATCAGATGGATTTGCAATTCAACGTGATCAAGGGATCGACATCGAAAAACACAAAGCTGAACTTATAAAAAAGAACAAGGATAGACAGGAAAGCCCTCCTGCTCCAGTTATGCACTATCCACATCCCAAATATGGCAAATTGAGAGAATGGCAGGCCTATGACAACAAGCTTTTCTGGATGCGCTATCTAAGACATGCAGGAGAAAAAAAATTCATAGCCTGGTATGAATCAACTCTTCCAGAATTTGAGGAACAATACAAACCTAAACCGGTTGAGGTCTTCAACTATTCTTGTCATTGGGCGAGCAAAGAAATATTTAATCACTTCCACAAAAAATACTCAACTGATCGTTCACAAGCGCTTAAAAATTGTGTGACATCAATGAACAAAGCTTTTGCCTTAGAACTTCTGAAATCGGGAGAAAGATTTGCAACACAAGGCAGAGAGCGCCCTCTTTACATTTATTTCAACCAATTTTCTCGAATCCATCCAACGGATCCTAATCAACCTCTCAATGAGAAATACAGTGAAATGCTGGAGTGGCTGTATTCGTTAGGACATCGACCTATCGAGGGTGAAAACGAAAATGACTTCAAAGCCCTAGAACGAATGGATCATTCGAGATTGGTAGTCTTCTCTGATATTCTTTGCAAGCTAGCGTTGAAGTACACACAACCAATTATGCGCAACGATGCAAGTTCTGAAGAGAAGTTGAAATATGTTCATCTAAAAATGAGGAAACAATCCATCATGAATAAATGCATCAACTCTCTGCTATTTCCTCAACAGTACACCTACATGGAGGGTCATGATAAAATAACATTGAGTTATCTCGTAGCTGAAGGACACATTCCTGGGAAGGAATATTTCCCAAGATTCGTCAATGCGAACGACATTAAATCGAGCTATGCAAAAAACATTGAAGACTTCCTTCACGGGCTCTACAAAAAGTACAACCCCGTTGCTTGGCAAGCCGTCAACCCGGCACAAAATGAAAAGTTACTTGCCAATCACGAAATCAAAGTCATTTCAGATGTTTTAAAATCAGAGGCGCGCAAAGAAGACGTCAAAAGCGTATTCAAAATAATATTCAAAGTTTTAAAACTATTCAAATAACATTGAGACATAAATGCTGCTCAGGGAGCCAGCAATTTAAAGCCTCTTCCATGAATATTTATAATTTCAACTGTTGCATCTTCCTTGAGATGCTTCCGCAACTTCGCGATATAAACATCCATTGATCTTCCGTTGAAATAATTATCATCGCCCCAAATGGCCTTCAAGGCATAACTTCTTTCCATGACGCCATTTTTGTTCTTGCACAACAAATACATCAGTTCGTTTTCTTTTGTCGTTAGCTTAATATCGTTGTTATCCAACGACAACTTCTGTTTGTTGTAATTGAATTCATATTTACCAATATGAAATTGGACGGCCTCTTCATCGTTATCCGGAAGTGCTGATGTCCTGCGCAGAATAGCAGTCATTCGCGCCAAGAGTTCATCCATGCTGAATGGTTTGGTGATATAGTCATCACCGCCTGCTTTAAATCCTTCCAAAGTATCTTCCTTCATACTTTTTGCAGTAAGGAAAAGTATTGGCGTATGCTTATCATCTTCACGAATCTCTTTGGAAACTGTAAATCCATCCTTCAATGGCATCATCACATCCAGAATTACAAAATCGTATGTACTTCTGCGAAATGACTTCAAGCCTTCTACTCCGTCTGTTGCAAGGTCTGTTTCAAAGCCTTTTGCATTGAGATACTCTTTCAACAAGGCACCCAAATTCGGATCATCCTCGCACAATAAAACTCTAGTTTTCTTTTTCATATTTATATGGTAAATGGATTGTAAACGTACTTCCTTTTTTTAATTCACTTTCTACTTCTACTGTGCCACCGTGCATTTCTACCACGCCCTTCACATAACTTAAACCAAGGCCAAAACCCTTGACATTATGAATATTTCCAGTAGGCACACGGTAGAGCTTATCAAAAACTTTAGCTTGATTCTCTTTGCTGATACCAATTCCAAAATCACGGAACGCGACTGCTATACCGTTCACTTCATCTCTGGTATATATTTCCACAATAGGTTTGTTTTCACTATATTTAATTGCGTTATCAATCAGGTTATAGATCACATTGGTGATGTGTAACTGATCACCCTGAATGTTTGCAAGTGAAGCATCCAAATGTGTTCTGATTTCACCATTGCGTTTTTTTACTTGTATATCAATATTTGCAATGACTTGCAAAATCGATTGATGAATATCTATAGGTTGAAATCTCAACTTCATTTCTCCCTGTTCAAATACCGATGTGCGCAATACATTCTCCACTAATATACCGAGGCGCTTATTTTCATCTCGAATCATTCCTACATAACTCGCAATGGCCGACTCACTCTTGCGCATGTCTGGATCGTGAAGTGCTTCGCAGGCAAGAGAAATGGTGGCTATAGGTGTTTTTAGTTCATGAGTCATATTGTTGATGAAGTCATTCTTGATGTCACTTAATTTCTTCTGACGATAAATCGTACGAATTGAGTAAGAGAATAAAAACATGATGACTACAAGAAGTATGGTTGAAGTTGCCAGCATCAACCACATTGTGCTCAACAAATACCTTGACTGATTTGGAAACCATACACGCAAAAAATTAGGATCTGTTATTGGGTCATTTGGAAAAAGCTGAGTTTTATATCCTTGTGTCAAAATACTTTCCAGAAACGGCCGCGCATCCTCACAAGCAATTTCCTGTTGTTGAAGTTTATTGTAAACCGCATAATGAAACTTCGCTCTGATTCCTCTCAACTCAAATTCCGACTGGAGCATTGAATCCAAGCGAGTCGTATCGATACGATCACTTATACTTTTATAAATATCAAGTTCAAATAAGCCCCCCATAATATCATCGAGTATTCCAGATTGAGATAAAATACCACCATCATCGATTCCTTGATTTTCTAATTGACCTACTATACTCGAATCTGCATCCTCGTTTCTTGAATTACCAGGCACAACATCAACTCCGGCCATTCCGTAATTAAGAATGAGCGTTTTGTCATCTTGAGAGCTGATGCTCACTGATGGCGCAGAAGCTTCTTGTTCTGCAAGACGCTGTAACTCTTCTTTTTCAATTTTTAAAGCCACTGTCGACATGGCTTTACTCACCGCGCTGGCAAAATCCTGCTCTCTTAGCGTGAAGGTATTGTTAACCCAGTACACCTGAATTGCAATAAGCCCAATCACGGCAACCGTGCTCACAGCTATTAGCAATTGTATATACCTTTCCTTCATAGTAGTGGCTGAAAGATAGAGTGATAATCACCAGATTTGATAGTTGACCATTTTTCAGCGATTCAAAGAACTTGAAAGTTCATTTGTTAAAAAAATGCTTAACGACTTTTAACGGTACTTAACCCTCAATTAACAGCGTCAATATCATCATGACTCTACTTTTGGCCCCGTTAGACAGTACAACACTGATGGGGCTCTAACGAGAGCCGTCTCATGATGATTAAGGTTTAAAAGGTCCAAAAGACATTACAGGTTTTGTTGAACTGACTACATCGAAACAACTTGAACAGCCCCTCAAATGAGGGGTTGTTCAATTTCAGACAATCCATTTCCCAAAAATCATCTGAACTAAATCATCAAAACAACTCAACATCAATTTGTGACAATTCATACCGGATTCATTTATTCAAGGTGAAAGACAACCGCACATTTGCACCGTTAAATCAAACACCATGAAAGTAATCTTGATTTTAAGTTCAATGCTGATTGCCATGAACGCACTCACACAAGGAGTAACCGGCAACACAACAACCATTCGAGGAACAATCGTAGACAAACAAAGTCAATACCCAATTCCGGGAGCTACTGTCATTCTTCTTGAATCAAACCCCGCGGTTGGTACTGCGTCTGATGCAGATGGAAATTTCCGTTTAGAGAACATTCCTGTTGGAAGACAAAGTGTTCAAGTAATGATGCTCGGATATGAGCCAATGGTATTCACCAATCTCCTTCTCAATTCAGGGAAAGAACTCACCCTAAATGTTCAGTTGATTGAAAGTGTTGCAACACTGAATGCCGTCGAAATCACAGCCCAAAACAACAAATCGGAAAGCATTAATAAAATGAGTTCGGTATCTACACGAACAATTAGCATAGAGGAGGCGCAGCGCTACAGCGGCACATTGCAAGATATCGCCCGAATGGCACAAAACTATGCTGGCGTGAGTGGCACCAACGATGGCCGAAACGACATCATTATCCGCGGCAATTCTCCAACCGGTGTGCTTTGGAGAATGGAAGGAATTGACATTCCGAATCCTAATCACTTCTCTACGCTAGCAACAACAGGCGGACCGATTTCACTGATCAATACCAACAATCTTTCTAACTCAGATTTCTCTACCGGTGCATTCGCAGCAGAATATGGCAACGCCCTTAGTGGTGTCTTTGATCTAAAACTACGCAGCGGAAACAGTGACAAAAGAGAATACATGATGCAAATGGGATTCAATGGTTTTGAGCTTGGTGCTGAAGGTCCATTCAAAAAAGGAAAACAGGCATCTTACATGATCAACGGTCGATATTCTTTTCTCAATATAATGACCAAACTTGGTATAGACTTCGGAACCGGAGCAGCAGTTCCTGAATACCAGGACCTCACATTCAAGGTCGATCTCCCAACCAACAAAGCTGGTAGATTCACATTCTTCGGTGTTGGAGGTTCAAGTTTTATTGATTTCAAAGGTGCCGATGCCGCCGAAAACAACTTGTATAATGACGGAAAAGAAAATCAACAATTCAACAGCTCTACAGGAATTGCGGGTATGACACATACATATTTCTTCAATGAAAAAACTTATGGTAAACTCATTCTAGCTGCCACATCAAGTGGCACTGACGGATGGATTGATACTCTCAGCAATCAAAATATTGCAACCAGAACATATGGCGTGCATCAAAGACAAAACGACCTTAAAGCACACTACTTTGCAAATTCAAAAATAAATGCAAAGCATACCATAAAGATCGGAGCTATGTATGATCTATACTTCTTTAATGTGAAGGACAGCGTGCGCTATGAAGGAAATTATTTCTTCCGTCAAAATGACTTCGAAGGCGAATCGGCATTGGCACGTTCTTATGCAGAATGGCAATTTAGACCAACTGAAAAATGGACTATTAATTCAGGTGTTTACGCGCAACACTTTTTCTACAATGACCGAAATAGTGTAGAACCACGTATAGGAGCAAGATACAAAATCAACGAAAGACAATCACTAAATTTTGGGTCCGGATTGCACAGTCAACTTCAGCCAATCACAGCTTACTTCAACCGAGAAGAAGGGCCGAACGGTGAAATACTAGCAAACAATAAAAATCTCGATTTCAACAAATCTCTTCACGTTGTTTTAGGTCATGACTTTCAGTTGACCAGCAACATGCGCATAAAAACTGAACTCTATTATCAAAACATGTTCAACATTGCGGTAGACAACGACTCAAGTTCGTTCTCGATTCTCAATGTAGGTGATGATTTCACCATACCGAACAATGCCAATCTCGTTAACAAAGGAAGTGGTGAAAACTATGGTATTGAGTTGACCATTGAAAGATTCCTGAACAAAGGATTCTATTTCCTTATTACTACTTCATTCTTTGACAGCAAATACCAAGGCAGCGACGGCATAGAGCGAAATACCGCATTTAACGGAAACTACGTACTGAATTTACTTGCAGGTAAAGAATGGAAGGTGGGCAAAAACAATGCTCTTACTCTTGACTTCAAAACTACATATGCCGGAGGAAGAAGATATTCACCAATTTTACTTGATGAAAGTATAGCCGCTGGAGACGAAATGCGTGACCTCACACATGCTTATTCCATGCAGTACGACCCATACTTCCGTGCAGATGTGAAAGTCGGCTTCCGAATTAATGGAGCCAAACTGGCACAAGCATTTTTCTTTGATGTCCGCAATGTGACGAATTACGAAAATATCTTTATGCAAAGCTTTAATCCGAGGAGCAACAAAGTGAATACAGTTTATCAGACAGGATTTTTTCCGATATTCTTATATCAACTTTGGTTTTAATTTACTTCGAAAAAAGAAGCCGAAAATGCCTTCGTAATTTCCAATAAAAAATCCCCGCATAATCCATCAGAATTAGAAAAATAAAAATTGATCAAAAATTTTCGTTCATACAATCCATGGATAGGTTTCAATGATTGGCCGTTTATCCTCCTAGGTACGCCTATTGTGGCTGTATTGGTGACAATGATCTTTTTTGGAATAGGAATTCAGGATGCATTTATGTGCAGCCTTACCAACCTTGTCCCAGCCTATTCATCAACACTGATTTTTTGGCTCGGTGATAGATACA
>Ga0075163_10007065_pt1 | contig 14875 bp, 10 predicted proteins | sample JI1023141ADNA_FD_71478 | JGI IMG/M metagenome (GOLD analysis project Ga0075163, IMG submission 71478) | Wastewater effluent complex algal communities from Wisconsin, to seasonally profile nutrient transformation and Carbon sequestration -... | ecosystem: Engineered > WWTP > Effluent > Algae...
CAAGTCCCCGGCGAGCCCGAGCCCAGCCCCGTTCACGCGATTGAAATGAGGGCGAGGTCCCTTACAGAAATTTCACCCGCCGACCTGCCCAACGAACTCGCCGTCGGATTCACGCGGATCCGTATCGGCGTTGACACCCTCTTGTGGTTATCGGTCAAAGCGACAACTTTCCTGAGACTGGGGGGTACGCAGTGACCACATTACAGCCCGTTTGCGTCGGTAGCATCCCGCAAGCTGTCGCAATAGCTGGCCTCTACGCGGCACAAAGCAGCAAGAGGAGAATTCCATGGATACCATCAGCGCCAACAACGCCACCCAACAGCTCCGCCCCGCTGACCAACAGCTCGACCAGAAGCTCCGCGCCGCCCTCTCTGGTCGCCCCGTCAAGCACAAGGTCTGGGCCTTCATCAACGACCTCGAGCACACACACCGCGCCGAGCCGATCCTGGTCGTCGTCCGGATCGTCGCCGACGAGTCCGGCGCCGGTTTGCGGCGGCGAGGCTCCGGGTGGAGCTCGAGCGGCAGCAGCTGGCCAAGCCCGAGCACGCTCTGGGCAGCTGGACTTCCCCCGTCAGTGCGGTACGCTCGCGCGCACCATGCCGCCCACGAATTGGGACAAGGCCCTCTATAACCTCCTCGTCGACGTCTTCACGGTCGGCGACCTGCACCGGTGGATCTACTTCAACTGTCCGGTCGTCCGCGACGCCATGCCCGCGTCAACTGTCGATATCGCCGCATATGCCTTCGCGTTCATTCAGCACGCCAGTAAGCAGGGCGTCTTCGACGACGCCGTCTTCGAATCCCTCGCCAAAGAACGAGAATGGCGCCGCGCCGATATCGACGCGATCCGGCGCACTTGGCGAGTTGCCGTGAACCTTGCCGGGCCGTCACCCCCCCGCGCCAGCGACCCCCCGCCGGCTCATCTCGACCCCTCGCACATGGCGATCACCCTCGATCGCATCGGCCAGTGGCACGGCATCCTCGGCGAATGCGCCGGCCCTGAGCACCTCTTAATCCTCGTCCACGGCGACCGCGAGCAGGACCTCCACCTTTTTCTGCGCAGGATCAAGACCTACGTCGATAAGGAATGCGCCCGTCGTCACCACGAGTTCATCGTCGAGGTCGGCCGCGATCACTCCGCCGCTGTCACCGCCGACGACTGGGCCCGCCAGATCTGCCTCGCCTCGCCCTTGCGCGTGCCTATCCTCGGTGTCGCTCTCGCCCAGTCCGCCCGCGCCATGGCCGCCCTGTTCGTGCTCGAGGAAGCCGGCAAGCCGCTACGGAGTCTCGGTAGTGCCCATTTCGCCGGTTTCGCCGAGCTATTCGAAACTCTCGTCCCCGATGCATTCGCCCGGCATCCCCCGCACAACCCCATCCGGTTTGTCCTCCCCGTTGAGCACCGCGACGACAGCCGCGCCGTCCGCGAGGCCCTGGCCCAGCTCGCCGATCGCCTCACCCGTCAGACCGCCCTCAAGGTCCTCAGCGTCAAGGAGCTCGAGTTTCCCTCCCTCGACGACGTTCGCCAGCAGCTGTTCACCGAGTATCCCGGCCTCGACGCCGTTACCTGGGCCGCCTGTGAGCGCGTCCACCGCGACGTCACCGACCGTACCAAGAAATTCCACCGCACCCTGCGCGACCTTGCCGACCCCCTCGACGCCATCCTCGTCGCCTGGCTCGCCGACCAAGCTGCTTACACATCACGAAAGTGCCCGTGAATGCCTCCCCCAGCCCAGCGCTTCATTCTCACCGACGAACACAGCCGCCCGCACGAGCGCATAGACCCCGACCTCGCGCTCCGCGGCCAGTACGGCCCCTACATCGCCGACACCGGCCTGCTCAACGCCGCCAACATCGCCCTCGGCCTCGAGCTCCCGCTACTCCTGACTGGCGAGCCCGGCTGCGGCAAGTCCGACTTTGCCTGGGTCGCCGCCCACGCCCTCGACCTCGTCGCACCGCTGTGTTGTTACATCCGCAGCGACACCCGCGCCCGCGACCTCCTCTATCACTACGACGCCATCGGTCGGTTCGGCGACGCCCAGCACGGCCGCCTCGACCACTCCCGTGACCCGCGCAACTACATCCGCCTGCGTTCCCTCGGCGTCGCCCTCATGCGCGAGCGTCCGCGCCAGGTCGTGCTCATCGACGAGATCGACAAGGCCCCACGCGACCTCCCGAACGACCTCCTCCACGAGCTCGATGAGGGCCACTTCGAGATCTCCGAGATCGAAGCTACCACTTACCCCGAGCCCTGCTTCGACCCCGACCACCCCGGACTCGCCCTCCACCGCCAGATGCGGCGCCCAGCCGCCCGCAAACCGCTTATTATCGTCACCAGCAATGCCGAGCGCCAACTCCCCGAGCCCTTCCTGCGCCGTTGCGTCTTTTATCATATCCCGTCCCCCGACCTCTCACGCCTCATCGCCATCGCCGCCCAGAGATTCCCCGATCACCGGCCCGACCTGACCCGCAGCCTCGCCACCGTGTTCTTCCGCCTGCGGGAGCACGCCGAGCGCGTCCGCTTGAACAAACCACCGACCATCGCCGAGATGCTCGAATGGTTAAAGGCCGTCCTCACCATCATCCACCCCGATGACGTCCGCCTCGCCCTCGCCTCCTTCGAGTCCGCCCTAAAAAAGGGAGATGGCCGCCTTCCAGCCGGCGCTCTCCCCTGGTCCGACCTTCCGGCCATCTCGTGCCTCATCAAGTTGAGGGAAGACCTTGCCGAACTCGGACAAAGCCCCCGATAGCCTGCTCGCCTGGCTTACCGCCCTGCAGGACGCCCGCCTCGTCACCCTGAGCCCCCGCGTCCTCCACGACTGCGCCCGCCTGCTCGCCCTCCGCCCTGACTGGCCCCGCGAAGACCTCGCCGACAGCCTCGCATCCCTTCTTGCCACCGACGAGTCGACTTGGCGATCGATCCGTGCCCACTTCCTCACCCACGCCAACGCTGCCCCATCTCCCCGCGAACCGCCGCAACCTTCCTCTGCATCCGCCAAACAACCAAACTCGCCTCCCGCCCAAGCACCATCCCGGCGCCTCCGCGCAGTGCTCCGTCCTGGCCGACTCGGAGGCCTCTGGTGGTCAGGCATCCTCCTTGTCTCGATCATCATCGGTTACGCGGCCGGCCCCATCGTCATCGAAAAACTCGGTCGCTGGCTCCTCCCGCGCCGCTGGCATGTCGACCCGCACGTGACCGCAATACACAAGGAGAGCGCGCGCCAGACCGCTGCCACCGAGGTCTTGCTGCAAACTGTCCCCCAGGACAGCTACACGCCGCCCCTCTCATCGCGGTTTCGCGTCGAGCTCGCCGAGCAAGCCGCTCGCGCGCCACTCGCCACGACGCGGACGTTGTCCGTCGCGAAGGGCTTGCCGGGCCCGGGATGGCTGCGCTGGCTCCTCCTTGGCCTGTCACCGATGCTAGCCCTCCTGGCCGTGCGCTGGCTGCACGCCATCGCCGACTACCGCGCCGACATCGCCGCCGCCAGCGAGCGCGCCGCCGCCGCGCGCCGACGTGCGCACGCTGAGGCGACCGCGCTGGGCATTCCATACCATATCGAGCGCACCCCGCCGTTCGACTTGGCCAAGGCTGACGACGCTGCGACCCTGCTCGGCCGTCTCACGCTCGGCGATCCCGGCGAGACGCTCGACGTTCCGCCGACCATCGCGCGCACCATCGCTGCCGGCGGTCGCATGGTCCCGGTGTACGCCCGCGGCGGCCGACGCGAGGCGATCATCGTCCTCCTCGACCTCGAGAACGGCGGCCACCCTTACCTCGATGGCGCCCTGCAGATCCTCGATCGCTGGCGTCGAACCGGACTTGTATTCGAGCGCTACGACTATGGCCGCATCCCGACCCGCCTGCGCCGGTGGCCCGACGGCTACCCCATCGATATCGAACAGCTCGCGCGCCATACCGAGGGCCGCGCTCTGCTGATCTTCTCGCGCATGGCAGGCGCCCGGACATATGCTGGTGACCTCAGCTGGCTGCGACGATTAATCGTCTGGCCAGTGCGCGCCTGGATCGACCTCGACCCGCGCACCCCGCAGGAACGGCCCGATTCCTCGCTCCTCGCCCAGCTCGCGGCGGGCGGCCTGCGTCGATTCCCGTGGACCGGCGATGACCTAATACGCTGCGCCCGATTCTTGGCCGCGCGCGGCGAGGACGTGCGACCGCGACCCGAGCAGCCAGTCCCCGACGTGAACCCGGAGAGCTTGTGGAAATGGGCCGCTTGCGCCTCCCTCGTCCCCGATCCGAGCTGGCCTCAGCTCGACGCCGTCCGACGTGCGCTCCCCGAGCTCCGCGCCGCGATCCCCGACCCGCGGTCGGTCCTCCATCTCATCGCCTGGGCCCGCCGCGAGGGGCTCGGCGAGCCAGACCGCGGGGACCTACTCGGCGAAGGCGACCACCTCGTCTTCGACCGCAACCGACGCACCGCCCTCATCGAACGCCTACGCCTCTGGGATGCAGCGAGATTCCCACGCCGCGAGGACCGCCTAGAGTACCGCGCCCGCCAGCTCCTGCTCAACCAGCTCGCCGCCGCCGATACCCGCGGAGATCCCCTCGGGGAGCTACTCCGCCAGCTCAAACAGGCTTTTCACCGCGCCGCGATGCACCCTGACGAGGCTGCCCGGTTGCTCCAGGAATTCGCCGACAGCGCCGGTGCACGCGAGCTGCGCGAACTGGTCGTCGAAGAGCTTTCCCTGCAATCCCACGGTGCCATGCTCGCCGGCGGATGGGCACCGGGCGCCCGTGACGCGCTGTCCGCCTGGGCCACCGGCGCGGCTCGGGCACGGCTCACGGACCTCCTGCGCGTGCGCCTCGGCGGCTGGCGTGGGCTAGTGCGCGCGTCGCCGTGGTTGGCAGTTGCGGGCATGAGCGGCGGACTGTGGTGGCTGGCGGAATCGGGCCAATGGGGCCTGATCCCGTCGCCGCCGGTGCCCGTTGATGAGATCACCACGCACGTGGTGAAAGTGCCGGCGACTTGGCGGGTCATCGCCCAGCATAACCCGTCGGATTGCGTCATGCCCGAGTTCACCGCCCTCGCCCGCCAATCGCCCATGTGCTTTGTACTCCTCCCCACCGACGAGTTCTCGATGGGCAGCAGTCTCGGGGAACACGGACGCGACGAAGATGAAAGCTTGCACAGCACCCGTGTCAACGCATTTGCCATGGGCTCCCACGAGGTCACAAACGAGCAATGGCGCGCCGTCTTCGGCAAACATTCGTCCGGCTGCGACAACTACTGCGCCGACAACCTGCCCGTACACAACGTCAGCTGGAACGATGCCTGCCACTTCATGAACGAACTGACCGAACTGGAAAACCGCGCGCGGCGTGAACGCGGCGTGCCGCTGCTGACGCCATGCTATACTGGCTACGAGCACGATTCGACGTGGGACTGGACCGATCGTACCTGCACCGGTTTTCGCCTGCCGACCGAGGCCGAGTGGGAGTACTCCGCGCGAGCGGGTACAGACACCACGTATTTCTTCGGTCACGAACCTAAACAGATGTGTGACTACGCCAACGGCCCCGATGTCTCGGCCAAGCGGAACAACATTACTATGGATGAGGTGGTGTGCGACGACGGATATCCCAACGTCGCCCCGATCGGAAAATTCAAACCGAACGCGTGGGGACTCTACGACACGGCGGGCAACGTCTACGAGTGGGTCTGGGACTGGTACGCCAACGACTATCCATACGGCGTGTCCGAGCCGGATTATGCGGGTCCTCCGACCGGAATGGCTCGCGTCATGCGCGGCGGTTCCTACGGGTATTGGCTCCGCTGGTTGCGTCCTGCGAACCGCGGCCGGGGCGAGCCGTCACACCGCCTCCAGGACGTCGGATTTCGCGTAGCAAGATCCATACCGACCCTCGCCCAGTGACCTGTCACGTAGCCGAACGAACACACCGCATGCCGATTTCCGTGCCACGGTATTCGGGTAACTTCGATCCCCGAGATGCCGCCCGCAGGTACACCGGACTGCCCAGATACGAGCCGCCGCGGACGACCCGCACATCTCCCTCACTCGGCCCGGAGTAGCCCAGACGATCAGCCTCGGGCGGGAACGACCTCTCATAGCGGTCCCACACCCATTCGGCGGCATTGCCATGGACATCGTAGAGGCCCCACGCATTCGGCGCATAGCTTCCGACGGGCGCAAGGGCCCTGTGTCCGTCCTCACATTTGAACATAGTTTCATCGGGGCTCGGTTTGTCAACCGTGGGAAGGAATGTTCCCAGATCTTTGCCATTACCGTATGCACACATTTCCGTTGGGTTCGCCCCGAACCAGTATGGCGTCGTCGTCCCAGCCCGTGCGACGTACTCCCACTCAGTCTCAGTCGGCAGGCGGAAGCCCGTACATGCCAGATTCGTCCATGTACATGTCGTGCTGTCCGAAACATAGCACGTTGTCAGCGCCGCCTCTCCCTGCGCAGCGCGCATGTCGTTCTCCCGTCGCGTCAGCTCGACCATGTAACTACATGCCTCATACCAGGTGCTCACCACAGGGTGATAGTCGCCGCATCCCTTGCATGGGTCCACGTCCCTCCCCATGACCGACCGCCATTGTTCACGCGAGACCTCGGTGCGGCATACGACCAGTGCTTCCACCTCTGCGTCATGGGCGAGTTCGTCGCCCAGATAGATAAACTTGGCGAAGGCTGATCGCTCTGCCTCCGAGCTTCCCATGCGGAACTTCCCGCCCGGTACCAGCACTAGCTCCGGTCGGTACTGCACGAGCTCCGGCGCCGCCACCACCCGGTCGACCTTCGGACGCATGAGTACGCCTTGCCACGTTGCCAGCCAGGGCAGTCCCACCGCACCGAGCATCAACAGTCCTGCCAGCCCGCGAGTCGCCCACGCCGGCAGCGACGCGCCGACCGACAGCGGTCGCTGTCCGGGAACATCGGCGGCGGCTCGACCTCGGCGCGGCATAACCGCGAGTATACCTCAGCGGCGAGTGCATTCACACGTCCCGGCGTGGCTTGGCGGTCAAGGCGTTTCAGGGGAGAATCCTGCCGACGATCGAGTACGGACGCAAGGCCGCGGCACGGAGGGGCCCTCATCGGTGCGCTGGTGGCCGCCACTCCACGCCATCGCCCTGCCGCGCTACCAGCACGGGCTGCTCCGCTTTGATGGCGGTCAGGATCGGATCCACTCTGGCGGCCAACACGGATCCACCACCTGTCCTTAAGGGCAGGCCACTCGCGAGGCGCGCAAGACCCGTCAAGGGGCGGCGGAACGCCGACGAGCGCAGCGAGCGTACTCCTTGATGGGTCTGAGCACCTCGCTAAACTCTTGAACCTGACGGTGGAGGGTGCGCTCTGTGAAGTGTTCCGGTTGCCGCGCGGCAACCACGTGTGCCGGGCCGAACTGAACGTGTAGCTTGACGGCGTTGCGTCGGCGGGTCTTCTCCGCAGATTCCTCTCGTTCGGCGAGCAAGGGGGAGCCATCCGGGTGACAGGCGACGGGTCGACCGGGCAAGATCGCGGCATGACCCGCGCCCACGCCCGAACCCTGGCCGCGCTCGCCGCGACGCCGCTGCTCCTCCAGGCGTGCGGGTCCTCGGAGCCGACGATGACGGATGCGACGGAGGGCGGGTCGCCGATGATCGGCGGCTCGACGACCGCCCCGACCACCGGCGCCGCCGACGTGTCGGGGACCACCGGCGTCGCAAGCACGACGACCGGCGGTGGCGAGACCACCTTCCTGTGCGGCGACACGCGGACCTGCGAGCTCGCCTACCAGTACTGCCTGATCGAGACCGGCCCGGACTCGACTAGCTACTACTGCGAGGCGATGCCCTCTGAGTGCATCGAGAATCGTTGGAGCAAGAATTCGTGCAGCCGACGGCTCAGGTCGAGATCGCTGGGCATGTCGGGCGATCATGCCACACGTCGGCGCTGTCGCGGGATGGCAGGCCGCGCGGCGGCGGGTGTTCGAGCGTCTGGGGGTGACCTCGTATGCGCTTGAGTGGGCGCTGCTGGCGGTGACCTTCCCACACGGCGCCGGGAGCCGTTACCCCACCGACGTGGCATGACGGCCCCCACGCGGGCGTACGGGGCCGCCGCGGCCAACCTGGTGTTCGTGCTGGGCGGCCTCGGCGAGACCTAACTGGCGCGCGCGCGGCCGGGCATCCTGTGCGGCGTTACGATCGGGTTAAGCCTCCGCCGGAAGTGAGGCGATCTCGCCGAGGCCATCCGCGAAGCTCAGTTCGATCGCCGCCGCATCGCCCGGGCTGTGGAGTTCCGTAGCATCGACGGGTATAGTCGCGGCGTGCCGGATTTCACGAAATCGCCGATCCTTGCACTGCAAGAACTCCTCATGGGCCTCTTTGACGGGCCACAGCTTGTTCAATTCTTCGATCTACACCTCGGCTCGCCGGGACACGCCTTCGTGCAAGCGCTTCCGTCCAGCGCCGAGCCGCTGGGTACGATATCGTATCGTGCGGTACTTCAACTGGAACGGGAAAACCTAATCATCCCCGCCTTGTTCGACGCCTTGCTTGCGAAATTCCCTTACAAGAACGCAGCAATATGCGCGGTTCGGGATATGACCGAATGGCGACGCGACCAGCCGTCGATCCCGTCGAGTCCTCGTGACGGCTCGCCAGAGGATATTCGTCGCTTGGTCACGCGACTGAAACGTGCTGCCGTGATCCTCGAGAGCTTCATCGACGATTGTCGCAAGACAGGCCTCAATCCTTACGAACTACAGCGGTTGCGAGGCGAATTCGAATTCGTGAAAAATTCGATCGCGGGGCTCGAATCCTCGCAAGGGATGTTCTCCCGAGAGGTCTTCAGAGGACTGCTCGACGGGCTCACCGAGGCGGCTCGATCGCGCGTGGCAATTATCGAACTGCTTCACACCAGGCCGGAGCACCTGCTGGCGTCGCTCGAAATGACCAGAGCCTATATCAATATGTGCGTCGACGAGCTGGTATCGTAGTCATCGTGAAGAATTGGTTACTGCATTACTCCGACGCAGCACACTTCAAGGATCCGCGAGGAATAATAGGGAATAGGGCCCACATCGAGAGGGTCTTCGCCGTCCCAGGTCCCAGGCGATACCCAGGGTGCTTGGTGGCCGGCCGGGTCGAGCGGGATTGCTCGCGCGTTCGTCACGCCTCCTCGGGGGCGTAACGGCTCCAGGCTGGTCGCAAAGGCGCTCTGGTGGCCATGGGCGGACCCGTGGACCGGCGACGCCCGGCGGTGAGTCCCTTGGCGAGCAGCTCGAGCTGGCGCTACGACAGCGCTTCGATCGGCTCACGCGGCCCCACGCCTCGCGGACGAGCGCGTCGACGTCCGGGTAGCGCGGCTCCGTAGAGGCCACGATCGACGCCTGCTGACGCACGCCGTCAGCGCTCGCCGACGGCGAAGCGCAGGCGGACGGCGGGGTCACCGGCGACGACGTAGTCGCGGGCGTCGTTGTGGGCGGTCCAGCGGAGGGCGAGTGTCGCCCGGGCGGCGTCGGCGTCGGCTGGATCGGCGTGGTCGAGTTCGGCGAGCAGGGAGCTCATGTCGGCACCGAGTTGGGCGTAGCGGGCGCCGAAGTACTCGAGGGCGGCGCCGACGGGGAGGCCCTTCATCAAGACCTCCATGGCACTCCGGAATGTGCCGAGCCGATTCATCGCGCCGGTCATCGGGAGGGAGTGAGTCCACGCGCGCTCGAGGTGGCCGATGCAAGCGAGGGCGCCGCCGTTCGGGTGGGCGAGGAGCTTGCGGTGGAGGCCGGAGACGAACGGCTGCTCGGCGATCCGCCGGTCCTGGGCGCGGCCCGGGCGGGCGTACGTGTCGAGCGCTGGGGTGCCGCCGCTGTAGCAGGCGAAGTTGAAGACGACGAGGCCGCGCAGGTCGGCGACTGCGGCGAGGTCGTCGCCGGAGAAGTACATATCCTCGGTCACCGGGGCGCGCGGGTGGGGGTTCTTCCATTCGTCGCAGATCAGGGCGCCTTGGCGGTGGATCTGCATGGGGTCGCCGCGGTCGAAGCACAGGCCGTGGCTGGCGGTGAAGAGCAGCGCGGGGGTCGCGTCGCCGCCGAGGAGCCGGCCGATGGTGGCCTTGTCGGCGTGTTCGTCGAAGCTACGGCGGACCGTCCAGCCGGGGAGGCGGCGGTTGCCGGCGAGGGCGTCGGCGAGCGGGGCGACCAGGTGATCGCGGCTGATCCGGGTGGCCTGATCGTCGGGGTTGCATACGCCGAAGACGGCGAGCTCGCGGCGACGCCGGGGCGGATCGGTCTCGGCGGCGACGACGCTGCGGGCATAGTCGGCGTATTCGTCGAGCGTGGTGAAATGGATTCGTCCGACCGCGTAGGTGACGTCTAGCTGGACCTGGAACGAGAAGGGGATCTCGGACGGCGATCCGACGATCAGCAGATAATAGGGCATCGCCTCGGGATCGGCGGGGGCGCCCGGATCGACGCCGTGGCGGCCGAGGAAGGTGTGATGGGTGTCCCCGGGGCGAAACCCGCGGTGGCCGTGAAACTCCTGATAATATCGCTCGTCGGCGAGCGTGGCCTGCTGGCGGCGGCGACGAAGCAGGGGATCCATCGCCTCGCGGATCGCGGTCAGGGCCCGCTCCTCGGGGCCGCCGGGGCGCACGGCCGGGAAGATGACGCCCCACCCGGCCTGCGCGAGGTCGCCGCGATCGATGCCCTCGGCGACGGCAAAGGGTGTCTGTTCGTCGCGGGCCGCGCGGGCCCCGAGGACACTGTTAATATTCTTGTCCGCGCCTCGCACCTGACGGACGGCGAGGTCGGCGAGGGCTGTGGGCGCGAGCGGATCGACCAGGTAGGCGCCGGTCCTCGCGTGGACGCCGTCGGCGAGCAGGAGGTCGTCGTCGTGCATATCAGCTCGCCAGGCCGCTTCGCCCTGCGTGGCGGTAGCGGTCGAGCCAGAGGAACAGCTCCGCGACGGAGATCCCGAAGCGTGTGGCGATCTCGCGGGGCGCCTCGTCGCCGTGGAGCAGCGCCAGCACGGCGCGCTCAGCGAGCTCGGCGGACACCGGCGAGGGCGAGCTCGGCGGGGGCGTAGCGACGACAGGCCGCGGGTCGAGGCGGGGCGACGGGGCGGCGGGGCGACTGTCGGCGACGCGTACGCGGCCAGCCTCGACGTCGCCGACGTGGTCGTGGGGCGGAGCGGCCTGGTCGTCGTGTCGTGTGGGCGGTCGGGCGACGATGCCGCGGTCCGGTTCGTGGTCGCGTCGCGGGGGACCGATGGTGATACCGTTCGGTTCGCGGTCGCGTCGCGTCGCGGACGGTGGAGCGACGGCGAGTCGGACGGCGGGGTCGCCGAGCAGGATGTAGCCGCGGAGGTCGTTGCGCTGCAGCCACAGGCGGCCGAGCTGGCGCGGGTTCTCGGGGTCGGGCTGCTGGCGAGCGGCGGCGTCGCGCTGCCGGTGGTACCGCGACATGAGGTCGTCGTTGGTGTCGCGGTAGGTCCGCATCAGGGCGTCGAGGGCGACGCCGGCGCGGCCGCCGGCGAGCAGGGTCCGGAGGGTCGAGTAGACGCGGGAGGCGCGGCTGTCCTGATGGACAGGGTCGGTGAAGCCGAAGGTCCAGGCGAGGTCGATGTGGCCGATGACGGCGAGCGGGCCCTGCGGGTTGGCGAGGGCGGCCTGCGGGAGCGCGGCGATGAAGGGCCGCTCGCCCGGACGCGGGAGGCTGCGCAGGACGTCGGGGGCGCCGCTGCGACCGTCCGCGGCGAGGGCGGTGAGCCACGGGTGAAACGCGCTGGCCGGGGGGGTGCCAGCCGAGAAGCAGGCGAGCGAGAACCACACACCGCTGGGCAGGAACGGCGCGTCGGCGAGGTCGCCGGCGGTCAGCTCCTCGACGCCGAGGAACAGGGCGCCTTGACGCGCGCGTTGCTCCTCGGGCGAGCGCCAGCCCTTGCGCGGGGCGCCGAGGCCGTGGCTGACGGACAGCAAGACGGCGTGCTCGGTGGCGCCGGCGAGGCGCATGAGCTCGGCGGATTGACCGTCTCCGTGGGGGACCTCGAGCACGCCGGCGAGCGCGAGCCGACCGGTCTGCGACCCCTCGCGGGTGCGGGCGACGCAGGGGTCGACGAGCAGCTCACGCCCGAGCTCGACCGCGAAAGATCCGTCCTCGGCGGTGTAGTAGAGGGCATGCGGGCGGGCCGCGGCCTCCGCGAGCTCGGCCTGGACGACCTTCTCGGCGTAGCGGCGAAAGCCAGCGAGGTCGAGGCACTGCAGTCGACCGAGGAGCACGCCCGCGGCGAGCACGTGCTGCAGCTCGAGCGAGACCTCGTGCAGATCGCCGAGGAGCAGGAGGTACCGCGGTCGCTCCTCCTCGGGCACGCCCTCGGCCCGCAGGACCTTGTCGCGCCAGGAGGTCGCGGCGGCGAGGTCCATGTCGGGCGGGACCCGATAGAGCTGTGGGACGGCGCCCTGCTGGGTCCGACGGTGCTGGATGAGCGCGTCGATCGCGGCGAGCATGCGGTCCCCGTGTTCGCCCTGCGGCGCGACGACCCCCCACCGCTGGGCGGGGAGGTCGTTCGGGTCGGCGCCGTGGCTCTCGAGGACCGGTCTCTCCTCGCGCTCGGGCCGCGGCGCGCGCTCGAGGAGGCGCTCATCGAGGCCGTCCGCGAGGACCGGGATGTACTCGTCGGCCTCGGTGAGGAGGAGCTGGAGGGGCGCCTCCTGGTCGGCCGACGACATGGTCGGCCAGTATCGCAGGAGCGGCAGCGGCGGGCAAAAGGCGGTGACGCGGCGTCAGAGCGCCGCGCGAACGATGATCCGCGCCGCATTGCCGAGCTGACGGCATGCAAGCGCCGGCACGCGCCGAACAGCGCCCTGGACCGTCGCAGACCGGGTTGATACCATCGCGGCCTGGAGCACCATGGCGGTCTCGTTGCGCCCCGAGTTCTCGTTCCTGGAAGATGCACGCGCACCGGACGAGAACGCCGCGGTGCTGAAGCGTCGCGAGGTCGCGCTCGAGCTCGGCAGCCACGAGGCGGCCGCGGCCGGCTACCTGGCGTCGCAGGAGCTGATCGACTGTATCAATACCGCGCTCGCGGTCGGGGCCCCGCTGCTGCTGACGGGCGAGCCCGGGACCGGGAAGACGCAGGCCGCCTATTATGCGGCGCACCGGCTCGGCGTCGGGGCGCCGCACAAGCTCGACGTGACCTCGGAGACGACGATCCACGACCTGTTTTATGAGTTCGATCGGGTCGCGTACTTTCACGACGCCCAAGTCGAGAAGCAGCGGCCCGAGCGGGCCCGCTATTTCACGCCGGGTCCGCTGTGGAAGGCGTTCGAGCGCTCGCAGCAGGGCGAGACGGCGATCGTGCTGCTCGACGAGCTCGACAAGGCGCCCCGCGACTTCCCCAACGACTTATTAAATGCGCTCGACCAGCACGAGTTCACGATCCGCGAGCTGAGCAAGACGATCCGTGCGGACCCGCGACGGCCACCGCTGGTCATCCTCACCAGCAACAGCGAAAAGCGCCTCCCCGAGCCGCTGCTGCGCCGCTGCATTTATCACTTCATCCCGTTCGACGAGGCGCAGGTCCGCAAGATCGTCCAGCGCCGCCGGGATTTCCTCGCCGAGGACAGCACGGCGCACGAGCTGGCGATCCAGAGGTTCCTCGAGCTGCGCAAGCTCCCGGGGCTGCGCAAGAAGCCGGCCACCGGCGAGCTGCTGCTGTGGCTCACGGTGCTCAGCGCCCGGCGCGGGCTAAGCGCCAAGCACCTGTCGGGTCCGCTGCACGAACTGCCGGCCCTGTTTTGCCTGATTAAAGATCGCGACGACCTCGAGCGGATCGCGGGCTCGACACCCGCGTCTCCCGGTTGACGCCGCATGCTCTCGTCGGACCACCTGATCGCCCTGCTGCGCAACCGCGGCATCCGGGTCGAGGTCCAGGAGCTGCTGCGCCTGCACGAGGCCCTGCAACGTGGCACGGACTGGAGCCCGCAGCGGCTCGAGAACGTGATCGTGGGGATCCTCGCGACCTGTCCCGAGGACCCGCCGCGGATCCGCGAGGCGCTCCGCGAGCTGCGGCACGGGCTCGAGCCGGCGCTGGCCCCGACGACCGCGAAGCCGCGTGTGCGCGCCGCCCGTGCAGTCGGGCCGCACCCGCTGCTCAGTCGCCGACTCGTCGCGACGCTCGCGCTCGGCGGGGTGGCGGCGGCGGCGGCCACGGTCGCGTTGTTGTCGCGTCGACGCCTGCCTGAGCCCGAGCCGACGCCCAAGGACCCGACGCCCGCAGAGCCGTCCGACAGGTCGACGTCCGCCGAGCCGCCCGACGGGCCGACGCCCACGAAGCCGACGCCCGCCGAGGACGCGGCGATCCAGGCGAAGCGCGCCAAGCAGGAGGCGGAGCGCGCCAAGCAGGAGGCGGAGCGCAAGGTTGAGGCCGCAGATCGTGCGAAAGACGCGGGAGACAAGCAAGCCATGTATCGCGCGGAACAGGCCGCGCGCCGCGAGCAGGAGAAGCAAGCACGCGTGGCCGCGATCGCCGAGATCGACGCGACACGAACATCCCGGCGCGTCCTGGTGCCGCGCTTCGTGCCGAAGCAGACGTCGTGGCATCGCGTGATCGGGGCGGCGCTGCTCGGGCCCGCGATCGTGACCGGGGTGCTCGCGTGGTTCGCCCACCGGGCCTGGCGTCGACGCACCCGCGAGGCGCAGCGGTTCGGCGGGCCCGGTCTGGAGGTCGCGCCCGGCCCCTCGCTGTTCTGGCTCGCGCCCCGCGAGCGCCGCTGGCCGCCGTTGCTCGCGGTCGAGGCGCGTGAGGCTCTGGTGTGGGGCGTCGGTCAGGCGGTGTCCGAGGAGCGGACCCGGTCGCTCGACCTGGACGCGAGCATCACCGCGACCATCGAGCACGGCGGCCTGCCCGAGCTCCGCTTTCGC
>Ga0075163_10007066_pt1 | contig 14875 bp, 9 predicted proteins | sample JI1023141ADNA_FD_71478 | JGI IMG/M metagenome (GOLD analysis project Ga0075163, IMG submission 71478) | Wastewater effluent complex algal communities from Wisconsin, to seasonally profile nutrient transformation and Carbon sequestration -... | ecosystem: Engineered > WWTP > Effluent > Algae...
TAGGTAGGAGTTATTTGCCATTTGTGCTGCCCCTGTGTATTGATTGTAAGGCATGGATGTGTATTTTTCTAACAAGGTTTGTGCTTGATACACATAAGCAAGGTCAGCTGAGCTAGTATCGGTTTTACCTCTGTCTTTACCTAGATAAATATTATCAATATGCCAATGGTTCACACTTCCACAAGCAGTATTTTTATTTCTAAATCTAAATTGAAATTGTTTTTTAAAATAAGAAGCGTCTTTTATTGGAATCATAACACGAGTAAATACTGAATCTTTTGCCGAATTACCTGTGCGATTTAGCGTTAAAACTGTTGTCCATGATTGTGTTGTAGGATTATAAAAATCTAACAACAAAGTATGCGTGCTTAAAGGTGTATGTCCAAAACCTTTTGGTTGGTATTGAAAACTAAAATACACGCTATCAGCAGGTGTAATTGCAACTGGTGGAAATGTAATAGAATCTAAACGAATAAATTTAGAAGTTAATGTGTCGGCATTACTTGCCCCGCTGTTAACAAGTGGTTTGTATGGATAGCCATTTGATTTTAATCCGTCGAAAGTAGCGACACCAAGTGTTGGAGGATTTCTGCCATAAGTACGGTTAACAAAAACAGAGTTAGAAACAGGCATCCACTTACTAGTATCAGGATAAGGACCTAGTGCAGAAAAATCATCAATAAAAGGAAGTTCAATGGTGTCATTACTTATTGAAAAAATTCTCTCGTTTGAATGAGTGGTGTTTGATACACTTGTAAGAACAGGATTATAACTTAAAGGTAACAATGTATCCTTTTGTGCATTCATTTGTAGTATGAATGAAAGAAAAATAAAAAGAAATGTGATTTTAAATTTATTCATCGCCATCTAGTGTTGAATTGGATTCCAATTTGGATTTATCAGTTGTAATGTATAAGTCAATACTTGCTCCCATGGTAACAGTGGCATCTCCACCACCTTTGGGTGATTGACGATAAACAAACGCAGAACAAGTGTCTTTTATTGCAGCATCTAAAATTAATGCTCCAATACTTAAGCCGTTAGCTGATAATTTTGATTTTGCTTGGCAATACGTTATTCCAGTTACATTAATTACTGCAACTTGTTCGCTCCCATTTGAGCCTTTTCCAACAACAAGGTTTATAATTGTTCCTTTTTTAATAGGAGTGCCAGGTTCAATATCTTTACCATCAACTTGTTGTTTTAAAATGCAATTTGAGCAAGGGTCGGCAACAAATTTTGTTTTACCAACTTTAAGCCCGTAGCTTTCAATCATGGCCGTAGCTTGTCGTAAAGAACGATCAACTAATTTGGGCATGGTAATTTGTGGGGGAAGAACAGAAGTAACATAAAGATAAATGGTTCTGTTTTTCTTAACACTCTCATCTTTTAAAGGGTCTTGACTTAAAACAATTCCTGGTTTTTCTTCGGGACTGTAAATGGAGTCGATAATGCGATAGTTGATGTTTTTATCTTCAACAAAGTTATCTAGACTTGAAATATTTTTACCGACAAAATCGGGCACAGTAACAATGTCACCATGGTCGGTGTAAATGCCCATCATTTTAAATGCTATCCATAAAATAAGCAAAGCACTTATTGAGGCTAAAGAAAAATGTACAAAAAAAGTTTTTGTGCGTAAAAACCTCAAAAAATCCTTCATATATAATCGTTAATTAAAGGAGTAAATATACGATTTTACAGCGAAAAGGATGTTAAAGTTTTTAAATTATCGAGTAAATAGTAAGCCCGATTTATTTTAAGTCGACTTTGATTTTAGTTTTACAATCTTCTTTAAATTTAGCGTAGTCCTCGTTAAATTTTACAAGATTTGTTTCGGCATAAAGGGTTCCAACGGTAACTTCTTGCCCCCAGTTATTTTTAGCAGTTTCTGTAGTTATTTTTCCTAATCCTTTGCCTTCAAATTTTTCTTTAATACAATCAACATCTTCTTGTTTTGTATATTTATCTTGTTCATAATAAACTTTGCAAGGAAGTGCCGGAATGGCTTCAGCTAAATTACCCATCGACTTTAAATCCATAGTAAAAATGGTGTATCCTGAGGTAACTCCTACAATTTTATTGGTTTTATCATCAAATGCAAAATCATGAATATAGTTAAGGAACCCAATGTTGGGTTTTTTAGTAAGTTCTACTTTTTTAGATGTCCAATCTGTAGTATTAATCATTTCATAATCTTCTAACGAACCAATTAGTAATGTTTCTCCATTGTTTACTAATTTACTTCCGTAGTTAAATGAGCCGGGAATATTTACCCATTTCACTTCTTTTTTTGCATCAAGTAGTAAAATATTATCCCAACCTGCACAAATGGTATGCGTTTTATTTGAAAAAATATTTCCTCCAAATGATTTAGAAATGGTGTATGGAATCAGTTTGTCAGTTACAACTGCTCCCGTTTTCCCTTTTAATACTATCAGCTGGCAACCTTTTTGATCGTTTTCTTGAGCAAATTTTGAACGGTCTTCGTATTTTAAATCTTTCGGAAAGTCTTTGCTTTCGATTAGTTTTTCCTTTTCGTATTTTACCTGGTCGCTAAAAACAATTATTTCGTCGGTTACAGCATTGTAACCAATCATAGCAATTCTTTCAATTTTTAAAGTTGTGGTTAGGGTTATTTTAGCTTCAGATAATGAAACTAATTTTATGTCTTTGCTAAAACTGCTATAACAAATTGCCAAGTCTTTTTCGCCATAAAAAACAGCATTAGCTCCAAATCCCATATCTTCTTTGCTTACTAATCCACTTTCTTTCCAAGTATTGCTATCATAAAAAACTAATCCTTTGTCAGCATGTATCACTAGCTTAGATCCATCTGCATTAAATGAAAGCGCTTTACAATCTGCACTTAGTGTAATGGAATTTAAAATTTTGTTTGTTCCAGTTTCTAATACATAAACCAATTTGGATTCTTTACTTCCAACAGCAATCATTTTACCTGAAACATGTTGACTAACAAAATCAAAATTTGCTTTTGCAATTGTGCTTATTAAAACAAAGACAAAAATTAAGGAGTATAGTTTTTTCATATTGATAAAGTTTCGTTTATCAAATATAATTTTTTTTTCGAAAAAATAAAAGGAATTAAAACTTGATGCCAATTACCATTACATCATCAATCTGCTCAAAGTTACCTTTCCAATCGTTAAAGTCTTTTCTAAGCATGTTTCTTTGTTCTTCCATGCTTAAATGAGAAATTGAAGCAAGGTATTTTTTTAGTCTTTTTCTAAAGTATTTTGATTCACCATTTTCTCCACCAAACTGGTCGGCATAACCATCACTAAACATGTAAATACAATCGTCTGATTGAGCTTGTATATCGTAAGAAGTAAAGTTTTTTATTTCGTCACCAACAAATATACCGATGGCATTTTTATCACCTTTGTGTTCAACCAACTCTCCATGTCGAGCTAAATATAAATTGTGATTGGCTCCAGCAAAATTTATTTTATTTGTGTTTGTATCAATAATACAAAGTGAAATATCCATTCCATCTTTTACTGCGGATTCTTCATAGGTTTGGGTAATCATCATATTAAATAGTTCATGAACTCTATCTAACATTTTTCCTGCATCAGTATAGTCTTGCTCTTTAAAAGCTTGGTACAAACAATTGCAACTTACAATCGAAATAAATGCTCCAGGAACACCATGTCCAGTACAATCTACAGTTGCAAAATACGACAAGCCATTTTTTTGATTGAACCAATAAAAATCACCACTTACAATTTCGCGTGGTTGATAAAACACAAAATAATCGTGAAGATGTTCTGCAATAAAACTTGCAGGTGGTAACAATGCTTGCTGAATATGACGTGCATATTTTAAGCTATCTGTAATATCTTTATTTTTTGTTTTAATTAATTCGTAAGCGTATTCTAACTCAACATTTTTAACTTCTACAACTTCACGCGCTGATTTCTCAACATCTAATTCACCTTTAAAGGAATCAACCAAAGAGGTGTTTTCATGAAACTGAAGTTTTTTTCTGGTTTCATCATACAATTCAAAACACTCAATTGCTTTTTCAAAATTCCCTATTGATTTATAAACTTCGGCTAATGATTTATAGGTGTCACTAATTATTCTTTTTTCATTTAACTCAAGCGCAGAAGCCAAGCCTTCGTGCATATATTTTAGAGCATTTTCCTTATCACCTTTTTTAAAGTACAAAGAACCTAAAATGGTATATGTTTGAGAAACACCTTTTAAATACTCAAGTTCTTCAGATATAATTAAGGATTTACTTAAAAATTCTTGAGCTTTTTCTAAATTGTTTAGTTGTAAATAGTTGTTTCCGATATTAAAACACACTTCGGCAAGCGCTAGCTTATCGTTGTAGCGCTCAATAATATCAAGGGTTTGTTGTAAAACAGCTATTGCACTTGCATAATTTCCTAGTAAAAATTCAACTAAACCTAAATTTACTTTTGCATAGGTCACGTAGCGCTCATTTCCTGCTTTTAAGGCATAGTCAATAGCACGTTCGTAAGTTTCTTTTGCTTTATCGTAAATAGCAGTTTGTGTATAAACATTACCAATATGACGATAACAAGAACTTGCAGCTTTAAAATTTTGACTTTGTAAAAAGAGTCGTTTTGCGTTCTCTAATTCTGGAACTGCGTATCTATATTGTTCTAAAACTAGGTGACATACACCTAAAGTTCTTTGTGCGTAAGCTTCACCTTCTAAATAATTGATTTTTTTAGCGTGTAAAAGTGCTTCTTTGGCCATTTCTACAGCTCGGGAAACGTCAAATCTCCTCAATTGCCATGATTCTCGGCTAAGTGAGTTGATTTGCTCTACAGTTAGATAAGTATATGTTTCTTCCTTATAAATGACGCTCGTTTTAGTTTAAACTATTGATAAACAGTGATTTTGTGTAATTTTTTAATTTCAACAAAATTTCGACATTCGGCCATATTCTCAATACATTAAGTTACTTTTACGAAATTTTTATAATAAGGTTCTATATGCCCAAAGACAATTCGATAAAACACGTATTAATTATAGGTAGCGGCCCGATTATTATCGGTCAAGCCTGCGAATTTGACTACTCAGGTTCTCAAGCAGCCAGAAGTTTGAAAGAAGAAGGTATCGAAGTGAGTTTAATAAACTCCAATCCGGCAACTATTATGACGGATAAGGTAACTGCAGATAATGTTTATTTGCTGCCCTTGGAAGTTAAGTCAATCATTAAGATTTTAGAAGAACAAAAAATTGATGCTGTGTTGCCAACGATGGGTGGACAAACAGGATTAAATTTAGCTATGAAATGCGACGACTTAGGTATTTGGAAAAAATACGGAGTTCGCATGATTGGTGTTGATATTGAAGCCATAAAAGTTACCGAAGATCGTGATTTGTTTAGAGCTCGCATGGAAGAGATTGGTGTTGGAATGGCTCCTTCTCGTATTGCAAAATCATTTTTAGAAGGAAAATCGGTTGCGCAAGAATTTGGTTTCCCATTAGTAATTCGCCCTTCCTTTACTTTAGGCGGAAGCGGTGGAAGTGTTGTATATCATAAAGAAGATTTTGATGCATTATTAAATAGAGGTTTGCAAACTTCACCAATACATGAAGTATTAATTGATAAAGCAGTTTTAGGCTGGAAAGAATACGAGTTAGAATTGTTGCGCGATCATAATGATAATGTTGTTATCATTTGCTCTATCGAAAATTTTGACCCTATGGGTGTGCATACTGGCGATAGTATTACAGTAGCTCCTGCGCAAACATTAAGTGATAGCACGTATCAAATTATGCGTACTACTGCAATCAAAATGATGCGTTCAATCGGAAATTTCTCTGGTGGATGTAACGTACAATTTGCAGTTAATCCAGATGTAAGTGAAGATATCATTGCAATCGAAATTAATCCACGTGTATCTCGTTCATCTGCATTAGCAAGTAAAGCAACTGGTTATCCTATTGCTAAAATTGCTTCTAAGTTGGCAATTGGATATACATTGGATGAATTAATAAATCAAATTACTAAATCAACTTCTGCATATTTTGAACCAACATTGGATTACGTTATTGTAAAAATTCCTCGTTGGAACTTTGATAAATTTAAAGGTTGTAATCGCGAATTAGGTTTCCAAATGAAATCGGTTGGCGAGGTAATGGGAATTGGCAGAAGTTTCCAAGAAGCATTACAAAAGGCTTGTCAGAGCTTAGAAATTAAACGTAATGGTTTGGGTGCTGATGGAAGAGAAATTGGAAATCAGCAAGAATTACTTACAGCATTGGAGCGCCCAAGTTGGAATCGTTTGTTTATGATTTACGATGCAATGAAGTTGGGTATCTCTATAAAAACAATACAAAAACTTACACGCATTGATATGTGGTTCCTTGAGCAAATCGAGGAGATGATTGCTTTGGAAAATGAAATTTCTAAACATCATTTACATACCATCTCTCGCGATTTACTTCACGAGGCAAAACAAAAAGGATATGCGGACAGACAAATTGCGCATCTATTACGTTGCCTAGAAAGTGAAGTGTATCGTATGCGTAATGATTTAAACATTAAACGTGTATTTAAGTTAGTTGATACTTGCGCGGCAGAGTTTGAAGCGAAAACTCCATATTATTATTCGACTTTTGAAGATGAAAATGAATCAGTTCGTTCGGATAAAAAGAAAGTAATTATTTTAGGAAGTGGTCCAAACCGCATTGGGCAAGGTATTGAGTTTGATTACAGTTGTGTGCATGGTGTAATAGCTGCAAAAGAATGTGGGTATGAAACCATTATGATTAACTGTAATCCAGAAACTGTTTCAACTGATTTTAGTACCGCTGATAAATTGTATTTTGAACCAGTATTTTGGGAACATATTTACGACATCATTTTGCACGAACAACCTGAAGGTGTAATTGTACAGTTAGGCGGACAAACAGCTTTAAAACTTGCAGAAAAATTAGAGCGTTACGGAATTAAAATCATTGGTACCGATTTTAAATCATTGGATTTAGCTGAGGATAGAGGAAGTTTCTCTAATTTATTAAAAGCAAATAATATTCCTTACCCAAAATTTGGTGTTATTGAAGATGCTGAAGAAGCAATTGTGTTATCACGCGAATTAGGATTTCCTTTGCTTGTTCGTCCAAGTTATGTATTGGGTGGACAAAGCATGAAGATTGTAATTAACGAAGAGGAGTTAGAACAACATGTTGTAAAGTTGTTGAACGACTTACCTGATAACAAAGTATTGTTAGACCACTTCTTGCAAGGTGCAATTGAAGCAGAAGCAGATGCAATTTGTGATGGAGAAGATGTTTACATCATTGGTATCATGGAACACATCGAGCCTGCAGGTATTCATAGTGGAGATAGTTATGCTGTTCTTCCTCCATTTGATTTAAGCGAAAAAGTAATGGAGCAAATTGAAGCACACACAAGAAAAATTGCAGTGGCTTTAAAAACAGTTGGATTAATAAATATTCAGTTTGCTGTTAAAGATGAAATCGTTTATATCATCGAAGCAAATCCACGTGCAAGTAGAACTGTTCCATTTATTGCAAAAGCTTATGATGAGCCATATGTAAACTATGCTACAAAAGTTATGTTGCGAGAGAAGAAGGTGAAAGATTTTAATTTTAATCCACGTAAAAAAGGATATGCAATTAAAATTCCAGTTTTCAGTTATGAGAAATTCCCTGAAATACAAAAGGAATTGGGTCCTGAAATGAAATCAACTGGCGAAGCAATTTATTTTATTGATAGCTTGCAGGATGAGTATTTCCAACAGATTTATAGTGAGAGAAACCTTTATTTAAGTAAGTAATTATTTCTGGTTTAAAGTTTCTGGTTTAGTATTAACTAGAAACTTCAAACCAGAAACTAGAAATAGTTTATGGCTAACCTATCTTTCATACGCAAATTCAAAGCAAATTTTATACGATTTGGATTGCATCGTTTTGTTCCATTTAAGCATGGGATGCTAAACATTATTTATCTTGCAAAAATTTCAAAGTGGCATCGCGAGCAACCGAAAATAAAATTCAACGATTTTTATTCGAGTGGTTGGGATTATAACAAGCGTTATAAATTATATGAGTATTTACTTGAAGATCATAACACCGGGGATAAAATAAATTATTTAGAGTTTGGTGTTGCAGTTGGTAAATCATTAAAGTGGTGGGTAGAGAATAATAAAAACCCAGAGACTGAATTTCATGGCTTCGATACTTTTACAGGATTACCGGAGGATTGGGGGCCTTTTAAAGCAGGAGCCATGAGTACGGGTAATAAGCCACCCGAAATAAATGATGCGCGGTTAACGTTTTACACTGGATTGTTTCAGCAAACATTACCGGGGTTTTTAGAGCGATTAAAAAATGATAATTCTAAACGTAAAGTAATTCATTTAGATGCTGATTTATATTCGGCTACACTTTATGTATTAGCAACTATAGCTCCTTACTTAAAAAAGGGTGATATCATTATGTTTGATGAGTTTGCTGTTCCACAAAGTGAGTTCCTTGCTTATATGGATTTCACTCGTTCGTTTTACATCGACTTAGAAATGATAGCTGCTGCTAATAATTATTTCTTTGTTGCTTTTAGGGTTAAGTAAGAAACCCCTTCTCTCCCAAATCTTTTTTCAACTCTTCAAAAAAGGCCGTGAAGTTATTGTATAGCGGACCTTGGTTGTTTTTAAATTCGTCTATTGATTCATATAATTGGTAGCGTTGCTTTATTCTGTGTGTCATGCCATGCAATACTTTTGTAATCCCTTCCAATTCGGCATAACGTAACAAAATATTTTCACGTACCATATAATCAAAAAAGTAATTGGCTTTTTCTGGAAACACGTGTTTGTTATTGTTGAGTATGGTGTAAGTATTGCCTGCAAAGCTGCGCAGGGAAGTATCCGAATAGTCTGCAAATTTTTTAGCAAGAAAATAATCGAAATAAATATCAATTAATACTCCGCTATATTTATCAAAGTCTTTAACGAAATATTTTTTACTGTCTTTAACTAATTCATGATGGTCGGTATAATCATCTATTGCCCGATGCATGATGATTCCCTTTTTTACACCTTCACTATAATTCTCATGGTCGTTTCCTTTTACAGCGTCGCCAATAAAATTGCCCACCATTAAATCATGGTTGTGTGATGATAGAAAAAGGTGAGCAAGGTAGTTCATGAATTAGTTATCGATGTCTTTTAAAATACGCCAATCTTTTGGTAAGTAATTATTAAAACGATTACCTATATTTTTAGCCCAGCCTATTGGATGCTCTTCAAATTTTACCAAACAAAATCCCCTTTCAATATCGTTAGTTAAGCGGAGCTCAGATTTTTTTAAATATTGTAAGGCTTCATCTGTATTTACTTCAACAGATGAAAAATCTTTGTTTACATAATTGCTTAAAGCTAACTCATGATGTGGAATAAAATCTTTTCCTTTAAACTCACCTAGTAATGTTCCTTTTTTGCGTAAGTATAAAACGCCTAGTTTATCAAGCTCAGCAATAATGGCTTTGCTTATTAAAAAGTAATTTTCTTTTAACTGAATTATTTCATTGTTTTCATTTTCAATAATGAATTTGCTAAGTGCTATTAATTCATCTTTATTTTGTTTTGTTTTTGAATCTTTATTACGCTTGTAATGTTGTTGCGTTTGTTCCGATTCAATATCTTCTTTTTTTAATGCTGCTAAAAAAAATCCTTCTCCATTTGTAAGATGTGGAAAAAATCGGTAGCCGTATCCGCCTTTGCTAGTATTGGTTTCGGTAATATTCCAATTGCTATCTAGTGTTATTTGTATACTCTCCATGTTTTTTTCTTCCATCAACCACGAAACAATTTCTTCGTTTTCTTGGGTAGAGTAGGAGCAGGTAGAGTAAATTAAAATTCCATTTGGTTTAAGTGAGGAATAAATATCAGCTAAAATTCTTTTTTGTCGTGCTGCGCAATGTTCTACATTTTCTTCGCTCCAATGGTCAATTGCATCCTCTTGTTTTCTAAATAATCCAGAGCCCGAACAAGGTGCATCTACAACAATTAAATCGAAATAATCAGGTAGTGCTGCAAAATCTTGCGCATCGTTATTACACACTACAACATTTGCTTGCCCCCATTTACTTAGGTTTTCACATAACGCACCAACACGAGTTTTTATTACTTCATTGGAAACTAAAAAGCTTTTTTCGTTTAAGAGGGAGTTTATTAAAGTTGATTTTCCTCCTGGAGACGCACATAAATCGAGTACTTTCAGTTCTGTAGTTAAATCAACACTGTGTTTAATTGCTTGTTCTAAAAACATTGAGGAAGCTTCTTGCACATAATATGCGCCGGCATGAAACAGCGGGTCTTTTATAAATTCAATACGTTCATTAAGATAATGCGCTTGATTTGCCCAGCTTACTTTTTGTTGTGAATCAAATTTTTGTGTTTGTTTAAATGCATTAATTCGAATAGATGTACTTGCCGTTTGATTATGCGCTTCAACTAATTTTGATTCGTCAATGGTACAAAATTTTGCAATTGATTGTAGAAGTGAAGTTGGGAATACAAATGCTTTGCTCACCTTAATTATTTTAATCAACTAAAGCTTCTATCCATGCATCAGGAACACCCGCGTCTTTAGCATCTTGTACTTTCGACATGGCATCAAGTCTATCAGTGGTAAAGAAAACATAGATGTAATGAAATTTGGTAGTTTTATCAATCATGTAATCCGCATCTGGGAAACCAAAACTCATATATCGTTTCATTTCTTGCTCAGCATAGTCTTTATAAAAAATTGACTCAACTACAACATAAAATCCTTTTGCCATTGGTGTTCCATTACTATGAGTGAAATCACTTGCTTTGTTTGTTAAAATGTAAATTCCATTTTCTTTTACAGCATTTTTTCCTTGAAACTTATTGTTAGTTTGAGAAGTATTGTTTGTTGTTGTTTTACCTGAATTATCCGCAGCTTTAACACCATTCTTTTTTAATTCATCAACTTCTTTTTGTAGTTGCATTAATTTTTTGTCTTGTGCTGTTAAGGTATCATCTCCTGCTCTGTATTTTAGCTTACCAAACTTAAAGGCTAGCATAATTTCGTGTGATGTACCTGCATAAGAAGCAATATTGCCAATCATATAATCGTAGCTATAACCAATAGATAATCTTCTGTTAAGAGTAATCCCAGCATTTATACCAACTGCATAATCGCTTTTGTATGTTGCGCCAATCCAAAATTTATCTTTCCAATCAAAGTTAACACCGCCATCATATTGTATTGGTGCGTTTGCTACAAACCTTAATAATCCGTAAGGTGTAACATACATTTCTTTTTCTTTGTTAACAGGTATTTCATATTGTAACGAACCTAAAAAGTGCTGAGTTTGTTGGTAGTACGAACGTGTGTTTAAATTGTCATTATATTTCATTTGAGTTCCTAAAAGTTGTGGAACCGAAAAGCCTGCTGTTAAACCATAAGCATGAAATGAGAACCCTGCATTGGCATCTAAACCTGTGCGACGCTGATTACTAATAAATAAATTCGGATCAGAATAATTTTGAACTGCAAGTTTAGAGTAGTTTACTGTTTGGTCAAAAACACCTATACTCAATCCTAATTTTAAATAAACATCATCCGTAAAATTTGCACGGTAAGCGTAGCTTGCAAAAGCATTAGTATTATTAAATAAACCTTTACTTTGGTTTGCGATAAATAAACCTGCATAAGCCTTTTTTGCTTTTAGTTTTCCATCAACAGAAACAATGCTTAGTACAGGTGAACCTTGAAAGTTACTAAACATACTTTTGTGCGAAGCAAAAACTTCGGTAACATCTTTATCCCCTGCAAGTGCGGGGTTGTATGCAAATGGTTTATAAAAATAATTGGATAACATAGGCAGTTGCTGTGCAGTACAAGTAAATGCAGCAATTACAAAAAGCGCTATGAAATATCTTATTTTCATTTTCCGTTTAATATGCTAATAAATCCTTTGTATTCTTTTTTAGTTGTAGTAATAGTTAAAACATAATAGTAAGTACCATCAGGTAACCTGCTTCCATTATAGGTTCCTTTCCAATCATTTTTGTATGGAGCTGCTGCATATACTTCTTGGCCATATTCATTAAATATTTTAATATCGTTTTCAGGATATATTTCAATATTCTCAACGTATAGAGCATCGTTTATTCCATCTTCATTTGGCGTAAGAGCATTGGAAATAAAGCCACTAAACGGTTCAACTGCCATATCAACAAATACCGTGTCTTTTCCAATACAACCTGTTCCATCTGTTACTATAATAATGTATTCGGTAGGTAAAAGTGGAGTTGCAGTTGTGGTGAATGAAGTAGGACTTCCTAAACTAGTACTTGGTGTCCAAAGAGGTGTGCCTGCGCCACTTGCTATTAATGTAATTGTTGTGCCTTGTTCAATTGTTGTATCACCAGTTGATATAGTTACTACTGGACTTGGCTTAACAAAAACACTAACAGTATTACTTGTTGCAGTTGTACATAAATTGTTTGTTACATTACATTGAAATAAATAAGTGCCTGTATTTAAATTGTTGTATGCGGCAGTTGTGCCTGTGAAGGAAGGTAAGTTATTCCAGGTTGTTCCATTATTTGTAGAGTATTGCCAGTTGTAATTTGTTCCAACACTTCCAGTTAAACTTAATACCCCGCCTCCAATTTTCGAACATAAGGTATCTTCCGTTAAACTAAGCGTACCAGCAACTGAATTGGCGCTTATTATAACAGTATCGTAAGTTGAGTAAACCGAAGAACAAACACCATTGTCAATTTCTACTCTATATAAAGTATTACTCGACACGCTATAAGAACAAGTGTTACCTGTGCAAGGACTTGTTATCCAACCAGAGCCATCGTTTGATTCCCATTTAACAACTGTACCTGTATGTCCGCTAAGTGTTAGTGTGCCTGTTGCCGGAGCTGCCCCGCAATAATAAATTCCACCGCTTAAACTCCCACCAATGGGTGCTTGATCTACATTTACTTGAATGATATTACTTGTATCTGCCGGACATATTCCACTCTTAACTATTAATTGATAATAGGTAGTTTGTGAAAGATTTGTAAAAGCTATAGTGTTTGTTGTATTGGATGTATTGCTCCAATTTGTTCCGTCAGTTGATGTTTGCCAACCTAAGTTAGTACCCACAATACTTGAGTTATTTACTGTTACTGCGCCTATGTTACCTGAGGCACAAACCACAGAAGCTGTACTAACTGCAGTTCCAATAGCCGTATAAGGCACAATCGATATAGTATCAATTGCAGTATCAGCGGGGCATAAACCATTTTTGGTTAGAAAAGCATAGTAGGTAGTTTGTGTAACATTAAATGCCTGAGATAAAGTAGTATTAAATAAACTACCGAAAGCACCACCTGTTGAAGCGTACCAACCTACAGTAGTCCCATTGTTTCCAGTAACCACCATTGTTCCGTTAGCAACACCGCATTGTTCACCACCTCCTGTAATAGTTCCCGCTTCGCTTGGCTGGTCAACAGTAATGCAATATACATTTGATGTTGCACTACCTCCATTATGTATTACGCGGTAACAAGTATTATTAGGTATTTGAAAAAACGTTTGCGTGGATGTAACATTGCTAATTGGTAACCAAGTAGTTCCTCCGTCGGTTGATAATTCCCATCTTATAATAGCTCCAACAGCCCCATTCATTTGCATAGATCCACTTGTCCCTGCACAAACTGTATCGTTTGAGGTAGATGTAATAAAGCCAATTTGTCCGAAAGAGCTTGAACAAAAAGCTAATGCAGATAAAAGAATGGCTATGTTTAAAAACTTTTTCATCAACTTTACGAATTTACCTAATAAATTTTGCTTTGTCAAGGGTTTAACAATAAAATTCTAACTATTTCTTGTTGATAATAGTCATATTGTCAAAAATCAAGTATTTTTGCCCTTTGCTATATATATGGAATTACATCAATTAACAGCCATTTCTCCTGTAGATGGAAGATACAGAAGAGTTACTAATCCTTTAGATGCTTATTTTTCGGAATTCGCTTTAATAAAGTACAGGGTAAAAGTAGAGGTAGAGTACTTTATTGCTCTATGTGAGATTCCATTACCGCATCTTAAAAGCGTTGATAAATCAAGCTTTCCGTCTTTACGTGCAATTTATTCTGAGTTCTCTTTGGAAGATGCAAGTAGAATAAAAGAGATTGAAAAAACCACCAACCACGATGTAAAAGCAGTTGAGTATTTCCTAAAAGAAAAAATGGAAAAACTTGGATTAGGGGCAAGTTTAGAATTCATACATTTTGGATTAACATCTCAGGATATTAATAATACAAGTATCCCTCTTTCTTTAAAAGACGGAGCAAATGAAGTGATGATTCCGAAATTGCAATCTATAATTGACGAATTAAAAAAATACGCCAACGATTGGAAAAATATTAGCATGCTAGCTAAAACCCACGGACAACCAGCTTCTCCAACACGTTTAGGAAAAGAGATAATGGTGTTTGTTGAGCGTTTAGAAAAACAATTACAGCAATTAAAAGCTGTGCCATACTCGGCAAAATTTGGTGGGGCAACAGGTAATTTTAATGCACATCACATTGCTTTCCCAGAAATAAATTGGGTTGATTTTGGAAACAATTTTGTAAATAACAAACTGGGTTTATCGCGCAGCCAATACACTACACAAATTGAGCATTACGATAATTTAGCTGCTTGGTTCGACGCTTTAAAACGTATTAATACTATTCTAATTGATTTCAGTAGAGATATTTGGATGTATATCTCGATGGAATATTTTAAGCAAAAACTGAAAGAAGGCGAGATTGGTTCATCGGCAATGCCACATAAAGTAAATCCAATTGATTTTGAAAAT
>Ga0075163_10007067_pt1 | contig 14874 bp, 3 predicted proteins | sample JI1023141ADNA_FD_71478 | JGI IMG/M metagenome (GOLD analysis project Ga0075163, IMG submission 71478) | Wastewater effluent complex algal communities from Wisconsin, to seasonally profile nutrient transformation and Carbon sequestration -... | ecosystem: Engineered > WWTP > Effluent > Algae...
CCGGTGCGCGTGTTCTGGATGACGTCATCCTTGCGCAGCGCACCCTGGTAGATGCGCATATAGGTGAGCTGGCCGTAGCGCCCATCTTCGAGCTTGAAGGCCAGAGCCACCGCCGGCAGCGTGTTCTCCGACTTGAGAACGACCTTCTGCTCGTCGGGCGTATCGAGGTTGATGGCCTCGTTGACGACCTCGGCCGGGTTGGGCAGGTAGTGCGTCACGCCGTCGAGCAGCAGCTGCACTGCCTTGTTCTTGTAGGCCGAGCCCATCATGACCGGCGTCAGCTTCAGATCGATGGTACCGCGACGGATCGCATCCCGGATGAGCTCCGGGGTCACGCGATCTTCCAGGATCGCCTCGGTCAAGGCGTCGCTGAACATGGACACCGCGTCGAGCATCTCTTCACGCGCGGCCGCGGCCTGCGTCTTGTACTCGGCGGGGATCGGGTTGCGGTGGATCTCTTCGCCATTGTCGCCGGTGAAGGTCACGGCTTCCATGGTGATGAGGTCGATGACGCCGGCGAACTTGTCTTCAAGCCCGATCGGCAGCTGGAGCAGCACGGGGTTGTGGCCCAGCTTCTCGCGCAGCTGCTGCTTGACGCGCAGCGGGTTGGCGCCGGTGCGATCGACCTTGTTGATGAAGGCGATGCGCGGAACCTTGTATCGGCGCATCTGGCGATCGACTGTCAGCGACTGGCTCTGCACGCCCGCAACCGAGCACAGAACCAGGATGGCGCCGTCGAGGACGCGCAAGGCTCGCTCGACTTCGATGGTGAAGTCGACGTGGCCCGGCGTGTCGATGATGTTGATGTGGTGGTTCTTCCAGGCGCAGAACGTTGCGGCACTCTGGATGGTAATGCCGCGCTCGCGCTCCAGCTCCATGCTGTCCATCTTCGCGCCGACGCCGTCCTTGCCTTTGACCTCGTGGATGGCGTGGATGCGCTTCGTGTAGAACAGGATGCGCTCGGTAAGTGTGGTCTTACCGCTGTCGATGTGCGCGGAGATGCCGATATTACGGATTCGAGAGAGGTCGGTGATCACGTCGGAAACTCCCTAGAGATGCGCCGGTGCACGAGGGCAAGGGCGCCGCAGGCATTTTCCAGAGAAGCTGGTCTTTCGCAAGGAAAAAGCGCAGCTACCGCCCAAAGCCACAGCCGCTTCGACTCGGAGCAGGCTCGGTGGGCAGCGATATTTCCAATCGCTTGCGCGACCCAGCGCGGACCCGTTCTATAGGCGTGGTCTGAGCGTGGGAGGTGGTAGCATAGAGCCGCCGAGCGGCAACCGCATGTCCAAAGTGCTCAAGCTCCATATCGCCTATGTGGCGGCCGATGCTGCCATGTTCGTCGAGCTCCGGCGCCACCTGGCCTCGCTTGTGCACGGGCACCTCATCGAGCTCTCGCACGCGGGCCAGCTCGACGATCTGCGGCATGGAGCCGAGAGCAGCGCGGAAAATGACGCAGATATCGTGGTGCTGCTGGTCTCGGCGCACCTCCAGGCCGATGGCGGCGGGCTGGTCCAGCGCCTGCGCGGGCTTGCCCAGGCCGAGCCAGCGCCCGCAGGAGCGATGCCGATTCGGCCGCCGCCGGTGCTGGTGCCGCTCCTGCTCGATGCCACCTCCTGGCCGCACGACCCGCGCGAAGCCTGTCTGCCGGCGCGCCAGAGCATCGCCGCCTTTCCCAGCCGCGAGCTCGGCTGGTTCGGGGTGGTGCGCGGGCTGCGCCGGGTGATCGAAAAGACCCACGAAAAGCTCAACGAAAAGCTCAGCCACTCAACCCGCACCGCCGCCCTGACTGCCCCCGCCTCGCCCCCGCCAGGGCTTCAGCCAGCGACGCCAGTGCCGATTCACGGGCCGCCACGGCGGAAGTTTGCGCTGCTCGTGGGCGTGAATCGATATCTGGACGGGCGGACCTTTCCCAGCCTGCGCTACTGCGTAAATGACGTGCTGATCCTGCGCGAGACGCTGTCCTCGCAGGGGTATCTGGTGCGCCTGCTTCACGACGAGATGCCCGAGGCCGAGCATCGGCCGCTGCGCGAAAATGTCCGCCGCCAGCTCGCCGAGCTCTGCCGGAAGGCGCAGCCCGATGATCTGCTGCTCGTGCACTTCGCCTGTCACGGCTTTGTCCAGGGTGGGCAGCAGTACCTGGCGGTGCACGACACCCGGCCGAGCCGCCTCGCCGAGAGCGCGATCTCCGTGGCGGCGCTGGAGCAGCAGCTGCGCCAGAGCCCGGCCCGCCGCCGCATCCTCATCCTGGACGCCTGCCAGTCGGGGGCGACGATCCATCGCGGCGCCGAAGACGAGTTCATCCGCTTTGCCTTCGAGCAGGCCGAGGGCTTTGTGCGCATCGCCGCCAGCACGGCGCAGCAGAAGGCGCAGGAGTGGCACGACAAGCAGATGGGCGCCTTCAGCTATTTCCTGAACGCGGCCCTGCGCGGCGAGGCCAAGAATCAGTACGGTCTGGTGACGGTGCAGACCGTCGCAAACTACGTGCTTTATCAGCTGCGCAAGTGGACGCAGGAAAACCTCGGACGCGCGCAGGAGCCGACCATCCAGTACGAGGGGCTGGGCGAGATCATCCTCGCCGACTACCGCTCGTCCTCGTCGCCGCCCGGCCCGCCGTCCGGCACGCCACCCGAGACGCCATGAAAAGAGCCCTCTTCCCGTTTCTGCTTGCGGCCATCGCCCTGGTGCTGGGCTGGAACAGCGCAGCTGCCGAGGCTGCAATCGAGCTGCGACCGACCCAGATCAACGTCCAGGCCGACTGCGGCGACACCGTCCGGCGCACCATCCAGCTGCGGCTCAGCGACGATATCGGCGCCCTACAGGCGCAGCCCATGGAGCTGGTCTTCGACAAGCTGTCGCGGACCATTCCGGTGCAGCACATCACCGTCACACCGCCGGCCATCGACGGCGTCAGCTCCACCCGCACCGTTTCGTTCATGCTCCAGATCAGCCTGGCCGGCGTCGCCGCAGGCGAGTACGTCGGCGATCTGCCCTTTACCTATAAAGGCGGCGAGCTGAAGCTGCCGATCAAGCTGTCGGTGCGCCATCGCTGGCCGCTGCCGCTCTTGGTCCTGCTGGTGGGCGTGGCCGCGGGCATCGGGCTATCGATTTATCGCGCCAAGGGGCGGCCGCGGGATCAGGTGCTGGTGCGCGTCGGGCTGGTGCGGGCTTTTCTGGGGCGCGACCGCACCATGTCGCAGGGCATCCAGCCGGTGTATCAGCCGAGCGGCCAGCAGCCGGGGCCGGCGCTGCTGAACCCCTTCAAGACGCGCATCGAGGCCGCGCTCATGGACGTCGAGATGAGCCTCCAGTCGGAGCGCTGGGACGAGTCGCGAGCCAAGATGGACCAGGCCGAGGCGCTGCTGCGCAAGTGGATCCAGGGGCGGCTCGGCTGGATCCAGCAGCTGGCCTACCTGGCCCGCCTGCAAGAGCACGTGCAGAGCCGGCCGGGAAACAGTCGCTACCTGACGCTGGCGCGCACCGGCATCAGCGATCTCATTGCCAACGCGCCCATGAAGGACTCGCCGCAGGGGCTGCGCGATGAGGCGCAGCAGCTGGCCGATCGCATCGAGGACTACGAGCGTGCCGAGTCCAAGCTGGACATCCTGGACAAGCTGCGCACCGAGCTGCCGCAGGCGCTGGAGCAGCCCTGGGTCGCGCGCGCCGCCGAGCTGCGCAGCCGCCTGGAAAACCTCAAGCCCGAGGGCATGGCGCCCAGCGACCTGGGGACCGAGATCGAGAAGGCGATCCAGGAGCTGACCGCGCAGCTCCAGCAGGCAGCGGCGGAGCGGGCGGCAGAGCGGGCGGCGGGCATGCCGGGGGCCGGCGACGGCTCGATCCTGCGCTCGGCGGCGGTCGGCAGCCCCCTGTCCGAGGCGCTGGAGCCGACCCCCGAGGCGCACCTGGCCTGGCTGCCGGTCAGCCACGTGCGCGGCGCCGGGAGCCGGCTGCGCTGGTTCGTGTTCTGCACGTACGGGATCGCGCTGCTCATGCTGGCCGGCACAGGCTTTAACGAGGTCTACGCCAAAAAAGCGACGTTCGGCGCCGAGCTCTGGGCCGACTATCTGACGCTGCTCATCTGGGGATTCGGCGCCGAGGCGACGCGCGACTCGGTGACCTCGACGCTGCGCGGCTGGGGCGTGTCGGTAGGGGGCCGCCCGCCCGAAGCCGGCCTGTAGGCAGCGCTAGCGCGGCGGGGCGATCGCGATCAGCTCCACCGGCGCGGCGCTGGCGTTGTGCAGCATGGCCTGGCCGGGCACCAGCGTGCGCGGCCCCACATCGACGCGCTCGCCGGCGCGCACCACCGCCAGCTGGCCGCTGAGCACCAGATAAACTGTGGGCGTCTGTGCGCCTGTGTGGGCGGCTGGCTCCAGGGTCTGGCCCGGAGCCAGCGTCACCATGGAGACGCCCACCGGCTGGCCGCCCAGGGCCACGCCGAAGTCGAGCCCGGTCTGAAGCGTGGGCAGGGGCGGCTGGGCCGGATTGGCCGGTTTTGCCCCGGATTGCTCGGTTTTGGCCGATTCTGAGCCGTTCAGGCGCAGCGGAGGCACGGTTCCAGACTGCTCGCAGGCGTCGATCTGCGCCTCGCCCTCGCGGAAGCTCGGGTAGAGCATCGCCAGGTCGAGCTCGCGGCGCAGGCGGGCGTTGGCCAGCCGCCGGCCGCGGATGATCTGCCCCGGACCGCTCAGGTGCGAGTCGACGCTCGGCGGCATCGGCAGCTTCAGGTGCTGCGCCAGCCACGCCGCGTACTCGCCCTGCGGGCAGGGATGGTCGTCGCCGACAACGTACATCAGGTTCTGGGCCTGGCCGCTGACCACGCGGTCGGCGGCACGGCGGATGATGCGCACCAGATCGTCGACGTAGATGCGCGAAAAATAGTAGCGCCCGCCGTCCCACAGCTTGTACTGACCGCCGCGCAGCCGCTGCCGCACGCCCCGGGCTGGCAGCGTCGGCGACAGGGCCGGCCCATAGATGGCCGACAGCCGCAAGATCACCGTGCGCAGGCCGTTCTGGGCGACCGCCTGCACACCCGCCTCGTCGGCCAGCCGCATGCCGGCCTCGGGATCGTTGGTGGCCACGGCGCTGTCTTCGTCCACCCACTCGGAGTTGTCGTTGCCCTCGCTGCGGCCGTAGACGGCGCTGCTGCCCAGGTACACGAAGGCGCGGGCGTGGACCTTGTACGCCGCCGACGCTGCGCGCCGCACCGCCTCGCCCTGCGGCAGGTCGCGCACGCCTGGAATCGAGTACACCACCACCGGCTGATCCAGGCCCAGCATCGCCGGCCCGAACTGGTGCGAGCGGCTCGCTTCCAGGTAGTGGACCTCGGCCCCGAGGGCGCGCAGCGGCTCTAAGAGCGCCACCCGCCGCGCACACACACGCACCTGTACACCGTCGGCCAGCAGGCTCTGCGCGAGCCGCGTGCCGACGTAGCCGCAGCCCAGGATTACCACGGGAGGAGCAGGAGTGTTCATGGAGCTGCTGGGATCTTAACGGAGATTGGGGACGAGAAGCGAGCTAACTGCGAGGAGAGTGCTAGCTGTGGCGGACGCGGCCCATGGCGGCGAGCAGACCCTGGTGGTTGGGGTCGAGCTCGAGGCCGCGCTCGTACATGCCGATGGCCTTGGGGCCTTCGCCGAGCTTCTCGTGGATCTCGCCCAGGTGCAGGTAGACGTCGGCACGGGTGACGCCCACCGTCGGGTCGAGGTTCTGGAGCAGCATCGAGCGATAGATGCGCCGCGCCTTTTCCCAGTCGGCCTGGCCCATGTAGAGCCGACCGAGCGCGATCAGCGTCGGCAGATGCCCCGCGTCGATGCCGTAGGCAGCGTTGTACTGCTCCAGCGCCTTGGCGAAGTCGCCCTGCTTTTCGGCGATCGAGCCGAGCCGGTAGTGGATGCGCGACAGATCCTTGCTGCGGCGCCCCTTGGCCGTGCGCTCGACGAGCGTGCGATACAGCGGCAGCGCGTCCTTGAGCCGGCCGGCGGCGTAGTAGAGCTCGGCGAGCGGCTCCACCACCTGCAGGTCGTCGGTCGCGAGCTTGTAGGCGCGCTCCAGCACCGGCAGGGCGCTCTCGGGGGACTTGAGCTCGTTGGCGTACAGGCGTCCGAGCTCCAGCAGCAGCTCCTTCTGCTTCTGCGGATCCAGCGACTGCACCCGCTCTGCGCGCACGGCCAGCAGCGCTGCCACGCGACGGAAGTCGCCGCGCGCCCGCGCCCGCTTCTCCAGCGCCTCGGCGACCTCGACGTTGGTCGGATCGACCTCCAGCGCCCGCTCGTAGTACGGCTCGGCCGCGGCGTCGCCCATGCGCTCGCCCTCCATGCGCCCGAGGCGATAGTAGAGCTCGGCCATCTCGGGACCGCTGCGCGCCAGGCGCACCGCCCGCTCCAGCGTCGACTTGCAGCGCGCCCAGTCGTGCTGCGCCTCGTAGATGCGCGCCAGCGAGATGAGCGCCCGCACGTGGTTCGGATCGCGATCCAGCACCCGCTCCAGCAGCTTCTTGGCCTGCTCGGGCGCCTGCACCTTGCTCTCCCAGATCTCGGCGGCGCGCAGGAGCAGCGCGATCTCACCGTCGGCATCGCCCGTCTTGGCGGACGAGTCGGCGTGGCGCACCAGCACCTCGACGAGGTCGTACCACTTCTCGGACTTTTCGAGCAGCCGCTCCAGCTCTTTTTCAGCCTCGGCATCGCCCGGAGCCAGCTCCAGCACCTGCTGCAGGTAGCCGCTGGCATCCTCGGTCGAGTTCAGGCGATCGAGCGCCAGCTGCGCCAGCTTGCGCAGCACGGTCACGCGCTCGCGGGTGCCCGACACCACGCGCAGGCGGCGGTTCAGCACCTCCTGCACCAGCGGCCACTGCTCCTGCCGCGTGTACAGCGCCTCCAGCGAGGTCAGGGCCTTGAGCGAGTTCGGCTGGAGATCCAGCAGCTCGCGGTAGGTCTCGATGGCCTCGGTCGGCCGCTCGAGCTCGTCGGCGAGCAGCTCGGCGATGCGCCCGAAGATCTGCGCCCGCTGCGCCGGCTGGGTGGTGTGGCCGGCCTGGGCGCGCAGCACGTTGACCAGGTCCTCGAAGCGCCGCGACCGCTGGTAGAGCTCGGCCAGCGATGCCAGTGCCCGGGTGTCGCTCTCGTCGAGCTCAAGGATCTTCTTCCACGCCTCGATGGCCTTGAACTCGTCGGCCAGCTCGCCTTCGTAGAGGCGCGCCGCCTCGGACAGCAGCTCCTTGCGACGGGCGCTGTCGGACTCAAGCTGCGAGCGCTTGGTCAGCATCTCGGCGAGCAGCGTCGAGTCGCCGCGCTGCCGGTAGATGCGCTCCAGGGCCGCCAGCGCGTCCTGGTTCTCGGTGTCGACATCGAGCACAGTCTGGTAGCGCGTCTCGGCGCGCTGATCGTCGGACAGACGCTCCCAGATGCGCGCCGCGCGCAGCCCCAGCTCGCGCTGAAGCTCGCCGCTCATGCGGCGGCCGCTGTCGCTTGAACGCTGCGTGAACAGCAGGTTCTGCAGCACCTCTTCCAGCTTGGCCGCAGCGTCGCTGTCGCGGCCACAGGCGCTCGACAGCCGCTCCATCTCCTCGGCCAGGCGGTTGTCCTCGGGCATCTCGACGAAGGCGCGCGCCACGGCGTCGAAGGCGCGCGACGGATCGCCCAGCTCCTGCTCGGCCAGCCGCGCCATGCGCTCAAACAGGCTGGAGCGCTCGGCCTTGCCGGTGGTGGCGCTGACGCGGACCTCCAGGAGCTCCAGCAGCTTGCCGAAGTCGCGCTCCTGCTCGGCCAGCGGCTCCAGCATCTCCAGCGCCAAGAGCGCGTGCGCCGGCGAAGCGATCAGCCGCTCGACGGCCGCGCGGGTTCCGGAGTGCTGCGGGCTCCGCTCAAGGGCACGCTTGAACGCCGCCATCGCGCCGTCCAGGTCGTAGAGCGTGCTGGCGCGCAGCTCGCCCAGGCGGAACAGGAACTCGGCCTGCGCATCGGGCTCGTTTGCGACCTCGGCCTCGCGCTCCAGGATCTCGCCCAGGGCATCGGTGGCGCCGCTGCGCTGGAGCAGCCGGTCGAGGGCGCTCAGGGCCACCATCTCGTCGCCGGGCAGCTCGCGGACGCGGCGATAGTGGGCAATCGCCTTGGCGTCGTCGCGCAGCTTGGTCTCGTACAGCACGGCCAGCTTGAGGGCAAAGCCGCGCTGCACCTCGGGATCGCTCGCGTTTTCCAGCCGCTCCTCGAAGAGCTTGGCCAGCTCGCCAAACGACTTCTTCTCGGTGGCCAGGCGCTCCAGCTCGGTGATGGACTCGGTGTCGTGCGGATCCTCGGCCAGCACCCGGCCCCAGGTCGCAAACGCCCGCGCCTTATCGCGCAGACCGGTCTCGCAGAGGCCGGCGATCTGGGCCAGATGGCGCCGCCGCTCGCTCGGATCGGCCTCGACCTGCAGACGCAGCTCCAGCAGCTCGATGAGCGGACGCCACTGCTGCTCGCGACGGTAGAGCGGCTCCAGCACGGCCGCTGCGGCATCGCGCGTCTGCGGATCCTGAACCAGCCGCTCAAGAGCCGTGCGCGCCTCGTTCTGGAACTGCACGACGCGCAGCCGGCCGGCGTTGAAGAGCTGCGACAGCTCCACCTGCGCCGCCGACATCCAGTCGTCGACCTCTTTTTCGGCCGGGATCTCGCCCTCGATGATCTCCTGGTAGCGGCGGATCGCGGCGTCGGACTCGCGGATCTTCTCTTCGGTGACGCGGGCCGCGCGCAGCTTGAGCTCCATGCGGGCGGTGCCGTCGCTGCTGGCGTCGGTCAGATCCGCCATGCGGTCCAGCGTCTCCAGGTGGTCGGCCCACTGGCCTTCCTTCTCGTAGAGCCGGCTCAGCGCCCCCAGCGCCTCGGAGTCGCGCGGATTGGCCTCCAGCGCGCTCTTGTAGGCGCCCATGGCCTCGAACGTGTCGCCGAGCTTCTCCTCGTAGACGCGGGCCATGGCGAAGCGCAGCGGCCGACGGGCGGCCTCGCTGCGGGCCAGCTCGATCTGCTGCGCATAGACCCAGCAGAGGTCGCGCCACGCCTCGCGCGCTTCGTAGAGGTGCCCGAGCGCGGTCAGCGCCTTCTCGTCGTGCTCGTCGAGCGTCAGCACCTGCCGCCAGGTCGCGATGGCGCGCTCCGGCTGCTCCAGCGTCTGCTCGTAGAGCCCCGCCGCCCGGTAGAGGAGCTGCTTCTGCTCCTCAAGATCGTGCGACAGCGTGAAGCGCTTCTCCAGCACCGTCACCAGCTCGGCGCTGCGGCCCTCGTCCCCGAGCAGGCGCTCGAGGTTGGTCCAGGCGCCGACATCTTCGTCGTGAACGCCCGTGACCTTGCGCCAGGCGTCGATAGCGCGGGTGCGGTCGGCCAGCTGCTCGTCGAAGATGACGGCGATGCGGGCATACACGCGCCCGGCCAGCTCCGAGTCGTAGGAGCTCTCGACGGCGCGCTCCAGGATCCCGACCAGCTTGTGCCATTCTTTAAGCGCCTGCGACAGCCGCACGAGCTCGGCGTAGAGCGGCTGCTCGCGCGACTCGCCCTCGCTGCACTCCTCGCTCCAGGCCCGCGACAGGGCACCGAACGCGGCGTCGTAGTTCTGGCCGCGCTCCTCTTCGAGCCGCGCGATCTCTCGCAAGAGCTCAACGCGCCGCGGCTTGTCGTCGATGAACAAGAGCTCGACTTCGTAGACCCCGACCAGCTTGGCCCACTCGTCGGCGTTGCGGTAGATCGGCTCCAGGATCTGCGCGACGCGGAAGCGCAGGGCATCGCGCTCGCCCAGGCCGTGCAGCAGCCGCTCCAGCGAGCCGATCGCCGCCGCATTGCTGGCCTCGCGCTGCAGCGTCTCTTCGTAGCAGTCCACGGCCCGCGACAGGTCGTTCAGCTTCTGTTCGTACAGCTCGCCGAGGCGCAGCTTGAGCTCGATCCACTTGTCGGCCAGGCTGCCGCGGTCCGAGCGCTCGATGCGGCGGATGAGCAGCTCGGCCAGATCCTGCCAGCGCGCCAGCTCGCTGTAGAGCCGGTCGAGGTGCAGCGTCGCATCCTCGTCATCGCTGTCGAGGTCGAGGATCTCGCGGTAGGTGCGGATGGCCGCGGTGGGCTCGTACAGCCGCTCCTCTTCGAGCCGGCTGACCTTGAACAGCAGCGTCTTCTTGCGCTTCTCGTCGAGGGTCTGGCTGATGGCGTCGCGGTAGACGGCCAAAAGATCGGTCCAGCGCTCGGCGCGGATGAGCATCGCCTCCAGCCGATCGAACGCGGCCAGATCCTCGCTGTTCTGCGCCAGCAGCCGCTTGTAGCACTCCTTGGCCTCGTCGACCTTGTTCAGCCGCTGGTCGTAGATCTCGGCGGCAGTGCGCAGCACGTCGATGATCGCGCCCTCGTTCTCGCGCGGTCCGTCGTCGAGGAACTGCTGATACACAGCGGCCAGCTCGGCCCAGTTCTTCAGGCTGCCGGCCAGCCGCGCCAGCTGATCGCGGGTCCACGAGTCGCCCGGCTGCTCGTGGAACACCTTTGCATACCAGCTGAACGCCGACTGGCGGTCGCCGAGCTTGTCTTCGTACAGGCTGGCGATGGCCTTGCTGTCCTCGATGCGCAGGACGATGTCGCCGCTGGTCTCCAGGTGGATCTCGTAGGTGCGGATGAGCTTGGGCCAGTCCTTGTGCAGCTCGTAGACGGGCTTGAGCACGGCCGCCGCAGTGGCGCGCTGGTCGACGTCGGTCAGGAAGCGCTCAAGGGCGCCGATGGTGCCGCGGTGGCTCGGATCGACCTCGATGGCCTGGCGGTAGTTCTCCACCGCCCGATCCGGGCTGCCGAGCTCGGTCTCGAACAGCGAGCCGAGGTGGTAGCGCAGCTCCACGGTCTCAGAGTCGCTGCCGGCATAGCGCAGGCGGCGCTCCAGGAGGTCCGCCAGGTCGGCCCAGCGGCGGCCGCTCTGGTACAGCCGCTCCAGGCCGGTGGCGGCCTCGCGGTCGTCGGGGAACAGCTGCAAGACCTGCTCCAGCGAGACGATGGCCTCGCCGGGGCGGCCGAGCTCGCGCTCGCACAGGTCGGCGGCGCTCAGCAGGTAGTGGCGGCGCTCGGCGGCATCCGAGCGGCTCTCGCGCTGCGCCAGCTCGGCGCGGCGGGCGTAGATCTCAAGCAGCGGCTCGAACTCCTTGCCCTCGGCGTAGATCTTCTCCAGGGCCTCCAGCGCGCCCAGGTGCTCGGACGAGCCGTCGAGGACGCGGCGGTAGTAGTCGCGGGCGGTCTCGGGGTCGCCCAGCTCGTAGGACTCGCGCGCCACCGTCAGGAACACGCGCTCCTGCACCGTGGTGTCGAGGATCTGGTCGCCAAGCTCGCGATACAGCGTCACCAGCTCCTTGCGGGCGCTGGTGCGGCGCACGTGCTCCTCGATGAGATCCAGCAGCTCGACCAGGGCCGACTCACCGACGGCAAGCCGCGCGGCGCGGGCCAGGGCGTCGAGCGCTGCGGCCGGCTCGTTCAGCTGGTTCTTGAGCTCGGCAACTCGCTTCAGGCGAGTAATGCGCTCCTGCACGTCCGATAGATAGGTGGCAAAGAGCTCGCTCATGCGAACCAGGGCCGGCACGTCGCCCAGCATCTGGTAGATGGGCTCCAGCACCTCGGCCGCGCGCAGCCGCAGGCTGTCGCTGTCCAGCATGCGCTCAAGGCCGCTGCGGGCACCGTCGTTCTTGGGATCCTCGACCAGGATCTCGCGGTAGGTGTCGAGGGCCGAGTCGCTGCGGCGCAGCGGGCCTTCGAGCAGGGCCGCCATGCGCGAGCGCAGACCAACGCGCTCGGGGATGTCGGTGGTCAGCGGCAGGCGGCGCTCCAGGACCTCCAAGAGGTCCGAGTGCTGCTCGGCGTCTTCGTACAGCCGCGCCAGCGCATCCAGGGTCGGCAGATCCTCGGCGCGCTCGTCGAGGATGATGTGGTAGGCGGTGATCGCCTCGTCGCGGTCGGCGATCTTCTTTTCGATCACCTCGGCGATGCGCCACAAGAGGTCGCGGCGGGCGCCGCCATCGGGGGCCAGCTCGACGCGGCGGCGCAGGATCTCGATGAGCTCGGACCACTGGCCCTGACCGCTGTGGATGCGCTCCAGGGCATCCAGCGCCCGTCCCTCCTGGGCGTCGGACTCAAGGATCTCGCGGTAGGTCGCCACCGCGGCGGTGCTGTCGGACAGCAGGTCGTGCTCGATCTCGCCGACGCGGAACAAGAGCTCCTTGCGATCGCCGCCCTGCGCCCACTCGGCCTGCTTGCGCAGCACCTCGATGAGCTCGCGCCACTGCGCCGCCTGCTCGTACAGGCGAGCCAGCGCCACCGTCGCCGGACGGGCGGTGTCGAGCGAGGTCGGGTCGAGCTCCAGCAGCCGCTTCCAGGCGTCGCGCGCCCGCTGCGGATCCTGAAGCTGGCTGTCGTAGAGCTCGGCGGCCCGCCGCAGCAGATCGCCGCGCAGGGCCAGGTTGTCCTCGTCGGCGGCCTGGAAGGCCTCTTCCCACGCCGCTGCCAGGTCCTCAAAGCGGCCCAGCTGCGTCGCGATGCGCTCGACGTTCTCGCGGTTGCTGACATCGCCGGGATCCAGCCGCAGCGCCTCGCGATAGGCGCCCAGCGCCTCGGGCAGCTGCTTCAGGCGCTCCTCGGTGATGCGGGCGATGCGGGCCAGAAGCGCCGCCGCCTCGGGGCTGCGCTGCTCGGGCAGGGCCTCGCGCTGCACGCGCAGCACCTGCGCCAGCTTGTCCCACTGGCCGTCGCTCTCGAACAGCGGCTCCAGGGTGCGGGCGATGCGCTGCCGCAGCCCGGGGTTGCCCATGAGCCCTTCGAGGGCCTTGCGGGCGCCCTTGTGCTTGGGCTGCTCGCTCAGCGCCTCTTCCAGCAGGTCGCAGGCGCCGTCGGCGTCGTCCAGGCGGTGGGCGTGCAGCTCACCGCGGCGGAAGCGCAGCTGCGCCCGCTCGGCGGCCGACTCCACGTGCGGCACCGCGCGACCCAGCAAGTCGTCGAGATCGCGCCAGCGCTCGGCGCCGGTGTGCAGGCGCTCCAGGGCCTTGAAGGCGCGGGTGTTCGACGGATCGAGCTCCAGGATCTCGGCGTAGTCCTTGGCCGCGGCCTCCTCGTCTTCGAGGACGCCCTCGTCGAGGTCGCAGATCTGGAAGAGCAGCTCCTTGCGCTCGCTCGGCTCGACGGCCAGGTCCTTGCGGCGCTCCAGGAGCTGCCGCAGCTCGGCGAAGCGCTCGCCCGAGCGGTAGATCTCTTCGAGGGCGCGGGCGGCACCTTCGTGGCTCTCGTCGCGCTCCAGCACGCGGACATAGGCCTTTTCGGCATCTTCCGGCTGGTGTAGGTAGGTGTCGTAGAGCTGGCCGAGCTCCCAGGCCAGATCGCGCGCCAGCGAGTGGTCGCCGGCAATGCGCGCCCGATCCTCGGCCTCGCTGAGCAGCGTCGCCAGCTGCTCCTGACGCTCCAGCGCGTCGCTGAGCTCGATGAGCTCGCGGCGGTTTTCCTGATCGAACGGCACGCGCTCGAACAGCCGCGCCGAGAACTTGTAGGCGCCCTCGACGTCGCCCAGGCGGCGGGCCAGCGCCGACAGCCGTCGCAAGAGCTCCAGCTCCTCGTTGGAGTCGACGGTGGCGCCGAGGATGATCTCCAGAGCGCCGGCCAGCTTGCGCGCCTCGTCGGAGTGCTCGTACGCCGGCACCAGGATGCGGGCCACTTCGACGCGCACCGGGTTGCCCGGCTGGAGGAAGCGCTCCAGGGCCACCAGTGTTGGACGGTGTCCAGCGGTGAGCTGAAGCACCTGACGGTAGCGCTCCAGCGCCTTTTCCGGCCGTCCCAGGTGCAGCTCGTACAGCTCGCCGAGCTGGAAGCTGATCATGATCTGGGTCTCGGCGTCGCGCTCGGTGCGGTTCGGGCGCTCGGCGGCGGCGCTCTCCAGCTGCTGCAGCTGGCGCTCCAGGACCTCGGCCAGCGACTCGGAGTCGCCCGACTGGGTATAGATCTTCTCAAGGGCGCGCAGGGCCCGCATGGTCGTCGGCATCGACGACATCGTCGCGTTCTCGGCGAGGATGCGGCGATAGTCGGCCGCCGCGGCGCCGCGATCGCTCAGCTTGTTCTCCTCGACGGCCGCCATCTTGAACAGCACCTCGACGCGGTGCGCCGACTCGGTCGCCGACTCGACGCGCTTGCGGTAGATGCTGAGCAGCTCGGCGTGCTTGTCCTGCGCCTGGAAGATCTGCTCCAGAGACGACAGCGCCTCCTCGTCGAGCGCCACCCGGGCCAGGATCTGCTCCCAGTAGCCGCGCGCCTCGTCGAGACGGTGCAGCTTGTGCTGCGTCCACTGCGCCAGCAGGCGCAGGCGGGCGATCTTGCCCGTGTTCGTGCCCGACTCGGGATCGGCCATCGCCGCGACCTGCTTGGCGTAGATGGCGACGAGCTCGCCCCAGCTGTCGGCCTCGCCGGCCAGCCGCAGCAGCTCTTTTTCCAGCGCCTGCCGCGCCGGCGAGTCGAGCGGCTCGCTCTCGCGCAGGGCGTAGGCGCGGGCCAGCCACGTGAACGCCAGCGGCTTGCTCGACAGCTTCTGCTCGGCCAGGTCGGCAATGCGCGCCATCAGTGACAGCCGCTCGCCGTCCTCCTTGGCGTGACCGAGCAGGATCTCGTACATCGAGAGCAGCCGCGGCCACTTCTCGCTGCTCTGGTAGATCGGCACCAGCGCCTGGGCGGCCAGAAGGTGCTGCGGCTCGACGAGCAGGATGCGCTCGTAGGCCTTCTGGGCGCGCTCGGGGCTCGCCAGCTCCAGGCGGGCGACGCGGGCAGCGCGCAGGTACAGGTCGATGCGCGTGTCCGACTTATCGGTGCGCTCGGCCAGGCTCAGCAGCACCTCGCACAGCTCGTCCCACTGCGCCTGCTGACCGTA
>Ga0075163_10007069_pt1 | contig 14874 bp, 9 predicted proteins | sample JI1023141ADNA_FD_71478 | JGI IMG/M metagenome (GOLD analysis project Ga0075163, IMG submission 71478) | Wastewater effluent complex algal communities from Wisconsin, to seasonally profile nutrient transformation and Carbon sequestration -... | ecosystem: Engineered > WWTP > Effluent > Algae...
TGAGTCTCTCATCAATTGTTAGACGGCAATCTTCTGTCATTTCTACCTCATATCCTTAATAGGTTAACGTGTTTAAATGACATTTTCAATAATCAATTATTTTTTTGCCACCACTTATGGCTGGACTTTTGACAAAAAGTTGGTCTTAGTCACAAAAATTTAGAAAAAAAATCGGATAAAAAAGAGGTAGAGTAAATCTGAGATTTGAGATTTAAAGTTGTCGCCTGTAGCCTGTTAACTAACAAAAAACCAACAGGCGACGATATGATGCTATCACAACCCTTCCAATCTTGCATAGACTCAGCACAAGATGAATGTACATTTTGAATGTACATTTCGCAAAAATGCCATATCATGTATTTGCTCAAGCAAAGAAAGGGTTCTATCAGGCTGTTTTCTTTACTTTTCTTGAAAAATCTGGAATCAAAACAAGCTCTGAAATTGCCACAAATATTGGCCGTATCGATTTAATGACAGAAACCGATCAATTAATCTGTATATTTGAGCTTAAACTTGATAAAACAGCAGATATAGCCTTAACCCAGACAGAAACCAAGAGATATAGAGAAAGATTCGCACAAAGCAAGAAACAAACCTTAGCAGTTGGAATCAATTTTAGCTCGCAATCTCGCAATATTGATGCATGGAAAGGACGCCTTTTTTCTCCATCCGGAGATGTCATTAAAGACCTCTAGCTGCTTCTTGGTATCTGAGAAACCAGTCGGTAAATTTGCTGATTCCGGTTTCAAGTGAAGTTTGGGGGTGGAAATCGAGATCTCTTTGAGCTTTTGTGATATCAGCAAAGGTGGTAATGACATCACCCGGTTGCAGGGGCTTGTAATCGAGGAGAGCTTTCTTTCCAAGGGCTGATTCGAGAAGGGTGATAAGGCGCATCAGAGTCTCGGGATGGTTACCTCCTAAATTATAGAGTTCAAAGCCTGAGCACCGGTCGATGGCTGCCACTGTTCCACTAATGATATCATCGATATAGGTACAGTCCCGCTCCATTTTTCCATGATTGAAGACGGGGATAGGAAGCCCTTTTGCAATTTTTTCAGCGAAAGAATAGTAGGCCATATCGGGACGTCCCCAAGGGCCGTAGACGGTGAAAAATCGGAGTCCTGTCGTGGGAATGTTGTAGAGGTGGTGGTAACTTTTTGCAAGAAGTTCTCCTGATTTTTTTGTCGCTGCGTAGAGGCTGACGGGGCTATCAGTGGGGTCGGATTCGGAAAAGGGGATTTTTGTATTACTCCCGTAGACTGAGGAAGAGGAGGCAAAGATCAGCTTTGTGTTGAGTGTTCTTGCAAGTTCAAGGACAGAAAGAAAACCGGAGAGATTGGAGTCTGCGTAGGCCATGGGATGGGTAATCGAGTAGCGGACTCCTGCTTGCGCAGCAAGGTGGACAATGTGGGTGATCCCTTTTTCTTTAAAAAGGTCGAGGTGGTCATTGAGGTTTCGAATATCAAGGGAAAAAATTTCGATCCCCTCTTCTTTTAACTTTTCTGCCCGGGTCTTTTTAAGCTCGGGTGTATAATAATCATTGAAATTATCACATCCGATCACATAATCTTTATTTTTATTTAAGAAGGAAGCTAAGTGAAAGCCAATAAATCCGGCAATGCCGGTAATTAAAATCTTTTTTTGAGTTTTCATAGTTTGATCATAGCATGGTGAGAATTAGTATACTACTCGTAATCATTGGAGGGATCCTTGTCGGATGCTCCAACACGCCATTTAAAGGGAGCGAGGTTGTCGGAGCTGACGAATTTGTGATCGACAGCTACAAGATAAAAGAGGGAAAATTTTCTATTCTCCAGATGGAAGGATATCCTTTGATGAGTTTGGATCCTATCCTTCTTGAGGAATATACCGATACCGTTGGCGATGGCGATGTTTTAAAAATCGCCCTTTTTCAACCGGTGAGAGGGGATTTATCAGGGGCTGTCCACTCAATTGGTGAAGAGATCGGCTATACGGTTTCAGATGGAAAAATTCGTCTTCCGGATATCGAGCCGATTGAGGTCAAAGGGCTAAAACTTGGGGAAGTAAGAGAAAAAATTCAAGAAGCCTATGATCGAGAAATCGATGGGATCGAAGTCTTTATTGCATTCAAAAAACGGGATGAAAAAAAGATTGAGCTTGCAGGGCTTGTGAGTCAATCTTCTATCCCTGTGAATGGGAAAAAACGTCTTTTTGAAATTCTTGCAGAAGCCAAAGTTCCAACGCATGCTAATCTTTTTAAAAGTTATCTCATTCGAGAGGGGGAGCCTGTTCCTGTCGACATGCATCGACTTATAAAAGAAGGAGACATGTCTCAAAATATTGTCATGCGTGGAGGAGATAAGATTTATATTGCTGAAGCGGGTTCTTCTTCCATTATGGTGATGGGAGAGGTGCGGAAAGAGGGAGTGTTTGATCTCCCTGCGGGATTTATCCCTCTTAGAGAAGCTCTCGCTTTAGCAGGAGGAATTCCGTACACTGGCGACAAAGGGGTGATTCAGGTCATTCGGGGAAATATCCTTCGTCCCAAAATTTATACACTCAACTGGAAACATGTGCTTAGGCTTCCAACAACAAGTATGCTTTTGATGCCTGGAGATATTGTTTATGTTGCCGCAACCCCAATTACTGAATGGAACCGCTTTATTCAACAAATCTTCCCGACTCTCACAGGGATCGAGCTGTTTAGGAAAGGGGCAGCGGGGGTGATTGCAATCCAATGAACCAAGACAATCATTTTATCCTCTTCTCTGATATCAAAGAGGTTTTTTTTCGTGCATTGAAATGGATTGTTTTGGGAGCCGTTATTTTTGGAGCTGCTGGTTTTTGGGTGCGGAGCCAACTTCCTGTAAAGCACAAGATTTGCGCTACTTTTAAAGATAGTGAGAAGAGTTCAGGGGAGGTTAAGGGGGTCTTTGAATCCCTCTTAAAAGCAATCGATGTTCCAGCAACCACCAAGGAGGGGCATGTCCTTTTAACATCGACTGCTGTTTTAAAACCTGTTATCGAAAGATTTGGTTTCCAAGCGGTAGTTCAAGAAAAATCAAAACTCCTTGAAAAATGGAGCCGCTTTAAAGATGCGGTGCAAGCGGAATGGGAAAAGCCGATTCATGAAGAAAAGGGATTTACTTTTTCGAATGTAAGTTACGAAGGAGATCTCCCCAGGTCTTACAAAATCTTTTTTCGCTCGGAAGAACTTTATGAGATGAGAGATAGAGAGGAGCATCTCATTGCCGTGGGCACCGTGGGTGTTCCTTTTGTGTTTGATGGCATTTGTCTGACACTAGAATCTCTTTCAAGTACGATGAAGCTTCGGACATCTTATCCCCTCACCATCCACCCTCTTCAAGAGATCCATATGGAGCTCATGAAGGAGCTAGAGATCTCTTCCAATAAACAAAATAATGGTTTCTTGCACATTACCTTTACACATTCTCGGAGAGCTTTTGGGAAAGCATTTGTTGATGCCCTCATGCATTCTTACCAAAGCTATTTGGAAAGAGAAAATCAAGTTCTGAATGATGCGCAAATCGCCTACTTGGAAGAAAGAAGAGATGAGTATTGCCATAAAATGGATCGATATCTTGAGACTCATGTGGATTACATGAAAAAAAATCTCGAGGAAAAGGGTTCCTTTACTTTGGCGCAACATCTTCCCCTTTTTCAAGACCGGAGGTTAAAATTTAACAGTGATTTGCATGCCCTTGAACTCAAGAGAAAACATCTCTTAGATGCTGATCCGTGGACAATCACCTCTCTTGGTCAAGAAATTGCAACCCTTCAAGAAAACCTCCATTTTTTATCTAAAGAAAAAGATGAGCTCCATCTATCTCTTGCAGCTTCTCCCTTTGGAGAAAAGGATGTTGCAAATTATGTCAAGCAGCTTGACAACCTCAAGCATGAGAAATTGATCGCAAAAACAGGGATCAACCCATTCTTTCCTGCACTCCTTTCTCCAAAAATAGAGAGGGAAAGACTGCTATTGGGAATTCCTACAAAAATTTCCCCTTTTATCGAGCTCACACATCTGCAAGAGAAAAAGAGAAAGTTAGAACACTTTGTTCAAAGTACACAAGGATTAACACAAAAGTGGTATAGCGAGCATCTTCGTCTCACTATGCTCCAAGAAGAGATTGTTAAAAAACGGCTCATTACGGGAATCGCCTCTGAAAAAGAATACCAAGGGATTGATCTTAAAACGGCAAGGACTCTCCTTTTAGAAACCATAAAAAAACGAGATGAAGAAGAGCTCCGCCTCTGCCAAATGCATTTTTCCTACAAAACGCTCGATCAGGAAGATGTTGAATATATTTCATTAACAACAACCTTTCCTGACCCGATTAGTCAAGGACTTGTCCGTGAAATGGGGGAGCTTAAGCAAAAGCTTCAAAGTGATCGGAATTATACGGAAAGAGAAAGGGAGCGCTTTGAAAAGAGGCTGCAGCTCCGCAAAGAAGATCTAAAACGTCACATAAAACAGGCGATTTCACTTGTCGAAATAGAACAAGAGAGACTAGCTACGCGATTGATGAGAATCGAGAAAACAATCATCGATCTTTTAGGGCAAGAAATTGCCCTCATTGAAAAGCAAATCCAAGATCGAATGGATGAACAGCTTCTCTACTTAGAGAAAGAAGAGGAGCTCATTCGGTGCGAGCTTGCTTCAATAAAATCGGAGCTTGAAAATGCCCCTGATTTGTGGCTCAAAGAGAAAAAACTTCAATTTAGCGCCGATCTTAACCAAGGGATGCTCGAATCCCTTGTCCGTCTTGTTGAGTCAAAGAATATCGAGAATGATATTTCCGTCCTTAAGGCAAAGGCGATCAACCCTGCAAGTGCTTCGATTAAGGCAAAAAAACCCCTCCTCTTTATTTTTGGGGGGATAGGAGGTTTTCTAGGAGCGATGGTTGCTTTTACCCTCGCCTTTATCCATGCCATCTATTATGGATTCCCCCTCAGTTTAAAAAACCTTCGGATGCAAGGAAAAGTCACACTTGGGAAGGTGGAAGGGAAAGAAAAAATGGAGACGCTCCGCCACCTTACCCACATGATCGAGCAAAAAAAAGTGAAAGTTCTCTCTCTCATTATGAAACAGGGAAAAGATTTTTCCTCTTCCCTGGCAACCTTACTTTTTCATGAAGGAAAAACGGTTCTCGTCATCGACTTAAAGTTAACAAAAAAGATCGAACAAGCAGGGCTCATCGACTATCTTGAAAATCGAGCAAAAGAACCCAGTCTTTTGAAGAAAAGTTACGGAGATTATATCCCTATGGGTGAAGGAGGAGAGTATACTGCAGAGCTTTTAAGAAATAAGAGGTTTTCTCTCCTCATCGAGAGGCTTAAAAACAGTTATGATTTGATCCTCATTGCTCTTCCGGTAAGAGGAAAAACGGCGCTTCCAAAGACACTATTTGGTGTCAGTGATCAGATGGTCATCCAGTTGCAAGGAGAATCTCTAGAGGATCTTACCCCCTATTTTCATTGGGAAGGGAAAGAGAAATCTTTGGCTTTTCTGCAATAAGCGATTAGGTGAGGTTTAATATTTCCAATACAATGATAGAGATGGAAATCAGTAGGTAAGCAATCGTGCCAACCTTCCCAAAAGGGAAGATTTTTTTATGTGGTCCTTTCTGGACATATCTTTTTTTCCATATCATCAGTGGAGGGAGCACTCCAAAAAGACATACAGCACCAATTCCTCCTGCTATGTGAAGCATGGTAAGAAAAATATCAGGGTTGAAAAAAGAAAAAATAGTAGGTGGAACAATGACACAGGCTGTGTAAAAGAGGTGATTTTTTCGATTTTCAGAGGAATCGGATATAAAATTTACAAAACTTAAGGATACAGCTAACACAGATGTGATAATTGCGAAAAAAGAAAACCCCTTTATAAAGAATCCAACCCGGAGATTTGAAGAGTTAAACAATTTATGCAAAGCATTAGCGCTCCCTTCAATGATTTTCCGATCTTCGCTTGAGATTCCTCCCAAAATAATAAGGTTCCAAATGAGGTAGATGATCAGAGCCGCAAAAGTTCCTCTAAATAGAGCTGATTTTATCCCTTTTGCGTCATAGTTTAAGTAATGCGAAACCGTTGGGATCAGGTTTTGAAAGCCAAAAGAAAGAATGAACACAGGAATGGACCATATAATTGCGCTGGGGGTGGAAACAGTTTTTAAGTTAACGATATCGACTTGAGACATCCCTATATAAATTAAGCATACATAGAAAAAAAGCATGCAAAACACTAGAAACCTGTTGATGAAATCAACTTTTTTGGTAGTAAACAAAATAATATTAAATAGAATAAAAGCGTTAAAGAATAGATAATATGACTGAGAAAGATTAATTTTAAAAAGCCAATTGCATGCTTCTTGAATAATGATGCTCGATGCATTTAAATAGGCTGTTAATATTGAGTAAAATAAAAACAAAAATAGCCCTGCCCCAATAATTTTAGCGCCCTTTCCCAAAGTTTCGTTAAGAAGTCCCATCAGATTGATATTTTTTTTTGTATCCAAATAGACTTCTAAAACCATGAGTCCAGAAAAATACATGTAGAACCAGCCAATAAAGAGGGGGATAATGGATAGAATAAACCCAGAGGACATGGTTACCAGAGGAAGCCCTAGCATTCCTGCCCCAACACAACATCCCGTAATAAGAGCAGTTGCTCCAAATGCTGAATTCTTACTTTGTATAGCCATTTGCAATTTCCTCTCAAGCTCTTACAGCAGGGTATCATAGCGTGCAGATGTTATTCAACCTGAGTGTTGAGTTTATTTCACTCATTCTCAGGTTATTCAAGTTTTGGAGTTGTTTGGATATTCACTGCATTCGGGAGGTACCGAGTGGGGGGACTAAAGGCTGCTGCAAAAAGAGCGGTAAAGAGGAAAAACATCATCCGCCCAGAGTTGTAAGTCCAGAGAAAATGATCGATAAGGCCAAGAAACAGAAAGGAGATGAAAATGGATCCAAGGGTTAATCGGAGAGGGGTCATTTCACTTTTTCTTAAAAGACGGAGAAGGGAAAAGAGAAAGAGTCCTATCAGGACAAGGCCAATGATTCCTGTCTCAGCGGCAATCTGGAGGTAGATATTATGGGAGTGAGTTCCTATTTCATTTGCCCCTTCATATTCAGGGTGAAGTGTCCCGTAGGGGAAGAGAGAATATCCGTTGTACCCAATTCCTAAAAGAGGGTGGGTTTTAAAAAGGAGAACAGCCAAATGAAAAAGGAGGAGCCGCCCTTGATCCGAGTTTGCCGCTATAGCGTTATAGTTAAAAAATCCTCCACGAGCGATGAGCTGTTTAAAGAGAAGAGCGAAGACTCCCAGACATCCGAGTCCGAGGAGGAGAGATAAAAGAGTCAGCTGTTTCCTTTCTTGAAGGGAGAAAGAAGATCGTTTGATCCAACCTACTGCTAAAGAAAGGAATGTTCCGAGGATCCATGCAAAAATAGATCCTCTTGAGAAGGTGAGTCCCAGAGTTAAAATGAAGAGAGGAATCGCAAAAAGTAAAAGAGCTTTACATCCTTTTCTTTCTGTGGTGATAAAGAGAAAATATCCAATAAAAAGGGCAATTAAAAGATAGGTGCCAAAAACATTGGGATGGTCAAAAGTTCCTAAAGAGCGGAGAACTTGAGAGTGACCCTCAGGAATCCATGGAAGGAGGTCAAAAAAAGTTCTATTTATCTCGTTCATCGGATAGACAGGAGCATCCTTCATATAAGGGGTCACTTGAGGCTCGTTTAAAAAGGTGAGTCCTAAACTGTGTTGAAAGAGAAACTGTCCTATCCCAATAAAAGACTCTAAAAGTGCTACAATAAGAAAAGCCCAAAGGATAGGCTGAATGAGATTTGTTTGCTTTTGAAATAAAAGATAGAACAAATGAAATCCCATAAAAGCAATCATGAGTCTTAAAGCGAAAATGTATTGGGTAAAATAAGAGGAAAAGAGAGAAAAAAGGATGGAGAGAAGGGCAGCACCTATATAGAGAGTTAAGTAGCGGGAGTGACGATTCAGAAAAAGATTTTTGACACGGATCTCTTTCAGAATAAGAGCTCCTATTACGAGACCAATGATCCAAATTTCTGTTAAATAAAAATGGATATATTTTTGAAAGAGAGAAGGGATTTTGAAATCAAAAGAGGCGTGTCTTTCAAAGTGGTGAACAAACGAAATCGAAACTCCACGAAAGACCTTAAAAAAAACATTCAAGAAAGGGAAGAGGATAAAAAGCGCCCCACTAAAAAAATAGAGAAGTTTTTGTTTGGTGCTATCAGAAAGTATGTAAAATTGAGATTTCATGGCGTCGCATTATAATTTTTTGCGCAGATTTCTTTCCACTTCTTTATGAGTAAAGCTGCTAAAGGGGCCGCTTCTTTTCCATAATCACCAAATTTTAAATAGACGATGACAGAAAGATCAGGCATATCAATCCGATAGTCATCACCCTCCTTAAAAGAAAGGGCTCCAAACCAAATATCTTTGCACATCAGAGGCTCTGTTTCACGATCCAAAAAGGGGCGGTAGACAAATTCAGCGGTTGATGTTTTTCCAATAAAGTGGGGTTGAATTGCCTTGTAGTCAGAGATCCACTTAGGATGTTCATAAAGGGCCCGTATTCGATAGGGTTGAACGGGTCCTTTATCTCCCATGACAACCCGTTTCATCCCTTCCAAAAGCTCAAGACGCACCCTGGAGGGCATCTCCATCGTCCTTTTGACCTCTCGTTTGATTTCCTGCACTCCCTCCTCATTGGCCTTCAGCTTAACAATCTGAGGTTTCAAAACTTCTCCCCCATTCCCGATCGTTGCAAGCATCGAGGCGGATTGCAGGGGGGTCACGACAAGAGAGTGTTGTCCAATCGCAAAGGCGTAGAGCCCTGTTTGATTTGAGCGGATATCGTCAGGAACATACCCTCCAATCTCCCCAAATAGGTCAATTCCTGTTGGTTTTCCAAACCCAAACCGCTCCGTTGTTTTCTGCAGGTCTGCAGGGTGCTCTATCACTTCACTTGCTAAGAGAGAGAAATAAATGTTACTTGACCGTTCCATTGCCGAGCGGAAGTCTACTTTCCCCAAAGAGGCATGGCTTCGTGGCATCCGCCCCCCTTTATGGTAGCGGGTAATAGGGGTTCCATCGAGATAGCGCCCCAGGATGATCCCTGTATTCGTCATCAATTTCGGATTGCACTCATCGATGATGTCAAGAGGGTTTAAGTCGCGCAAAGGAAGGTGATGATCTTCATGAGAGAGATAGACTTGTTTGAGCGCTTCATACCCCGTTACGACTTTAAAAATTGAACCGATCGGAGTGGCCTGTCCATACGCAAACGACTTTCCAAACCCAAATCCCCCTCGAGGATAAAACGCCCCTGCAAGCCCTTGGAGTGTTTTCTTCCTCAGGGAAAAATAGGATCCATAAAGAGGGGCGATCAGCTCTTCATAGGAGCGGATGCTCGCTAAAAGAGAGAGAGAAGGGGATTGATGTCTCAAGTGGATGAGCGCCTGTTTTAAAGAGCCTTCCACTTCCTGACTTTTTAAGATCAAATGAAAAAGGAAGGGGTGGAGCTCTTTATGATCGGAGACATTTCCATAAATAAAGGCATCAAAAAATCCCCATTTATTTTCTTTCCAAAACTCTGCAAAAAGCTTTTTCTCAGCCTCTTCCAAGTAATCGGTATAAGGATGTGCGTAGGTCTTTCGCTCCTTCTCATCCTCCCGTTTTTCTTTCATATAAGCCTTAAAATGTTTTTTGCGCCAACGGGGGAAAATCCGCTTGTGATAAAGGTCAAAGGCCCGCGCCTTCACTTCTTTTTTCACTTGGACAAAGGCCTGAGAGAGCTCTCGATATTTTGCAGGGGAATAATTTCTCCCTTCCGCTGCTGCTTCATCGTCAAACAAATCACCTGGAGCCATCAAACGGAGAAGGTCAAGGAAAAGAAGTTTATCTTTATTGGACTCAATCGATTTGAAATAGGGATCAATTTCCTTCCGTATCTCTTTAACAAGAGAAGAACACGCCTCGTCTTCTTTCCCTTCAGGGTAGAGGAGGGCGACAATTTCTCCCATCGTCTCTTTTTGAAGGATCCTCTTCAGAGCTTCCATCACATGTTGCACATGAACCCCCTCATAAATAGAGGAGATTTTTCGAAGATTTTTCCTCACCTGACAATGAAGTGAAAGGATGTGGTCGAGATAATTGTCCCAGGTAAGAGGTTTCTTTTCGGTAAAGCTTTCAAGCTCTCGCTCCATGGGGATAAATCCATCCCAAATCATTCCGATATATCTGTCATTTTCAAGCCATTTTCGGATATTGTTCATCTTTTCATCTTTTCCCTTGTCGGTCAGGATAAAGTCATTGGGATCAAAGCGGGGATAAGAGGCCATTGCGACAATTTCTCCCGTTGCGGGAATCATCGCAACAATCGCCCCCCCTTTGATCCAAGGCGAGCGGATCTTTTCATGCCCTTTCCCCGCTAGCGAAAAGTGTTTTTCCCGATCTTGTTCACTTAAGACCAAAAGCTCTTCTGCATACTGCTGAAGTTCTAAAGAAATTGTCAGAAGAAGACGGTTTCCAGCCTCTGCTCCTCTCCCTCCTGGAAGATCCCGAATAAAGCGCCCTTGAACACCGATCTCCACCTCCCTTTTCCCTACTTTTCCTCGGAGGTCCTCATCAAACTTCCGCTCGATCCCAGACTTTCCCACCTGCGCATGAATCGTATACGCCTTCTCTTTCAGCTCACTTAACCTTTTCTCCACATCATGACTACTATAAAATCCTTTGGGGAGAGGGACAGGAAGTCCCTCTTCTCGCTCTTCTAGAAAGAGAGAGAGTTCTTTGATCTCTCCTGCAATAGCGAGGTATTGCTTTTCATTAATGGCCCCCAAATAGCCAATGATATCCGACCCCACCTTCCCCTGAGGGTAATACCGCTTCGATCCCCGTTGCATGGTAAGACCTGTCCAATCCTTTTCCATAAAACGGAGGCGATAATAAAGCTTTTCAGAAATATCCTCTTTTAGGACAAAAGGGGTATTCGGAAAGATCGATGCTTCACTATAAATCAGATCCTCGATGGCTACGGGATCCATCTCAAGCTTTTCCCCCAGCATCTTCGAGAGCTTTTCAATATAGCGTCGCCGCTCATACACCTTGACCTTTTTCCCCTTCTCATTTCGGACCCACGTTGTGAGTGGAATTTCTCGAATCCGATCAAAACAAACCGCAGCGTTGTACTGCACCTTGTTAATCGCTAGAGGAATATTAAACCGATCACGAATTGTTCCCCGTGGGGCCACCTCCACCACTGTCCGCCTCTGCGGCTTCAGTGCTTTTTCCAAATACTCATCATGCTTAAGGGTTCCTAAATACCACACCCGAAGAGCAATCATCAAAAATGCCACCATCACTAGGTGGAGGACATGATTGGCTTTATGAGGAACATCGGGGTTAACATTCATATCCTCAACATTATCAAAAACCCAAGAGGAAACGCAAAAGAAAAACCCAAGAGGAGTACCCCTTGGGTTTTAAGTCTAGTCCCTAGACTTTAATGAAAGGTGCATCTAATTTAGCATGCCACAGCAGCAGAATTCCGTTTAGAAAGGGTGTACTGCTTTTCGATTGCTTCGAACTGTACCAACGCATTATCCAGAAGGGCATTTATGTCGTTTGAATCTTCCTGTGTTGGTAGTGAAGTGTCAAATATCTGAGTCACTTTTTCAGTTGTTAGTTGGTCGTTTTTGTTGTTTGTTGCGACCAGATTTTGAGTTGCAACGCTTGATACTTGACGTACCTTGTCAGAGTGCTTTTGCAATGCTGCTTGAAAAGGTGCACTCAAGAGAACTCCCATCTTTTGGCTTGTTTTTAGAGCCTTAAATTGCTCAACCACTTCCGCAGAGGTTAGCTTTGGAGTCTTTTTCTCTTCTTTTTCCTTTTCTGTCTTTGTGGTGCAGTGTTCATAGATCTTCCATCCACCGTATGCGAGACCAGCAATCATAAGGGCGCCTCCTGCATAGGTTGCAACCTTTCCCCATGGGAAGCTTGCCGCAGCTTTTTCGTTGGTAAATTCTTGTGCCCAACTTAGACCCTTATTTTGACATTTTTGTGCTAAAAGTTGTCGAGATGCAGGATTTTGCATATCAAAACCTGGTCCCTGAAGAGAGTCCCAAATCTCATTGTAAGTTTTAAGCTGCTCCTTTGGTATCGAAGCATTCAATTGGTTAAGATCACAATTGAAATTGAAATACTCACTTACCCAAGGATGATTAGGTTGAGCTAATGGCGTATTATTATTCCATGCTGACTCAAAAGTTGCTTCAGAGCCCGAAGGAGTAGGATGGTTGTTCTCTAACGCTTTAAACTCTTTGAGAGTGTCTTCGAGAAGTTGATCAGTTTCTTGGTTGGCAAACTCTTTTACCAAGTTGTTAGGTGAAGATAATCCCGTACCTTCAAAAGGTTCTGCTGTATTAGAGTTATTGGTAAACTCATTTACCCAATCATTATTATTAGGTTGAGCGAATGCCGCAACTGCTTGAGGCAGCTGTGGTGCATTGTTTATTGGAGCAGTTAGTGCACTAGCTGTTGGAGAGGGAAAGGGTTGCGCGGCAGTTGTTGCAGGAGTGAGAACAGATCCTCTGACTATATTTGCAGCGGTGGTTCCTTGCCATCCAAAGTAAGCTCCTGCAAGGCCAAGCATTGCAGCTGCTCCTCCTAAGTAAGGGAGAAGCGATTTTGCGTAATAGACGGTCAACATTGCGCAAGGAACGGCAATAGCTAGGTTTAGAGGCCCCATGCCGAGAGTTCCAGTAAAAAGAATAAAAAAGATTAAACTTGTTACGAGAATCGAGCCGATGTTGTCTTTGAAAAAACTCAAGAAAGCGCCAATGGCAAGTTCTTCTGATGGCTTAGAATTTGAGTCTGTTTGATTCGCCTGTGCTACTTGTGTAGCAGAAGGATTAGTAAAAAAATTAATTAAATTTTCCATAAGTTTAACTCCCTTTCATTTGTTTGTGCCGTCATTATTATAAAATCTTGATTATTTATCAAATAAAATAAAAATTAAAAATTAATTATTATATAAATGTATTATATAATTTTGGTTTTTAAATGTTTAGTATCTGATTATCAATAGGTTAAGATTCTATCATTTTAAGGTCAAACAGGGGCGGAGAGTCATGCAACACACATCAATAAATTTTTTAATATTACGAACTCACCTTACGCACGCAGAATGGAGGATAAGTGTATTCTTTTGATCCCCAGTGGCTTAAAAAATGCTCATCCTATTCAAGAATAGGATTGCGCTTTTTTAAGCCACTGAAAATCAAAATAAAAGCATTCTCCTCTCATTCTGCGTGTGTAAGGTGAGTTACGAATACATACTCCTTGTAGTTCAAAGACCCAGGAAATTTCAAAATCTGCGCTTTAATTTTTTGATCGATGAGGGAGCCCTTATACGAATGGATAAGAGCGACTGAAGAGATTAGAAAGGTAAAACTGTTCTTTCAAAAATCTTGCGCCCAAAGGGTGTCCGTTTGAGCTCACAGTGTTTGCTTTTGAGCCGCTTCCCAAATTTCATCAAAAGTTTGAATCTGCTCTTGTGGTATCGAAGCAAGCAACGGCGTCGTTGGTATTTCTTGAAGATACTCACTTACCCAATCATTGGGTTGAGCTGATGCTGTATTATGCCATATTGCCTGAAAAATGTTTTTAGAACTCGAAGAAATTGTGAACCCTTCCCTTAATGTTTCGGGGTTATTGGCACACTCATGCATAAGAGAACGTCTCTTTAGAAGAGACGCGACTTCTGGGTTTCTTGTTGAGATGATGATTGTCTGTTGCGCAAGTGCATCTATTGTATCTTGGTGTGTAGGAGCTATCCTTTCTTCGTTATGTTGTTGAAAGAGGTTTTGTGCAAAATTTGCTTCAACAGAATCTTCTATACGTTCCATAAAAATAATCTCTCTTATTTTGTTTTGTGATATTTATAACAAAAATAGTTATTATTTAACAAATGAAAATAATATTTATATAGTATATTTTATTTTAAATTGTGCTGTGCTTGATTTGAAAAGGGTAGTCGATGTGCGCGCGATGCAAAGAGTCTCAAAGTAGGTTCTTGAAAGAGAACAACAATGAAATTTCCCATAGAAAGGACTTAAAGATTGGCAATACTTTGATGACACACCAAGCGTACGAGAGGAGTTATTGACCTGAGTTTTGGGTTTATTTCACTCATTCTCAGGGATTTTTCTCTTTCTTCTCGGTCTTTTTATCTCGAAAAGGGCACTTTGGCCCTTCTCTTCGATAAAAATCCCAAGAATCTAAGAGAACTCTCCTATGAGAATAAGCAAAATAAACTCAAAACTCAGGTTATTGAGAAATTATTTGGAGGAAGAAGGTGTTGTTGTCAGGGCTGCTTCTTTTTCAAGGTACTTTGCCATGACAGCTTGCATCTCTTTCTCAGCAGGAGTAGAGGGGGTCATTTTCCCCCGTCCTAAAGCAAGAAGATACTTATGGGTTGCTGAAGAGGCATAAATCTTAGGAAGAACGGCGACTGCTGTGTCGACGTGAGCCTTGATTTTGGGATCAATAAGATCTCCTTTGCAGGCCTCTTCCATCTGCTTGATCTTTTCAAGCTGAAGAACAAGGATTTTTTTTGCAAAAGAATCATGATCTGTTTTCTTTTGAGTATAAGCGATTTCTAGGGCGATATTCTTGATCCAGAATTCAATATCGATTGCAATAAGCTTATTTTCAATGGGAGAGAGACCATCCCCTTTAAATTTGTGGCTTAAGGCATGAATATAATCGAGACTCTCTTTCTCTTGGTTGTTTGGAGAGAAGAAGATCATGTCATGGACTTCGAG
>Ga0075163_10007072_pt1 | contig 14872 bp, 12 predicted proteins | sample JI1023141ADNA_FD_71478 | JGI IMG/M metagenome (GOLD analysis project Ga0075163, IMG submission 71478) | Wastewater effluent complex algal communities from Wisconsin, to seasonally profile nutrient transformation and Carbon sequestration -... | ecosystem: Engineered > WWTP > Effluent > Algae...
GGACCGCGGCGTGGGCTGCGACCTCGCGGAGAATCTCGCGCCCGAGGATGGCCGGCCAGACGTGGCCAACCGCCACATCCGGGCTCGGCAACGCCTCGCTCGAATCCGCAGGCGCCGGGGTCGCTGAAGAAAAGGCGGGTTGGGGAGCGCGTTCCGGTTCCGGCTTCGGGACCGACGGGGCGGGAGGGCCTGAAGCCCCGCTGAGGCGACTCAGAACGTGTTCGGTGCGAAGAAGGGGGTCGGGCTCGGGGACAAGTTGCAGGCGTCGGTAGAGCTGTTCATGGCCTTCCACTTCTTCGCCGAATCCGCGCACCCCACCGCTGAGCAGTAACTTCTGAGCGCGGTTGGCGGCAGCCCGGATGGCCAGGACCACGGTTTCACGGACGCCGGCGCCATCAACCACTCTCGTCCCGACCACGGGAGTTGAAGGCGGGAGGGAAAGGGCGGAGAGCACTTCCTTTGGCGGCAGCGCGCCGGGAAGGTCCTGCTTGTTCGCCTGCACGACCAGGGGCAGGGTCAGGGAGAGGTCGGCCAGCATCCGGCGGGCGATGTCCATGCTCGTGGGCTGGCTGTCGGTCACGAGCACCACGGCATCCGCGGCCTCGACAATGGGGCGTCGCCGATGGTCCATCACCGCCTGCCCGGGAACGCTCACGAGCTGACAGCGAAGCGGGTATCCGCCCACGAGGCCGCCATCAAGCTGCAGCCACTCGAAAAAAAGGGTGCGGCCGGCGACGTCGCCGTAGGAAACGAGGTCGGAACGGCGTGTCCGCGTGAAGTACTGACAGAGCTGCTGAAGGTTGGTGGTCTTGCCGGCATGCGCGGGTCCGTCGTAAACGACGCGGACGACGAGCCGTTGCTCTTTTTGATCGAAGACCGCCATGGTTCCTTGCCGTTTGGCTGAAAGCCCAGGCCGGCGACGCTGGTCGCCGGCCGGGGATTCCCCAGTTAGGCCGCCGCCTCGATGCCGGCCAGGCCGCCGCGCGCCTTGGTGAGCACCATGCCCAGGTTGGCCGAGGCACGGCAGACCGTCACCAGAACCAGGTCTTCGTTGCGCTTGCCGCGCTGGAAGATGTGGATCAGATTGTCGGAAAGGACGATGATCTCCTGGAAGTAGTGATGGCCGTCTTCCTTGACGCCGCGGGTGCGCCGGAAGAGGCTTTCGATGGCCGCGACGTTCTGGCCCTGAAAGATGTCGCCGGTTGCCGCGGCAACCAGATCGAGCACTTCCTGGGGATGGCTGTCGACGGTCTTCACGCCCAGCAGCATGCCCGTCTTGATGTCAACGAATCCGGCGGCCACGCAGTCCGGCACGGCCTTCTGGAGATTTGCGAGTTCTTGGTCGAGTCCCATTCGGGGTTCCTTTGGTTTCTTGAGGTTGTGGTTGGTGGTTAGAGAGGGCCGCGTCTTAGGGGACGAGCGGTTCGACGACCGGGATGGAGGCCTTCAGTTGCGCCCATCCCATGCCGATGTTGGTTGTCTTCTTGGTCACGAGCATGATGACGGCCTTGCCGCCCTTGATCGTCTTCGCGAAGTGGAAGTTGTGCTCGGAGGTCACGTGAATCTCCTGGAAGTAGTGCTCGCCGTTCTCCGGAACACCCCGGTGCGCGCGGACGAGCTGTTCGACGCGTCCCACGTGCTGGCCGCGGAAAAGGTCCATGGTCGCCGCGGCCACGATTTCGTTCAGGGTCTGCGTGTACTGCGAGGCGTTGTGGATTCCGAGCAGCATTCCGGTGTCAAGGTCGACGATTCCGCAGGCCACGGCGCCATCCACCTTGCCGACAACTTCACGGCAGGCATCATCAATTTTTCCCATTGTTCTTCCTCTAGTGTTCTTGTGTTAGTTGGGCGCGTTTACCTGAGCCATGGCCGGCTGGCGCCCCGCCACCGACTGACGTTCGATCGAAAGCGCCCGGCGGCGCTCTGGCCGCTGAGGCTTTCGACAATTAAAAGGAGCAGTCCCGTGTCAGCGTCCCACGCAGCGAACGCGGCGGCCTCCGGACCCACCCACTCCACGGACCCGTGGGACGCCGCGCCGGCAAGGCGAGCGGCCAGCGATTCGATTCCGGTCAGGGCGTCAGACCACCCGTGCGCCTGCAGACCTCCTTGCAGCACCTGGGCCTGCGGGCTGCCGAGCGGCGACAGGAACACAGAGGCCTCGGGGGCGAGACGCTTCACCTCAGCCTGCACGCCGTCCCATAACGCCCGCGCCGAACCTTCGAGGGTTGGCGGCAAAGCCCCGGTTGCTCCCTCGCCTGCGCTTCGTCGGAAAGGCGGCATCCCTCGAGCAGCAGCTCCTGCCACGAGGACTGGATGGTGCGCGTGGTGGCGCGCGTTCCGTTCTCCATGCTGAACGCTCCGCCATCCCAGGTCATGATGCGGTAGAACGCGGCCTCACCCTCGGCGTCGCCACAGGTGGCGTGGGTGATGCAGCCCGAGTCGAAGTAGATCTCGCCGCGCTCCCCGCCACGATGAATGCGCAGCATGCCCGTGGTCTGGCCGATAGCGTAGATCTGGATGAGATCGGGCAACAGCGGGAGGTCGATGGCGCCGGAGAAACCGGTCCGCGGCGTGATCGCTCGCTCCACCGCCTCCATGAGCCGTTGAAAGGTCGCCGGCTTTTCTATGAACTGCACCCCGGCCTGACGCTTTATCTCTTCCCTCACCTCTGGAGTTCCGTAGGCGCTCACGATGATGACGGGGAGTTGAGCGGAGGCCTGGCGTCCCGCCACGAGGAGATCGAGTCCGGTGAGCCCGGGCATCCGCAGGTCCGTCACCAGAACGTCCGGGGGATTCGACTGAATGGCCTCTCTGGCCAGGACGGGATCGCTGAAGCCATCAAAGACAAAGTCCGGTCGCGTCATCTGTCCCTGCTTCAGCAGGCTCCAGACCAGGGTTTCTTCGTCATCGACGAACACGACGCGTCTCATCGCGGCGCCTCCGGCAGGAAGACCGAGAACACCGTACGTCGGCCCGGCGAGGACTCCAACCGAATGCGCCCGCCGTTCTCCCGAACCAGCTTCTCCGCTTGGGAGAGACCGAGCCCGATCCCCCGCGCCTTCGTGGTGAAGAAGGGGTCGAAGATCCTGCGGGCCAGAGGCTCCGGGACGCCCGGACCATCGTCGATGACGTCGATCTGGACGACCCGTTCCCCGTCGCGCGAGCGGTCCTGCGCGGGAGTCGAGCGCACCGTGATCTCGGCGCGGGTGCTTTCGCCCGCAGCCTCAACCGCGTTTTCGATGAGGCACATGAGAGCCTCGACAATCTGGGCCGGATCGCAGAGAACGGCGGGAAGCGCCGGCTCGAACGAAGGCTCTATGGCTTGTGTTCCCGCGCCCCACCGAAGCGACATGGCCCCGCACGCGCGATGCACCACGGACTCGGCGGCCACCGAAACACGTTGGGCGGGCCTGGGTTCTCCGAACTGAACGGCCGCGCGCAGGAACTGTTCCATCCGCGCGACCTGGGTGAGCATGCGCATCGGGTACTCATGACGCCGATCGCCATCCGGCAGTTCGATCAAGAGCGACTCAGCCAGAGCCTGCAATCCGGCGAGGGGGTTTCGGATCTCGTGGGCCAGGGCGGCCACGAGATTTCCGATCGCGTTCACCCTCTCGACCCGGCGGCGTTCCGAATCGAACCGCCGCTGGTCACCGATGTCCCTGAAGAGCAGGACATAAGCCATGTCGGTTGGGGCCAGGCCGCTCGTTCGCATCAGGGTCACGCCCAGATCGAGATGTTCGCCGGCTCCGGTAACCAGCGCGACATCGACGCGAGCCTCGTCGCCCTCGGCAAGAGTGTCGAGCGCCGTCATGAGCGCATGGCATTGGCCGAACGCCTTCAGAAGGTCGAGGCCCACACACGCGAGGATGTCGACCCCCAGCGTTTCTGCGGCGGAGCGATTGGCGAACGTGATCCTCCGGGTCATGTCGGCGGCGATCACTCCGCTGTGTATCTGCCCAAGGAGCGCTTCGGTAAACCGGCGACTGCCATCCAGGCGCTGGAGGAGATCCTGGGTTTCATTGCGCCCACGGGTGAACCTCCCCGTCTCCGATCGCGTGGACTGGTCCTTGCGATCCGCGTCCAAGGTCTCGACGAGGCCTCTCTTCGCTTCGTTTCCCGCGGCGGTCACGGATTCCGGCGACCCCGCGAAGTGGGCCCACGATAGTTTTGCGGCATGCGAACCGAGGCGCAGAGGGTGAGCTGAAGAGCCGACATTTGCCTTCCCCCGAGCAAGTCGCATGCCCGGTTCGGGGCGATGACAATCGCGGCAAAAGGCCACCAGATACCAGGAACCGCAAGGCGAGGGCTGTCCGGTAGCCGGAGCGCTCCCTGTCTGGAATCCGGACGAGCGCCTTGGCCCGGTGGCGGCCTTTCTCGCATAGCGAGTCGATCCCGTGGGGCGCGAGGTTGGTGCGGGACTTGCTCACCCTGGCCTGCATGAACAGTCCGGTAAACGTCTTTGGGGTCAGCCACGTCGACCTTCCCGTCGCCGACCTTACGGCTTCACTGTCGATCTATAGAGACCTGCTGGGATTCACAGAGAAGGCGCGAGCGGAGGGATGCGTCGATCTTGATGCTGGGGGGACCATCACCATTCGACTCGTCTCGTCCCCCAACCCCGAGCATCGAGCGTCCCTGAGGATCCATACCCAGACCGTCGAGACGCTCCAGAAGGTTCTCCTCGCCGCCGGCTGCCGGCTCGTGCATGAGCCCTTGCGCACCCCCGACCAGTGCCTGCAAGCCACCGTTCTCGACCGGGACGCGCACACTCTCTATCTCTGGAGGCCGTTGAGCGAGGACGAGTACGACTTTGTTCCCACGCTTCCCACGCAGATGACCTGGGAGCCCTCGGCCGATCTGCTTCTCAAGTCGCTGCTCAAGAGCGTGCCCGCACTTTTTCGCTCCCTGGCCAGATGGAAAGTCGTGCGCTGCGCCGAGGACCTTGCCAGCGCATCAAGGACCGTGACCAGGGAAGAAGTGATACGAGGCTTCATTCTCGCGAGCCCGCGAGTAACCCGCGGCCGAAATCGTCAGCCCCTGATTGCCCACGGCGTCGATGTCGACCTCTACGACGAGGACTGGAAGGCCGATTGAGTCGAGGGCCCACTCCCCTTGAGGTATCCTCGCGCGCTTTGGTGGAACTCTCCCATCTGTCCGTGTCGACTGTGATTCTGGGTGTGGGAGCGGCCCTCCTCGCGGGCCTGGCGCTGCTCTCCCATTTTCGCTGGCCGCGCCGGCTGGCCCCTTCCTTCTCGGCGGTCTCTTCGGGAGCCGCCTTGTGGTTGGCCTGCCAGGCCCTGGAGACCCTCACCACCGATCCGTCGGTTCACTATCGCCTGGTGCAGTTGTCCTTTGCGGGCATCGTCGTCCTGCCTACGGGATATGCGGTTCTGGCCGCTCGCGTCGCCGGTTTCTCGGGATTCTCCGGATGGCTTGGTGGCCTGGTCGTGGCCTTCGGCCCCGCACTGACCCTGGTGGTGGTGCTCACCAACGACTGGCATACCCTTTTCTTCATGCACCCGGAATCGGGCGGCCTGCTCCCTGGTCGCGCGTACTGGGTTCACGTGGCCTACTCCTTCGCAGCCTTTCTCTTCGCGCTGGCTTTTCTCGGCTGGGCGGCGGTGCGCCGGCATGGACGGTTTTCCTGGCGTCTGGCTCTCGCTATCTTCGCCACTGGTTTGCCGCCGCTGGTGAGCGTCTTCGACCTCGCGTCGCCCGGGCGTCTCGCCATCGTCGATCCCACAGCCTCCGCCGTCTTCGTTTCGATTGTGTTGTGGTATCTCGACATAGGCCATCTCGACCTTCTCGCCTCCCTTCCATCGGATCGCGGTGCGGCCTTCGCCAACGCACCCGAGGCCCTCCTGGTTCTCGACGGTCGGGGGCGCGTGACGGATTTCAGCAATCGGGCGGCCGAGCTGCTGCAAGTCCCGACCGATTCGATCCGAGGCAAGGAGATCGAGACTCTGCTCCCCGACGCCGAGTCCGCTCTGGTCGCGTCCGGGCGGCGAACCGCGCGGATCCGTGTGACTCGCGGCTCACAGAGCCGCCTCATCGGTCTTCGGGTCTCGGAGATCGCCACGCCGACGGCCGATGGAGAGAGGGTGCTTGCGATTCGTGACGAGACCCGGACGGAAGAGGAACTCGCGGCCGCGCAGAACCGATACCTGGAGTTGTTCGATGAACATCCTCACGCCCAGATCATCTTTCACCCGGTGACCCTGCGGATCCTGTCCGCGAATCGCACGGCGGTAAGGGACTACCAGCATTCTCTGGACGAGCTGCTCGAGATGTCGGTGGACTTGCTGTGGGCGCCTGACGCGAATTCCAAGACCACAGGCTGGGCCCCGCCCACCACCTCCATTCAGCCCGCCATCCACCGCCGGAAGGACGGCGAAGAGTTCGACGTTGAAGTCAGAATCCGCATCGTCGGCGTCGGCGAGGATGTTGTGAATGTTCTCGAAGTGGACGATGTCAGCGGGCGGATGAAGGCCGAGCGCCAGGTCGAGCGCCTGAGCGCCTTTGCCTCCACGACGGCTGCCTTGTGGCGCTCGACCGTGGATTCGATCGAGTCGCCTCTGATTGTCCTCGACGGTTGCGACAGGATTTTCGCCCTCAATCCGGCCGCGGTCAGCGCTCTGGGTGTTGAAAGCGACACATCCTTCGGTCGACCCTTCAAGGATTTCGGGGCCCCCGGCTGGTGCCCTGTCGCGCTGGAGGCGGTCCTGGAGTCGCGCCGTCTGGGGGCGAGTGTGGAACGTCCCTTCCTCGACGCCTCCGACAATACTTCAGCCGTCATCAAAGTCAGTCCGGTTGCGGAGGCGAGCGACGTCGAGGGAGCGCGCGTGGTGATCCTGATCCTCGACACCACGCAGGTCGTCCGGATGGAGCGCAGGGCCGCAAACGACGCGGCCTTCATCAGGCTGGGAACGCTCGTGGGTGCGGTCGCTCACGACGTGCGCGGTCCGCTGGCCAGCCTGGGCATGAATCTCGACGCGTTCCAGGCCGAGATCGGGGGGGGGCCGCAGGTCGAGGCCGCCCTGGCCCCGATCCATCGCAGCCTGGGTCGGATCAACGCGCTCATGCAGGCGCTCCTGGAGTACGGGCGACCGGATGGGCACTTTCGATCCGCGGCCAATCTTCACCAGTTGGCCCGCATGGCCGTCGATGCGCGGCGCCGGGATGCCTCGGCGCGCGATGTCACCCTTGAGTTGCATGGTCAGACCGACGTCAGAGGACATCTCGACCGCCCCCGCGTCCTGCAGGCGATCGACAATCTGATCGGGAACGCCGTCTACCACTCGCCCCCTGGCGCAGTGGTGGAGGTGCAGGTCGAAGGCCGGCAAGAGGGCAACACGCAGTGGCTTGTGTGCCGGGTCTCGGATCGAGGGAAAGGCTTCAAGCCCGATGAACTCGCGCGGGTCTTCGAGCCCTTCTATTCGCGTCGCGCGGGGGGCATTGGGCTGGGCCTTGCGATCGTGCAGCGCATCGCGGAACAACACGAGGGTCGGGCCTGGGCGGTGAACCGCGACGGCGGCGGAGCGGCCGTGACTTTGGAGCTGAAGGGGGCCTGACGCCCGCGCTCCATCGCTGGTCGGGCCGCCCCAGGCTCCTGACCTGAGCCCAAACTAGGCGCGGGGCGCGGGCAGGCGCACCGTGAAGGTGGCGCCCTCGCCAGGCTGGCTTTCGACGTCGATTGAGCCGCCCATCAAGATGACGATGTGCCGGGTGATCGAAAGTCCCAGTCCTGCCCCGCCATGCCTCCGAGTCAGCGAATCGTCTCCTTGGGTAAAAGGCAGGAACAGTCTGGGAAGCAGCTCGGGGGGGATGCCCATTCCGGTGTCGCGCACGAACAAAGTAAGAGCGTCCGGCTCGGTCCAGGCCGCGCCCAGGATCACTTCCCCCTGCGTGGTGAACTTGATTGCGTTCCCGATCAGATTCAGGAGGATCTGACGCAGGCGCGCAGGATCGGTCAACAGCAGGGGCGGGAAGGCGGGATCGACTTGAAGGGAGACCCGGGTCGATCGGGCCGACGCCCCGGCCCGGAAGAAGTCGATCGACGTCTCGCAGGCGGCCCGCACGTCCGTCGGTTCGAGTTGAATCTTCAATGCGCCCGACTCGACACGTGACAGATCGAGCACGTCCTCGACCAGCCCCAACAACGCCCGGCCCGAGTCGCGGACGGCCTCCGCGTACTCACGCTGGTCCGGTTTGAGCGGGGTAAGAAGCAGGATCTCATTCATGCCTATCACACCGTTGAGCGGCGTGCGCATCTCGTGGCTCATGTTGCCGAGGAACGCGGTCTTCGCCCGGTTCGCGGCCTCCGCGGCGAACCGGGCGTCTTCGAGTTGCAGGGTGCGCACTCGAACCTGCGCCTCGAGGTTCTGGTTGAGCGAATCAACTTGCGACTGAAGGTGTCCGAAGCGGTCGGCCATGGCCGCTCCGAGGAAGATCGCGAAAAGCCCGAACCCGTATCCGCCCACGAACCCGGGCCCCTGAATCAGGCGCTGGGTAATGGCGACATCGGTGCCGAATGCGACCGCCAGCACGACCACTCCCACCAGAATCAGCCCCGCCTCTCGACGCCCTCGGCGAAACGCTTGAATCACCCGAAACGGGATCCCGATCAGGACGGGCAGCACCCATGCGTTCCAGAACGGCAGGACGACCCAGTTGATCGCGAGCCCCGGCGTCAGCGCGACGGTTAGTAACAGAAGCAGGTGACTCGCCTGGTAGGCGCGCAGCCACCAGGGTCGAGGCAGAGCGAGGAAGACCGCGAAGAACTCAACGAGGACCGGCGTCAACACGTAGATGCAGGCGTACTCGAGTTCTTTGTACAGGATGAAGTGCTCACCAAACACGAAACGAAACTGTGTCCTCAGAAACGTATGCCCGGCCATCAATAACGCGGCGAGGGAGAACCAGAAGTACTCGACGCTGCCGCGCCGCGTTCGGTAGAGCAGCAGGTGCGCGACGCCAACGTACAGGAACAGCACGGAGAGAAGCAGCCTCGGGATGTCGCCGGTTGCGCTGCGCGCGGCGAGGTCCGCCAGCAGACCCAACTCCAGTGGCTCCGCGGTCAGGCCTCCCTCGTTGTCGAGCGCGTCGGGGTCGCGGGCCACCCGGATACAGAGAGTGGTGGTCCCATCCGGCTGAATCGCGGACCGGGGCAGAGCCAGGAGGAAGTGACGGTCATACTCGAAGCTCCGTCTTGGAGTGACGCTCTCCAGCGCCCGTCCGTTCGCGAAAACGCGCACGTCGGTCCACGCTTCGCCGATGCGCAGGCCGAGTTCGGCGGTGGAGCCCATCAGGTGCGGTGGAAGCGTCAACCGGCGCAGGTACCAACCGACCCGGGTGCGTTTCACGCCCTGGGCCGGCCATGCAGAGGGCGCATGGATGTTGATCCACGAATCGCCCTCCGCGCTCAGGGCGCCGCGCTGGAGTTCGACGAGCTCAGCCGAGGAGAGGTCTCCTGGGTGGAAGCGCCACTGGCCGGAGAGGGAGAGAGGTCCTTCGCCCTCACCGGTGGCGGCGAAGGCCGCTCCCAGGGAGAACCAGGCGACGAGGAACGCGGCCGCCGCTCGGTGCCGGGACGAGACGATCATCGACGCTCGTCGGAGGCTTTCCGGCCGGGATCAAGCCGCTCTGTCACTAGGCACGTGCCCCGAGGGGAAGCCAACGATCAAGGACCTGACGGATCTTGTCGAGGGTGGCGGGTTTGGTCAGACTCTCATCGATGCCGGCCTCACGGCACTTTCGCAGGTCCTCGGGAAACGCGTGGGCGGTGATCGCGATGATCGGGGTGCGGGGTCGGCGGCGCTCGCGTTCAAATTCGCGGATGGCCAGCGCGAGGGCGTGGCCGCTCATCTCCGGCATCTGAATGTCGGTCAGCACCAAACCGAAGGCTTCTTCCTGGAAGTACTGAAAGGCCTCGCGACCATCACTCGCGAGTTTGAAGGAGTAGCCCAGGATCCCGACCTGCCTCATCACGAGGATCTGGTTCATCTCGTTGTCCTCGACGATCAGGACTCGAGGCGTCGGTGAAGGGTGATCGGGCTCCACGGGTTGGGAGCGAAGTGTAGAGCCGAAATCGACAGGGAGGCTAGGGCTCATGAGGCGTCCTGCGGTTCGAGCACTCTTTTCGCTTCCGCGGCCAGGGCCGAAGCCTCGCGGGCGAGGTGCGGGTGCAAACGGCGGACCGCGCCCAGGTTGCCCGCACGTGCGTTTGATTCCGCCTCGGCGGCGAGGTTGGCGAGCGCCTGCCCCCCGAGCAACTGCGCCATGGACTTCAGGCTGTGGGCCGCGCGCTCGACGTCCTGCGACGGACCGTGTGAGTTCTTCAGCACTTCAATCGACTCCGCCGCCTCCTTCTCGAACTGATTCAGGAGGGCGGCCATGAATCCGGGAGACGTTCCCTCAAGGTGCAGCAATTCGCGTATTCGCGGAGGATCCAGGTGGACAGAATCGGAGATGACTCGTTCCCCGGTCGGGTTCGATGGGTTCGGGACTTCACTCAGGGGCAGCAGCATGCTGAGCAGGTCCCCTTTGCTGAAGGGTTTGGCCACAAAGCCATCCATGCCGGCCGCGAGGATTCGCTCGCGATCTCCCGCCATGGCGTTCGCGGTCAAACCGATCATGCGCGTGCGGGTCAGGCCTTGAGCCGCTTCATAAGAACGGATCCGGCGAGCCGCTTCGAGGCCGTCCATCAGGGGCATCTGCCAGTCCATGAGGACGACATCGAACGCGCTCTCCTGGAATGCCGAGAGGGCCGCCATCCCGTCCGAGGCAACGCGGACGGTGTGGCCAGCGCCTTCGAGCATGGAGCGCGCGACGGACTGGTTGAGCGTGTTGTCCTCCGCGACCAGGATCCGCAACGGCGCCGCCGCGGCCGCGGCCGGGGCGAGCAGCGGAACCGGTCGGGCGATATCGGCAACCCGACACGGCAATTCGAGTTCGAACGTCGACCCCACTCCCCGAGAACTTCGGACCCGAATCTCGCCCTTCATGAGGGTCGCCAGTTGTTTGGCGATGTGAAGGCCAAGGCCCGCGCCGTCTTGCGCCCTTGAGGAGTCCGTGCCCGCCTGACTGAAGGGCTGGAACAGAACCTCGAGCTGCCTCGCGTCCATCCCCACGCCCGTATCGGTGACCTGGAACAGGAGTTGACAGCCTCCCGGTGGGGAGAATCGCGCCGTGAGTTCCAGGGAGACGCGGCCACGCTCCGTGAACTTGATCGCGTTGCCCGCGAGATTGATGAGAATCTGGCGAACCCGGCCTTCGTCGCCCCGCACTCCTGAGGGAATGTCGGGCGCGCCCGTCCACTGGAACTCGATTCCTTTGGCTCGAGCCAGCGGCCGAAGCGTCTCCCACGCGTCCGCGACGACCGCGCGGGGATCAAACGCGCCTTCGACAACCTCCATTCGGCCCGCCTCGATCCGCGACAGGTCGAGAACGTCGTTGATCACTCTGAGCAAGCCACGGGCCGCTCCGTGGATTCCTTGCGCGTAGCTGAGCGAAGGACCTTCCAGATCGGCGTCCTGGAGCAGTTCGCTGAGCCCCAGAACCGCGTTCATGGGTGTTCGTATTTCATGACTCATCGTGGCGAGGAACCGTGTCTTCGCCCGGGTGGCCGCCTCGGCCGCCTCCATCGCCTTCTTCAGTTCCTCCTCCGCCCGCTTCCGGTCCGTGATGTCCTCCGAGATACCCACCAGATACTCGGCTCGCCCCTGGGCGTCGCGAAGCGCGATCTTGCGGGTGTGGAGAATTCTGGTTCCTTGCTCCAACGACCGCATGCGCTCCTCGGGAATGTCAGTGGGCACATGCATGGACAGGACCTGGCGGTCCTTCAAGACGAACGAATCCGCCTCCTCTTTGGGGAAGAAGTCGTGATCCCCGCGGCCGATGACGTCGGCGCGCCGCAAGCCCGTGAGTCTCTCCGCCGCCTTGTTGAACCGCACGAAGCGAAGCGTCTCCGCGTCCTTGACGAACACCATCAGGGGAAGGCTGTCGACGAGGGAATCGAGGAAGCGGCGGCTGCGTTCCGCCGCCGCTTGCGCCACGAGGCGTTCCGCCCTCTCCATGGCCAGCGAAGCGAAGCTTGCGACCACTTCGGCGAACTTACAGTCCTCCGAGGTCCAGGTCCGTCGGGCGTCATTGTCCTCGCAGCGGAGCACCCCAAGGGATTTTCCGCCCATGAGGATCGGCGCCTCGATCGCGAGGGAGGACAAAGCGGCCGCGGGGGATGCGGGAGAAGCAGGGTCGGGGCCGGCGTCCAGGGATGTCTCCGACGGCAGCGCCGGTTCGCCGGGAGTGTGCCGGTTCTCCTTCCATTCGTACAGATGCACGCGGGTCAAGCCTTCACCTTTGGCCTGTCGGCGAAGGACGCTGACCCGCTCGCACCGGAGAGTCTCGGCGCAGATCCGGGTCACGTCGGCCAGGGCCGCGGCGAGGCTTGTATCCCTCTGGACCACCGACCGGGAGAGCGCCAGCAACGCGGCATTCTGCCGACGCAACGCCGCCTCACCCGCTCGACGGATGCGAACGGATTCGCGCAGGGGGGCGGGTGCGGGATGCATAGAGTGGGATATCGGCACTTGCTGGTTGATGACCGGCGCTCCGCGCGGGTCCCAATGTCTTTCGCTGGAGGAGGGCCGCGCTATTCGCGAATGCGCACGACTTTCGCGCCCGCGTCGATGGGGGCATCCGCGTGAACGTACCCAATGGCGTCGGGGTTCTCTCGAACGTAGGCGATGACCTCGCGGTCCGACGGCCGCTCCGCGGGGGGGACGCCGCGACCGCTGAAAATGGCGGCCTGCCAGAATCCCTTTACTGCGCCGATCTCCTTTCGCAGAACAACCTTGGAGAATGCCGTCCGGGCCAGAGCCCGCTCCGGAAGGTCCACCGGGATCACGGACTTCCCACTCGACCATGTCGATGTCTTCTTGAGGAACATGCGGGCGATGGCTTCGCGGCTCAGTTCCGACTCGGGATTGCGGGCGTTGACGATGACCTTGAATCCTTCCTGGGCCCGCGCCGGGCAAGGGAATAGGCCGAGGGCGATGGCGGCGATGGGGATGAGGGTGAGGCGTCGGTGAAGTTGCATGGGAGGTGCCTTTGGCGTGGAGGTTGTGGCTAGAAATCGGCGGAGATCTGGGCGAAGAAGCTGTTGTCGTGCCGCTTCGTTGGGCCCCTGTCCGCGAGCCATTGGTACTCAGCCTTGAGACGGAGGTGTTCGTACACCTTCAGGTTCGCGCCGGCAGTCCAGCCCGACCGATCGTCAGCACCGAGGAGCGCCCGGTCCATGTCCACGTCGTCGCGGCGGAGGACAACCGTGACCGCGGGCAGCAGGTCGCGCGGAGCAATGACCGTGTAGCTTGCCTGGACGTAGTACCCGTTCTGCCTCAGGGCGGCCAGAGCGGCGCCTGCGGAGGTCACTCGATCCAGGCTGGCGCGGACATACTCGGCGCGGATCTCAACTCCCTGAAAGCGCGCGGCGAGGTCGGCGCCAGAGAAACGAAGGGAGGACGGCGTCGACGTGGCGTATCGCTCGCGATGAAGCGAAGCGCCGGCTTCGAAATAGGGCCACCGTACGTAGGAGGCGCGCCCCGAAAACGCCTTCGCGGAGTTGTTGTCCTGGGTCTGGCGGCTCCCGCGTCGGTTGGCCGCCGCCGCGTCGCCGAGGCCATTCGAGAGGGCGGCCTCATAGGTGAAAGCAGGATGCTCGCCGCGACCGACCAATCCCCCCACCTTGAGGCCGGTGGTGTAGAAGTTGCCGGGGACCACGTCTCGCAGGGCCAGAGGCCGCGATACGAGCTGGTTGATGGGCGCGTACCAGACGAATCTCTCGATCCCGAACGGCGCGTAGAACCGCCCCGCCGTGAACTCCGCCCACGGCTTTGCCTTGAGCGCTATGAAGGCCTGGTCGATCTCCACCAGTTCGCTCGCGTGCTCAAACTCCACCTCAATGTGCGTCATGAGGTTCTTCCTGATGGGCGTGCTGAGGAAGATGTTCGCGTAGTGGAGATCGAAGGTGGAAACGCCCGCGCGGGCTCCATTCGCCTGAGAATCCAGGTATTCGAGGGCCACAAACCCGTGGAGGCGCACCTTGAGATCCGTGCCCCCATAGTGAAGGCTCCCGCCGGCCCACGACCTCGAGGGGAGGTAATCGGCCCGATCAGGGGTCAGGGCCTCGACGTTCCCTTCATCCCCTGGCGGGGCGGTCTCCGCTTTCGGCAAGCCGGCCTCAGCATTGGACGGGGTTGCGGTGGCCAAGGGACCCGGAGAGGCGGGCGAGGGGGAAGAATCGCCGAGTACAAACAAGGCCAAAGCGAAACTGGAGAAGATGGGGGGCAAGCAGGGTCCTGTAGATGTTGTTAGGAGTGACGGAGTGCGCGGCGGTCAATGGGCCGCCCCCTCCCCGGTAGCAGTTTCAGTGCCACGGCCGACTCAACCCGCACCCTGTGCTGTAAGCGATGACCTATCAATGATTTGAAACAGGAGACGAGGCCCCGGGGCTGGGCGGCCAGCGGAACTCGGTTGCCCGAACCTCGGACGCCTGTCCGGTCTCCGACAGTCGGGCCCGCCCCAAGAATGCGGGGAACGCGGCCTTGCGGCCATGCCAAACCCAATTTGGCTTCAGCGGTCCGACGGTCGCCCTGGAGTAGGGTGCAAATGCAATGCAAGTCGACGACATGAGCAAGCTCGCGACGCTGATCCGCAAGGACCGCGAACCTCTGCTCACGACGTGGCGGGAACAGGTCCGGCAGATGCCCTCCGCCCGGAAACTCGACACCCCGACGCTGAACGATCACATTCCCCAACTGATCGCGGAACTGGCGACCGCCCTCGAGTCGAAGCACGAACAATCGATTCCCGA
>Ga0075163_10007074_pt1 | contig 14870 bp, 12 predicted proteins | sample JI1023141ADNA_FD_71478 | JGI IMG/M metagenome (GOLD analysis project Ga0075163, IMG submission 71478) | Wastewater effluent complex algal communities from Wisconsin, to seasonally profile nutrient transformation and Carbon sequestration -... | ecosystem: Engineered > WWTP > Effluent > Algae...
AAAATGGGAAAGAGATCACAATCTGGTGGTATTGTATCAGATTTTCAAAGGAACTCCGCCGAAAGTAATAGAAGATTCTCCATCCAAGTATAAGATGAAAAAATATGGAGGTGAGTGGACAGAAGAATTTTATAGGGAAACCGTAAAGGATTTGGACGACGCGGGGTAAACCCCGCACCCCGCTTCGCATCTATAAGTGGTATTGCTTCGCACACCTGCCAGCTTCGCGTCTATAAGTGAAGTTTATTAAATTTGATTATTTTTTATTAATATTAAAAAATACAAAAGTCGGTTTTTCAAAGAAAGAGAACCATGGAAGACGAAGTAAATACTCCTGAACAAAATCTTATGTTAGATGCTGTTAATAATGGTGATTTAGATGAAGTTAAAAGATTATTGCCTTCAATTGAAAATGCTCATGATATATGGATAGATGGTGGAAATTCTCTGTTATATCATTCAATAAACGATTATGATATGAATATTTTCGAATATATCGCAAAAAATACTGATTGGGTTCGTGAAAATGATCCTCCATTTTTATTAGAAGTCATAGAACATGGTAATTATACAGAATATGTTATTGAGACAATATTAAAATATATAGAGGATATAAATGTAACCGATTATAATGGAAATACAGCGCTTATGTTAATAATTAATGATATTATTGCAAACATGAATAAATATGGAAATATCAGTGAATTATATATGTCAGTTATTAACTTATTATTGAGACATGGAGCCGATCCATGGATTAAAAATATTTATCATGATAATTCTATAATGTTAGTTTGCTATTCGGAAATCGTAAATTTGGCGGAAATTTTATTGAACGCTAATACTCCCGTGAAACATTTTGTTGATATTAGTTTGTTAAATCGAGTTGTATTAGTAAATAATTATGATTTAATTGAATTACTATTAAAACACGTAAAAGACATAAATGAACGCGAAAATGGTAATATGTCTTTATTGGATGTAGCTTTAGCATCGCATATTGATCCTGATATTATCGAGTTATTGCGTCTTAGTGGCGCCGTGGGGTAGTTTGTGATATGTATCACAAACACACCCCACACCCCGCTTCGCGTCTACTAAAAGGTAACCAAAACTATTTTTTGTAAAACTTTTTTAAGTTCTCGAAAATTTCGAGAACTAAGTTTTGCGGGTTAAAGAAATATTATATAAACATTATAGTATTGCAAAAAATATTTGCCAACTTTAGAATAAACACCTTTAGAAAAAGGTGTCCAAAATCGCGAAGCGTTTTGTTCCACTTTTTCTAAAAGTGGAGGGATGTCGCTCTTTATAGATTCTCCCGAGAATATAACCGGATTGGGCAAAATTGTTAATAAGAAAAAGACGAAAAAAGTAGATCTAGATGCAATCGAGGCCGAAATGTTAAAAACATTTCCATCGAAGCAAGACGCCCGAGATGCCGTTTCCGATTTTAAAGAGGAAATGTTAAAGATAACCAAAGATTCTGGCGTTGACTTTGGTGAAAATTGGGATCCGGATGAAATAATGAACGATGATTCATTCAAAGAGCCGAAAAAGCCATCAATGGTAGATGACGAAGATATTTTTGGTAAACAAGACCCTCCGCCTCGATATAATCCGTCTATGACTCCTTCCGATATTCGAAGTGGTAAGATGAAACCCGACGAATCAGATCCATTTGATGATTTTGAATCATTTGGCAAGCCTACATCAACCACTCCGGGGTCTAATTCATTTGGTTCGTCGAGTCCCGATCCTTTTGAGTCCAACTTTCGCCCTTCAAGTGAACAAAAACAATATACGGAAGAACAAAAGCGCCAAAAGAATATTAATGAATTCATGAACACCATTGAGGAAAATGACGGCGAAATATATGATTTGCGAAGTGCCGAAATGGAAGATGAAAAAAATCGCCTATTAGATCGTATAGATACATTACGTACAATATTGGAAGAGGATGAAGTAGACATTAGTCATATTCAAGAAGTTGACCGTAATTCCAAATATGACGAGGTTAAGTATGTTCATAGAATGCTTGATATCAAGAATGATTCGCGGCGATGTTCTAGTTTGGCCGAAGAAGGCGTTCTTATGATCGCATACGCTTTGGAAGATATATTTGACGGTAAGCGCACGTTCTTTGGGCGATTCAGGCCGAATTTAGTCGGGTGGCATACAACCGCGCAAAATAAATTGCGCCGCATGCGATATGAAACATCATCTATTGTATCTGATACGTTGAAAAAGAATAATGTCGGCTATGTCGGGCGTATTGGTTTGGAATTAATACCTAGCATGATTATTTATAGCAAGAGGAAACAAAGTGTTTCGACTGAAACAGATTATGTTAATACTGAAGAGTTCAGTGAGGCCTTGCGCGATATTCGGAACAAGTAAACAAAGCCGGATACGCCGACTTTAGAATGGCTTCGCGTCTTTATACCTTGTTATAATGGCTTCGCATCATTAATATTTTTTTCCAAATAGACTCTTGAATAATTATTTATCATTAACTATACAAATTCTTTTCAAACTTGTTTGAAGAACTGAAAAGATATGGGTATCAAAGTTAACAAAGGATATGTTTGTATTTTCGTATCAGTCATTTTGCTAGTGTTGGTAGTTGTATATTTTAGCAAATCTGAGCCCGAAACAGAAAAAGCTGAGTCAGAAACCAAATTAAAAAAATCTAAAGCTGATAATATCATTCTTGATGCTAAACGTAGAGAATTAGATTTGATGAAGATGGAAATGATAAAGAATGAAGATATACGCCAACGTGAACATGAGTCTTTAATAAGACATATAGATAATAATGAACGAATGCGACAACATGAATATGAGTCCGTTATGCGAAATTTGCACAAGCCCCACACGAATATACAAAAAAAAGAAGACCCAATTAAACAGATGGATTGATCTCGCGACTTTTAGAAAAAGTCGCATAAAATTCAATCTAATTTGATTTTTTACTGCATGAACAACGCGCAAACCATTGTGCGAGCTTGCTTTGAATTTTTTTGAACACGAATTTGCCCTTCGACGCAGCATAAATTGTGTCAATAATCAAGGGAACTTGATCACGAACGAACATCTTTACCATTTCGGCCGCCGCGTCTTGGTTTCCATCAGCATCCGTAGTGTCATATTCATCGATCAGCTTCTCGATCAATCGAATGACCAAAAGACGGCGCTGTTGGCCAGAAATCTTCGCGAATGTGGCAACGCTTGCCATTGCCGACGGAATCAAAATAATCAACATAGGCGTGGTTATCTTCTGTCCTAGCACCATACCCTTCAGTTGGCCATACACGGTGTTGAACTGTTCTTCATTATATGGGACTTCGGTGTCCGAGCCAAACTCGAACTTGCCGACGCTCGCCGCGTATACCGTGTCAACAAGATCGTTCAAATCGTTGTCAATAAAGCTCTGAGCCAACAACTTTTGCTCGTAGGTTTCAAATGACATCTCGTGCGTAAGTTGTTTCAAAACTTGTTGTACCAGTTGTTTCTTTTGCGCACCAGTCATATCGTTCATATCCTTGCACAGTTGCATGACCAGCGGCACCATCAGCGTCAGTTGACGGATATCCAAATTTCGGCCAATAACCATCGCCTTGGCTCGGTTATAAACGTAAAGAATACGCGGGTCCGTTATTTCCGCCACAGGCTCGTCTCGCTCCACCATATCAACAAATTGATTGCGGAGAGCCCCGCTAAATTGCACATTTCGTGCAGCTCGATTACGTTTGGGCATTTTGGGATATTTTTTTTACAAAACAATTATTAAATGTTATATATTTTATGTGATATATATTTAACTTAATTTCATAACTTAATTTATAAACCGTTTTGTTCCACTTTTTTCAAAAGTGGAGGAATATCATACTTTTATTGAGGTTCTTCGATTTTATATCTAGCCGTTATATTTCTACGACACATAGGACATTTATCTAATGAGTCACATTTTTCACAAATATTTCGATGACCACATGAATATAATATAGCAGGTTTCGCATCAATACAAATCATACAACGTTCTTCAAGAGGAACATTTATGTATTGAGCTTTGGGAAATTTAATATAAGTGTAGTCTTCCTCTTCTTCTATAATTTTAATTGGCTCATAATCCAGCTCTAATTTATATTTGGATAATGACGAATATTTGAACCCTTTATCTTTACACAAATAATACGTATTTACCGATGATTTATGTTTTTCGAATTGATCTTCATCATCATGGCTATTTATAATACGATAACTAAGTAGCGCAAACCATCCTACGTCAGTGTACTTTTTAATTATCTTATTCAACAATTCGTTGAATATACGACAACAATGAGTATCGTAAGATGTATAATATACAAGGTTAAAAATTGTGTAATTTGATAATCCTCTTAAATTATCTGATATTAATTTTTCTAATTTTCTGATTATACCCCCGTATACTTTTGATGTATTTTCGATAAATTCGGCCGGGCTCATTATCTTTATTTCATCTCTTTTTATTCTTTTGCGTGCTTTCTTTTCAGGCATTTTAGAATATGCTTAGGTTTTATGATTCAGAGATTATATAAAAGTCAAAATATAATCATTTTTATCTTATGTATATAAAAAATGAAATGTTCTGTTAGAGATATAACATATCATTATTATCCTTCAGAGTAATCTGAAACTTATAAAGTAAAAGAAACTTTACAATAAAGACGCGAAGCTTTTGTAAAACTTTACAATAAAGACGCGAAGCTTTTGTAAAACTTTTCCTAAAAGTTTTGGATGTTCTCAGGTCTTCGCCATTCGACAGCCAGTGTGCAATTTCGATTGGCGGCTCAAGTTGAAACTGATGGAATTATTCGACAAGAAGATGTTCGTTTGCATGAGCAAAACATGATGGATGATTTTGAGCCCGGGACAGAAACTGATCTCGCAAAAGTATTGAAGATTGCCGGAAATTATGGTGAAAAGGCTCTCAAAAAGTATGAACATTTGGGAAACAAAAACAAAATATCTAATCGCGGAAAAAAGAAACGCGATAACAAAAAGAATCGCAAAAAACAAGGCACAGGCCAATACTTTTCATCTCAGTTGACCTTTTATATTCGTTTAGATTTGCGCAGTTTTGACATTTATATCGGTCCGAAATTCGACGAAAAGTTGTGTTCAATTGATCCAACGGATACTAATGAATGTGGAGAAGTTCGTTTGTTATCGTATATTTACAAGGTTAAGGTGTATCGAACATGCGGCGGACAAATTCCAGGATTAAAAACGGAAGATCCGCGTGAATATATGGAGATTGTTAAGGTTTTGCGTAAGATGTTAAAGGCGCACTTTGGTAAAAAAATAGTTGCCACACATTTTAACATATTTATGCAAAATTATAAATCGAAAATAACAAACAGTTGTCATTATGAAATCCGAAAATTAAAGAAGGGATTCCTGGATAAGCTCAAGACCGATAATGAAACCAAGAGCAAAATTCTAAAGATCAAACCGTCATCGCACGGCAAGTTGTTGGTATATTTTAAAACACCGACATTAAAAAAGCCGACAAAAACTACAACACTAACAATTTATCGTAAGGGATCGATCAATATTGATGGATCGATCGGACGAGAATCGGCAACTGCGATTCTTGCATATTTTGAAAAATTCCTTAAGATGAGTTCGAGTTATTTGTATGATCCGGATAAAGATATCTCTTCAGACTCTTCGGAAGAGTCTGAAGAATCTTCCTATGATGGTTCGGTATCAGAAATGATCAATTCTGATTCTGATATAGAAGATATTGAATCAGAATCAGAAGATGCCACGTTTGAATCTGATTCTGAAGATTCATTCAAGGCTAAAGATAAACCGAAGAAGAAAAAAGAGAAAATCAACAAATTGGTTTCCCTCAGAGTTGTCCCGACTAATAAAAGCTCTAAATTATCTAAGAAGAATTTCCCTATTATCGACGTTGCAATTGATACAAAAACATCGGCATTGCGTATTTATAATGCTGATGTTCTGAATGGTCTTCTTGAAAAATGCGCTAATGATGTCAGCGAATTGCTCAACGAGTATCCAGAAATTGTTATAATGGGAAAGATTGCCCATCAGAGAAGATCTATTGGGTTCTTTGCAGAGCCAAATGTAGAAGGCTATAAATATAGCGGACAAATGGCAAAATCACAAAAATTAACTAAGAACCTTAAAATATTATTAAAATTTATCAATATGGAATTTAAAGATAATTATAATGGTATTTTAGTGAACCGATATAAAAATGGAGAAGATTATATCGGAGCACATTCAGATGATGAAAAGGCCCTTGCTCCTAGCGGTGTAATATCTTTGTCATATGGTGCGACGCGAACTTTCCGCATTCGCGATAAAACCACCAAGGAAATTGTAAAAGACGTTCCTCTAAAAACGGGCGACCTGGCTATTATGAGTGGCGATTTTCAAAAGGAATTTACACACGAGATTCCTCAAGAAAAACGAATTAAAGATGAACGTATTTCATTTACATTTCGTCGCCATCTTCCAGAAAAGTGATCTAAAAAATATTTTTTTCAACCGCGAAGCGTGTTTTGTAGGCTTTCAGTGGATTTCAAAAAATTATTATTATTTTTTTAGATCCGCCGGAGGCTTTTGCGAAACTTTTTCTAAAAGTTTCAGATGTACTTATTCTTGCATATAAACTCGATTATCATGTAAAACAATACAAGCATTATACCTTGTATTACCGTTCCATATGACGTTGCATCAGTTCCTGATACAGCCCCGCTAAATTTAGACAATATTCTGTCAATAAATACATCGCTTGTTATTAAAATAAATATTATGAATAATAAACCATACATTTTCCAATTAAGTTGCCGTAATCCTTCGATTCCCATTGTTATAAAATTATCATGGTGATCCAAAGGCTTTTCGCCGTCACGCCCCTTTTTAATAGATACAGGTTTTTCTCTTTTTGGCGCTGTTACAATTTCTTCAGCATCGTCGTCTTCTGACATTATTATATTTGAATGTCTCGCTTTTGAATAAATTCCCGCTTTTGAATTTATTCAAAAGCAAGCGATTATATAATTATAAAAAAATAAACTTTTGATTCGTTTAATCATCATCTTCAATAATATTGACGATCTTTTCCTTTTTTGGAATTTCTATAGTCTTTTCTTTTTTGACTTTTTTTAATTCTTTGACTTTCTTTACTTCCTTTTTAGATTTTTTAACTTCCTTGGGCGATTCTTCAGAACTTTCAACATCTTCATCTTCTGATGATTCAACATCCTCGTCTTCGGAACTTTCAACATCTTCATCGTTCGAACTTTCTCCAAAATCAAATATAGATCCCGATTCATCATCTGATTTATCAGATGATGATGAAGATTCGTTCTTTTTAGATTTTTTATCCTTTTTGGCTTTCTTTTTATCCTTTGCGGGGGTCTGGGTTCTGTTCCTAGCGGGGTTCGGGGCTGCTAAGCCCCGATCTTCGAACACCTCCTTGAGCATGTTAACGGGTCCATCATTCAGAATCTCGATGTTATTAAGTTTGAATTTGACAACCTCCATCAACTTTTCTTCAACTGTCCCCGGCGCATAAATAATCTTTTGAATACATTTCGACGTCGCGCCAGATCTAAAGATGCGACCAAGCGTTTGTTTGATATCTTGTGCAGACCACGTAGGATTGATCAAACTAACACGGGGATGTGCACCTCCTTCACTTGTATCATGTAAACTAATACCTACACCGCCTGATGCAATATTGCAAATAATAACCTTTTCCTTATTCTTAACAAAGCGTTTGCGAAACTTTTCACGTTCTTCGGTCGTGTTGTCTCCCCAAATGATACAATCTGTTTTGAGCGCCAAAGCGACATATTCAATCGATTCTTTAAAATTCAAGAATATCGCGACACTTTTACCTTCTGCCATTAAATCCTGTGCCATTTCTATAAGGATCGGCACTTTGAGAAGTTCCGTCTCCTGGCGAGCTCTCAGAATAGCCGTAAGCATGCATTCTGATTCACCTTTGGCCGCCATCATCTTTTTGATCCGCTTTTCGAATAGTCTAAACACTTCTTTGATCTTTTTATTGACATATGGCTCCCAAATAACATAATTCTTCGGGAAACTATCACCCGCGTCCTTAATAGTCATGCGCGAGCCTCGTTTTGGAAATATATGTTTGTGAAGCACTGTCATACAATACTTTTCGGGAATCATTTCTGACGGGGCCTCAATCTTCTTCGTGCGCACCCATTGTTTGAAATGCACAACTGAGCGATACAAGTCCAGCATAAACCCGATTGGATACATAAATGCGACTTTATCTACAGCCGTGGCCGATAGTAGCAAGATAGGAACTCCAGCAATTCGTGCTTGAAATAGCATTTCCGCGTTTTTCGTCTTATAATTTTTTGCTTTTTGAATTTCGTCGACAATAAGAAGGGTCTTTTCCGGAAATTTATTCCATCGATATTCTTTGTCTCCTTCGACTAATTTTGTCTTCAGAAATGATGTATTTCCGTTTTTGAATTGTTCGTAATTCGAAACAAATCCCCAACGCTTTACTTTTTTCGCTTCTTTCATAGAATCACACACTTTAAATTTATGCAATTTCATGGCATCATACCAGGTGTAGATAACTGGTTTTGGGCAAATGACAACCACGTTATAGCCTAAGTTCTTCGCCGTCACAAGCGCTGAATGCGTCTTGCCTGTCCCTGTCTCAGATCCGTCAAAAGCATTTGTATACTCTTTAAGACCCGCGACCAATTTCTTAACATGATTGATTTGATATGGCAACAATTCGTCGCTATATTTCAGTTTGACCGATTTTAGAATTGCCTTTTCTTCTTCAGTGATGACTCGTTCTGGTTCTTCTTTTTCTTTATTTTCCGAATCTTCTTCTTTCAAGAATTTTTCGAGTTCATCAAGTCCTGGAACGTGTTTGTTGTCATCTCCAGTGGGGGGGTGCAACCCCACACCCGCACGAGTGTCTTTCACCGCTGTCCATTGAATGTCATTTCGTGTTGGAATTTGTGCATCCAATCCATCTCTTTTCGGGAGGCCGGGTTTGATATTTTTTAAGGCGGTAACAGTATCGCCGAGTTTTATTTCGATTTTATCAATACCTTTGCCTGTCAAGACAGCTCTTTCATTATTTTCGTTATATTCACCTATCGCGGTCCGTTTTCCTATTTTAGGATTATCGGCTGCCGGATCCTGTGGATCATTATTGGGATTTTCAGGATCGGCGTCTTCGATATCATCATCTACGATATTATCGCCTGTGATATTATCGAATTCTTCAATTTCGTTACCATTCACTTCAGAATCATCGAAATCTTCATTATTTATACAATTATCATTTCCTAAATAATGGATACGCAAATCATCTTGTTTTCTCAAAACACCATATTGATCTAATGTTATTCCATTATCGTTAAATAACTTTGGATTATTCATATATGCTTCCATAATTTCGACAGATGCCTCTACCGTCGATACGCCTTTATTATTTTTCCATTTCCATATGATTTTGTTGATCAGGTCCATCTTCCACTTTTGAAAAAGTGGAGCAAAACGATTTTTAAAAATCGATTTTAAAAAGTGGAACAAAATGGAGAAACTATAAATTGTACTTTTATATTTTTAAATCAATTTTACAAAAAATATACGGGAATTAAACAACATTAAAATTGTATATTGGGTGGTGGAGGTCCGGTCTTTTTTGTTTTTGTTATATTATTAGTATGACCAGTAGGATCCTTTGCTGACGGAACCGCCCAAGTCACTTCGATTTTATAGTTCCCATCGAAATAATGTAATAATCGAAAAGGCGCGACTTCTTCCGTGATTTGTTTTAAAAGGCTATTTCCCAGAGGTATCATCAAAATGTCATTTATGGAATATGAACTTACCATTTCATCCTTTTCATATGTGAATAAAATCATTTTGCCGCTATACAAATTATCTTTGACTCTTTTCCGAAAATCTTTCAGAATTTTGTCCTTCAATATGGTTTGCGCTGATAATTTTTTAGCAACTCGGTCATTTTGTTTCTTTTGATCTAGTCGCATTTGATGTAGTGTCATTTTATTAATTCTTTTGCAAAAGCGATTCATATCTTCACCTTCTCTCGATTCGTCGATGCTGCTTTCTTGTTCGGATTCGTGTTCTTTCTCCCGTTCACTAGAAACGGGAGAAAGAACAGCCGAACCTCGCAGTTTGACATTATCTGATATGTATACAGTCGCTGGTTTGAGAGGTGCTCGTTTTGGATATGATCGAGGTTTTGGCAAAGGCGTTTCATTGATAGAATCGTCGTCTGAATCTTCAATAATATAATCCGCGTTGTTAAATACTTCCTTCAACTTATTATTTCCTCCGGCAAACCCGACAGGCTTCTTCTTGACGGTTTTATGAGAAAGCATTGCCATTTGAAGCATTGGCTTGGGCGGTTTATAATTCAGCACCGCACTTTTTAGTGGAATTGACATCTTTTTTATATTTCCAAAGTTCTAAAAGTATAAAAGATGATTAATATATTATATACTTATATCAGTTTAAATAAAATCGACTTTTAAAAGTCGATTTTATTAAATGGCCGATATAAAATCCGAAAAGGGTTCGATTAAACTGAATTTCAGAACAGATATAAGAAAATTAGATAATGTTAAAAAAGATATTAAAAAAGATATTAAAAAAAATATAAAAAAAGATGCCATTATAAAAAATGATAAAAAAGACGACAAATCGGATTCAATATTATACATAGGATATGAAAAACGACCTAAACCAAATCCCAATAATATAATTAAAAAGGTATCCGCTGGAATAGCACTATTTAGAAATGTCAATAATGAGACAGAAATAGTGTTTGTAAAAAAACGCTACACGTATATGTTTTCGCTATTCGTATTAGGCGCATATGATAGTCATGATACGAAAAGATTATTATATATGTTCAGTCGCATGATTATTGAAGAAAAAATAATGATATTAAAATTGGACTTTGATCTGTTATGGAATCATTTATGGATGTTGGACGTTAATAATCCCAAATTTCAAAAGAAAAAAATCGGAAACGTTGAATTCTACAAGAAAAAACGGAACAAGTTCGAACAATTAATCAATGATGGCGGCAAATATATAAGAAAAATCATAGCCGAATCAAAAAATAGTCCTCTTGTGTGGGAAATACCTAAAGGTAGAATTTTTGAAAGCGAAAATCTTGTTGAATGCGCGGTTCGAGAATTTGAAGAAGAAACGGGGATTAAGAAAAAATCGTATACTCTATTAGCTGATGTCAAACCTATTGTAATGACTTATAGAGACGGAAATTTTCACTATAAATATTATTATTATTTGGCTCGATCAAATGAAACAGAAGAGAATCTAAAGCGAGACCCATCCATAAAGATTAACTTACGAATTGATTTTAACAATATCGATCAAATATCCGAACTGGTTGATATCAAGTGGTTGACTCTCGATCAAATTAAATTACTCAATTCATCATGCTATAAATTTCACGAGAAAGTATTCAAGTGGGGTTGCACCCCACACCCGCGATAATATCTGTGGGGTTGCACCCCACACCCGCGATAGTATCTGTAGGGTTGCATCTGTTTTCAGACTTGTTTGGGACAATGTTAGAACGTAATTTAAAAAAAATATATTTTTTTTAAATTATTTTAGATCGCGAAGCGAGCGGGGTTCGGGGCTGCAAGCCCCGATGTTAATACTGTGGCGGATAATCCACGAGCGGGTTTACAACGCGACCCTTTTCGATAACGAGATTTGTCAACAAGAAATGGAATGCCAAATCTTTATATAAATTGCGATCATCCGTGTATTCGCTCTTATTATATCGAAGCATATCTGTCGCCAATTGCGAGCGAGAACCGATATACAATCCGCCGATATGTGACGTATTGGCGCCAGACCACTTGGTATAAAGTTTCGGAATATTAAAATAATTACGAATCTCACCCTTCTTCGGCGGCTTATGGCGGAACGTGCAATTCTTAATATTGCATGGCATATTATGCTCTGATGAATTACAGAGGATTACTGTTGATGGGCGCACGCCATGATCAAATATTTCACCGATATGACCGAGATTCGTAATTAGAGACGAACCTACGCGAATATTAATACCGAATTGATTCGTGCTGGTTGTATAATAGAGGGTTCCGTCAGGTGCGTCTTCCGGGAATGAAACGACGATACTATCGAGCACCACGTTTTCATTAATATACAAAGGTCGGATATTCTTTGATTCGACTTCTTTATGAAGAATTAGGCCCGGCGGTGGACGCGGAACAGGATTGCTCAAAGCCACCAAATATGGGCTTGAATTAGTAAATGCACTGGTATACCGCTGGATAGATTTAGTCAAATTACTCACGCGCTGAGCAACAATATTACATGATTCTGTGCGATAAATCTTTATTTGGGCTAGATCTTTCTTCTTTTGATCGATTATGGTCATCATTTCTTTTATTTCCGCACTCAGCGTATCGGTTATATTATCAAACTTACTCATCTTCTCGTCAAAGTTATCATCGAGTTTATAATCGCTCGATGTTATTATACTGTGCAAATTTGCAGCGATTTCAAGCGGCGTTTTGTCCATAGTTCGTTTGTTCCAAACGAACTGAATGCTTCGCGTCTATTGATTATTATCAGAAATTTAGTTTTCAAAATAGATGAAAACTAAGTTTATATTAAAGAGTATTTAGATATATTCATATAATATCTATTCTTCAGTTCTCCGCTTTTAGAAAAAGCGGAACTAAAAGGCGGAACAAGTTTGAAAACTGAAAAGTAGAACAAAATCCGCATTGTTTTCGAACTTGTTCAAGAAGATGATGTCTCTCAAAGAGAAAAAGCAAAAAATAATAGATGACATCATAGAGCAAAATAAACACGCTCCACCACAAGGATCGAAAGAATGGGTAGCCGATCGTAAATTTACAATTGGCGGTTCGGTAATGTCCACCATTATAGATAAAGACATTCCCGACAACAAATCATATGGGACGGTAAGAAATCTTGCGGCGCAAAAAGTAGAATTGGAAGAGTTTAGAACTATGCCGGCTATGCGATGGGGCAATTTATGTGAGCCAATCAGTAGGATGTATACAGAGCATATCCTGAATACAACTATTAGCGAGACAGGTGCTGTATCGGGGCGAATTGCAAATCATAAATATTCTCCTGATGGCATGGGAGTAGTTTCGATGCGTCGTCTTGAAAGATTGCTCAATTCGGATGACGATTCAGAATCAGATTCTGAAATGAGATTCGAAAAATACGACGAGGTAGATGATTATGATTGCGTTTTGTTCGAATATAAAAATCCGTTTTCGCGTATACCAAACGGTAAAATCATGACAGGCTATCAAATTCAAATGCAAACGGGTATGTATACCATTCCGGCGATGAGTATGGGGTTGTTCGTTGATAGTGTTATCAGAAGATGCTCACTTGAAGATTTGTGCGGGGATTCATCTTATAATACTGAATATCACAAACCCAACTATAAAACAAATCCGTTAAGTTGGGGGTTTATTGGCGTTTATGAAGAAATACCCGAAAAGAAGTTCCCATCGAATGGGAAAATTTATCCGGTGTCAGACGATTTATCGTCTGACTGTGATGTATCTGAAGTTTCGTCGTCAAAATCTTTAAATATGGAAGATATTCAAGAATGTATAAGAGCTGATTCTTCTAAATCGCGATATTCAGCCTTTTCAAAAAATACTGAAAAGGATGAAGCGGTTGTTTTTGATGACAAATCAGATTTTATAGATTTTGGGAGTTGTAGCACTAGAGATTTTGATAAATTTACACAAGCGGCGATAACAAACAAAGTATTTAAACTATTTTATACTCAACCAAAAAGAGGACAGTTCAAGTATTTTACTTGGCTAAATAAATTCTTAAATTTTTGCAAAGAGGGGAAATTCAATCCAATCGGTGTGATGCCATGGAAGATGTTTCAATTGGAATTGGTTCCATTGAGAAAGGATCCACATTTCTGGAAGCCGATATATCAACAGCGTATAGATGCATTGATAGATTTTGTCCGAAAATATCACGATAAAACTAAACAAGAGAAGCAAATTGCTTTGGAAAAATATTTTCCTCGGTTTGGTGGAGGTGGGGTGATTAGTGAGGCTGAAGAAGATTTCTTGATGAAACACGGGATCATCGGTGGGGCTTAGCAGCCCCACGCCCCGCATCTGGGCTGTGCCCCGACCCCTAGCGGACACCCACACCCCGCGCGAGACACTTGCATATCTTTTAAATATTGTTTTAATATTATTTTTTATGAAACTAAAATTGATTCAAAATACTTGAACATTTATTCATCTATTACTATTAATAGTCGTCGATATTAATATGAGTATTCTCAACACCGATGCTGAAAATATAGGTGTCGAAAACACTGATGAAACGAGTGAAATTAAAAAATATACCATTAAAAAAGGATATATTATTTGCACCAACGATAAGATCTTGGGTTATGCAAAGGAAGATTTTACGATTCCGCAAAAAGATGATAAAGAAGAATTTATCAAGCAATTGAAGAATATTAATTTGAAAGTTGATTCTGATTCTAAGGCCAGTTCTGGGACAGTTCAAGAACGCCCCGATGAGAGTTCCCAGACATGTCCGGATGCGGGTTCGGGGTGCAACCCCGAGATGATCTTGATGGCTTCGCCTGATCCAGATAATCCTATTGTTGCAAAAGTAAATTATGAAACCGAAATCTTATATGTTTTTAAGTTTCCCGTTTCGTTGTTAAATTTGGCACAAGAATCTTTAAAATTCTTTACTTTTCGCCGGAAAGATCG
>Ga0075163_10007075_pt1 | contig 14870 bp, 16 predicted proteins | sample JI1023141ADNA_FD_71478 | JGI IMG/M metagenome (GOLD analysis project Ga0075163, IMG submission 71478) | Wastewater effluent complex algal communities from Wisconsin, to seasonally profile nutrient transformation and Carbon sequestration -... | ecosystem: Engineered > WWTP > Effluent > Algae...
TCATCCTCTGCCACCCGTCCAGAAACACCGGACAGGCACTGCCGCACTACAGAGGACAGGGGGTCAATTTTGGACGCCGATCCCGTACCTCACGGGGTCAACATTCCACGCCGATCCACAGCCGAACGCCTACAGCGGCGCGCTGCTGCCGCAGATCCTAGGCCACGAGTTCGCCGGCCGCGTGGTCGCGGTCGGCCCCGGGGTGGAAGCCATCGTGCCCGGCGACCGGGTTTCCATCCAGCCGCAGATTGGCCCGCGCCACGACTTCTTCGGGCAGCGCAACCTCTGCTTCCTCGGGCCGAAGGCGTCGGTCGTCGGGCTCAGCTGGCCATGGGGCGGGATGGGGACCCTCGCGCTCGTCAAGGAATACAACTGCGTCCGGATGCCCGACTCGATCTCCGATCAGGAGGGGGCCCTGATCGAACCCGCCGCAGTCGCGGTCCATGCCATCGATCGGAGCGGGATCATGCCCGGCGGATCCGTCCTTGTTACCGGCGGCGGCCCGATCGGCGCGCTGGCAGTCGTTGCGGCACGGGCCGCGGGGGCCACGCGCATTGTCCTGAGCGAGCCGAACCCCAACCGCCGGCGGAAGGTGGCGGAGCTCGCCCCCGGCATCGTCGCGCTTGATCCGTCCGAAGCGGGCTTCCTGGAGCAGGTCCGATCGCTCACCGAGGAGGGCGTCGGGGTCGACGCGGCGATCGAGTGTGCCGGGAGCCCCCGCGCGTTGCAGTCGTGCATCGATGCTGTGCGTCCCCAGGGCACCGTCGTGATGGTCGGGTTGATGGGGGTTCCGGCCGAGATCAGTCCTTTCGACCTGACCATGCGCGACATCACGCTGCGCGGTTCGCTGAATTATCCGCTCAACGTCTGGCCGCGGATCTTCCAGATGATCGCGTCCGGGACCTTCCCAGTGAAGAAGGTCGTCGACGCCGAGATCGGCCTCGATGACGTCGTCGGGCGGGGGTTCGAGCCGCTCCTCGACAGGGCGGGCGCCAGCATGAAGATCCTGATCAACATGCAGGAACAAGGCTAATATTTGCTGACGGTGGGAAAGTGTTTTCCAAAGCCACCAGTTTATCCCGAATTTCGCCAATGATAAGGTTTCTCATAGGCGACTGAGCGAGCGCCCGAGAACCGACAAGACGACTAAGAGGCACGAAGTCCTTCGCCATCACCCTCACCGGGTGATGGCGGCCGGAGCTTTGCGTCCTGCCGCAACAGCGAGAGTAACATGATCAAGCACATCGTGATGTGGGACGTCCGCGGCGAAACAGCCGAAGCCAAGAGGCTCGCGGCGACCGACCTGAAGCGTCGCTTCGAAGGCCTCGTCGGCCGGATACCGGGGCTGATGCATCTTGAGGTCGGCATCGACGTCAGCCGCGTCTCCTACGCCTGCGACGTGGTGCTTTATTCGGAGTTCGCCGACCAGGCGGCCCTGTCGGCATACGCCGACCATCCCGCCCACATCGCGGTGCGTGACGCCCTGAAGGACGTCCGGGTGGCCCGCCACCAGGTCGACTACGCGCCCGCCGCCTGACCCGCACGAAACCAGCCCAACCAATAAAAGGAGGACAACCCGTGGCCGCTTCCCCCGCTACGGATACCGGCGCCGAGACGCCGAGACGGATTCTCGACGTCAAGGGCCTTCGCAAGGCTTACGGCGGCATCATCGCGCTCAAGAAAGTGGACTTCGAGCTCGAGCCCGGCGAGGTGCATGGCCTCTGCGGCGAGAACGGCGCCGGGAAGAGCACGCTCGTGAAGATCCTCGGCGGGCTCGTGGCGCCGACCGAGGGCGGGATCGTCGTGGACGGCACGGCACTGACGCCGGGCCACCGGACCGATCCGCGGCTGATCTCGATCGTCCACCAGGAGCTGTCGATCATCCCTGACCTGTCGGTGCTCGACAACGTGCTCATGGGAGACGATCGCGTCGGCGAGCTCTTCCTCCGGGGGCGCTACGCCGCGGAGGTTCGCCAGCAGCTCGATACGATCGGCCTCGGCCACGTCGACATCGACCAGCCGGCACGGGAGCTGACGCTCGCCGAGCAGCAGCTCGTCGAGATCACCCGCGGGGTGATGCGCGGGGCCCGGATCCTCATCCTCGACGAGCCGACCGCGACACTTTCCGACAACGAGATCCAGCGGGTCTTCGCAGCGGTCCGCCGGCTTCGGGACAAGGGGTCGACGATCGTCTTCATCAGCCACCGCCTGCCGGAGGTCTTCGACCTCACCGACCGGGTGACGGTGTTCCGCAACGGCGAGAAGATCAGCACGACGCGAACCGCCGACCTCACGACCGACGAGCTCGTCCGCGCGATGATCGGACGCGAGGTCGCCGCCCGGGAGCAGGTCGCCCACCACACGGAGGACGTGGAGCGGCCGACCCGCGTCCGCCTCAAGGACTTCTCGGTGCCCGGCCGCTTCGCGCCGCTCGACCTGAAGATCGGCAAGGGCGAGATCGTCGCCGTCGTGGGGCAGCTCGGCTCCGGCGCCGACCTCGTCGTCGAGGCGCTCGCGGGTCTGCGGCGGGGCTATGTCGGCGCCATCGAGGTCGACGGCGTCGATGTCGAGGCCCGGAGCACCACCCAGGCGATCGGACACGGCATCGCCTACGTGCCGGAGGACCGCGCCGGCAAGGGCGTCTTCCTCGACGCCACGGTCGAGACCAACATCACCACCTCGGTCCTCGACCGCGTCACCCGGTTCGGGTTCCTGCAATTCGGGAAGGCGAGCGAGCGGGCGCGGCATCTCGCCAGCCTCTTCACCATCGACCCGAAGCGCCTGCCGAGCGAGGTCTCGCACCTCAGCGGCGGCAACCAGCAGAAGGTCGCCATCGCCAAGGCGGTGGCCCTCGACCCGCGCGTGCTGCTCCTGAACGAGCCGACCCGCGGCGTCGACATCGGCGCCCGCACCGAAATCTATCGCCAGCTCCAGGCGCTCGCGAAGACCGGAATGGTCGTCGTCTTCTTCACCACGGACATCGAGGAGGTCCACGAGCTCGCCGACCGCGTCGTCACCATCTTCCGGGGGGCGGTCGTGGCCGATCGAAGCTGCGCCCATGCCAGCATGGACGATGTCCTGACCGACATCATCCACGGCCCCCGGGACAACCAGGAACGGGCTGCGTGATCGCCATGACCCAGAAAGCCACCACCGCCATGCCTGCCAACCCGTCGAGCCCCCTGCTCCAGCGCTTCATGCGCCCCGACCGGTTGCAGGCCAACGCCGTCAAGCTCGTCACCGTCCTCCTCCTGCTCTGGGGATGGGCGACGATCGACAACTTCCTCTCGACGGCGAACGTGAACGCGATCCTCTACTCGGTCGCCGCCGTCGGCATCGCCGCGGTCGGAATGGCCTTCATCACCCTGAGCGGCAACCTCTTCATGTTGTCGATGGGTGCGACGGCGGCGGTCTCCACGATCATCTTCGCAACCACGCTCCATCTGGGGCTACCGGCCACGCTCGCCCTCGTCGTCATCTTCGGCGCGATCGTCGGGCTTCTCCAGGGGGTCGTGGTGGGATGGGCCGGTGCGAACCCGATCATCGCCACGATCGCCATTGCCTCGATCGTGACGGGCGCCGGCGCACTCTATTCGGGCGGGCTCACCATCGTCGGTCAGGGGGATGCCTCCTGGCTGGGCGTCGGGACCTTCGCCGGCCTCGTCCCGAACCAGGTCGTGCTCTTCCTCGCCATCGCGGTTCTCGCCGAGATCATCGTGGAGCGCACCCGCTTCGGTCGCGAGCTCCGGCTGATCGGCATGAACCCGTCGGCGGCTTCCGTGGCCGGGCTCCGGGTTCAGCGCACCCTCACGATCGCCTTTCTCGTCGCCGGAACCGCCGCGGCGGTGGCGGGGGCGCTCTTCGCCTCCCAGGCGGCGCAGGGCAACCTCAGGCTCGGCGGCGGCCTCGACTTCGACGCCATCGCGGCCGTCCTCGTCGGCGGCGTCGCGATCAAGGGCGGCCGCGGTCGGATGATGGACGCCGCCTTCGGCGCTCTCTTCCTCGCCGTCGTCAGCAACATCCTGCTCGTGAAGGGCCTCGCCTTTGAAGTTCAGCTCGCCGTCAAGGGCCTCGTCGTCGTCGCGGCGGTGATCCTTGGCGCCCTTATCGGAGGAATAAAGCGATGACCTCGCGGAAGAACGGTCTCATGCGTCGTCTCGGCGGCGCCTCGCTCCTGGTCCGGGCCGGTCTGCTCGTCGTGATCCTGGGCGTGTTCTCGGTCCTGAGCCCCAATTTCATCAACGGCTACAACGTCTACGCGCTCATGCAGACCTTTGCGCTTCTCGGCATGGTCACGCTCGGGCTCTCGCTGACGATGATCGCCGGGGAGTTCGACCTCAGCGTCGGCTCGATGGTGGCGGTCGCCGGGCTCATCACCCTGAAGCTCGGCGGATCCAGCATGATCGTCGGAACGCTCTGCGCCGTCGGCTTCGGAGTGATTGTCGGCCTCGTCAATGCGGCGATTTCCTCCTGGCTCCGGGTCTCGTCGCTCGTCGTCACCGTCGGCACGATGATGACGCTTTCGGGTCTCGCCTACTGGATCGGCGGCGGGCAGGTCGTCTCGACCGACAACATCGACGCCGGCATGTTCCTCGACGATCCGATCCTCGGCATCTTCTCGGCGCGCAGCCTGCTCGCCTTCGCGGCCTTCGCCGCCGTCTTCTGCCTCATGCGCTTCACCCGCGGCGGCAGGGACATCGTGGCGACCGGCAGCCGCCGTCAGGTCGCCGCCGCGGCCGGCGCCCGCCTCGGCATCTCGCTCGCGATCGTGTTCGTGATCTCCGCCGGACTGTCCGCCCTCGCCGGATCTCTGATCGCGATCAGCCTCACGACAGCCTCGCCCGAGCTCGGCGCCAACCTGATGCTCCAGGCCGCCTCGGCGGCGATCATCGGCGGCGTGGCCCTGAGCGGCGGCGTCGGTGGTCCGATCGGGGTGATGATCGGCGTCTTCATCCTCGCGACGCTCAACAACGGGCTGAGCGCGATGGGAGCCAATGCGTCCGCCGTGCTCTTCGCCAACGGCCTGGTCCTGCTGGCCGTCGTGATCCTCGACGGGCGTCTGGCACGCGCCCTCCTCGAAAGGCTGCGTGAGCATCGGGCTCGCCAGCACCTCGCGGCCGCCGCCCCGGCCCATTGAGACGACCGGGGCGGCCCGGACGGCTGCCCCGCCCTTCACCAGAAACGCTTCCCGGAGGAAAATCCAGGTCATGTCGAAGTCTCTCAATGCCCTGCTCGCCACTGCCGCCTTCGCCGTTGCCGCGATGGCCGGCCCCCTCGCCACCACCGCCTCGGCCGCGGCCGAAGGGTCCAAGGTGATCCTGCTCACCGTGACCGACGAGTGCTCGTACTGTGCGCTGCACAAGAAAGCCTTCCTCGAAGAGGCTGCGAAGCATGGCCTCGAGGTCGAGGTAAAGATCAACAACTTCGACCCGGCCGAGCAGGCCAACCAGGTCGATCAGGCATTGGGTGAGCGCCCCGACGCTCTCGTCGTCTGGCCCGCCGACGCCAATGCGATCGTGCCGTCGCTGCGCAAGATCAAGACCGCCGGCGTTCCGCTCGTCGTCACCAATTCGCTGCCGGACCAGAAGTATTCGAAGTTCTGGGATGCTTTCACTGGTCCTGACGACATCGGCAATGGTTCGACCTCCGCAGAGGCGCTGATCGAGGGGTTCAAGGAGCGCGGGCTTGACGAGGGCAACATCTTCGTCCTCGTCGGGCCCCTCGGCACCCCGCCGCAGATCCAGCGCCTCGAGGGATTCACCAAGACGCTGGAGGAGAAGGCGCCGGGCATCAAGATCCTGGGTACGCAGCCCGGCAACTGGGACCAGACGCAATCGACCGACGCCGCGGCCTCGCTCTTCACCCAGTTCGGCGACAAGGTGCAGGGAGTCTACGCCGAGGCCGACAACATGCTCGCCGGCGTCATCGTCGCGGCGCAGCGCGCGGGGATCGACCCGAAATCCCTCGTTCTCGTCGGCCACAACTGCAGCATCGAGGGCGTCACCGCGCTCGAGAACGGAACCCAGTACGCAACGGTTCTCCAGTCGCCGATCGACGACGGCATCTATGCGGCTCAGGCAGTCGCGAACCTGCTCGACGGCAAGGAAGTCGAGAACATCACCTACCTGCCCCATCCAATGATCAAGCAGGCCCAGGTCAAGGACTGCTATCCGGCCGTCGGCAAATAGCGAAGTCTGTCGCGCGTCGCGGCCGACCCGGCCGCGACTCTCCACATGGGGATCTCCGAATGCGGTACGTCGTTCACTGCCTCGACAAACCGGGTGCCACTGCCCTTCGTCTTCAGCACTACGATGCCCACAAGGCCCATCTGGCGACGGGGGCGGTCGCAACCGTCATCTCCGGTCCGCTGCTCGCCGACGACGGCGAGACGATGATCGGCTCGCTCTTCATCTTCGAGGCGGAGAGCCGCAGCGATGTTGAGGCCTTCAACGAGGCCGATCCGTTCAACCAGGCCGGCGTCTGGGCGAGCGTCAGCATCCATCCCTTCCTCATGCGCGTCGACAACCGCATCTGATCCGAACGAGGCAACATGCGACCCTTTCACTACGATGGGCATCCGGCCCGCGTGATCTTCGGCTCCGGAACCATCTCGCAACTTCCGGGCGAGGTTGCCCGGCTCGGGCTCAAGAGAGCGCTCGTCCTCGCCACGCCGCCGCAGGAAGCCGAGGCGAACCGGATCTCGGCACGGCTGGGAGCCTCTTCAGCCGGCGTCTTCGCGGGGGCGGTGATGCACACGCCCGTCGACGTGACCGAGAAGGCCATGGCGGTCGTCGCCGAATTGCGGGCCGACGGAGTCATTGCGATCGGCGGCGGCTCGACGACGGGGCTTGCCAAGGCGATCGCGTTTCGAACCGATCTTCCGCAGATCATCGTGCCGACCACCTACGCCGGGTCGGAGGTCACCCCGATCCTCGGCCAGACCGAGGAAGGGGTGAAGACCACGGTCCGCGCCGCCTCTATCCTGCCCGAGGTGGTGATCTACGACCCCGACCTGACCCTCGGCCTGCCGGTGCCGATGAGCGTAACCAGCGGCTTCAACGCCATGGCCCACGCCGTCGAGGGCCTCTACGCCCAGGACCGCAACCCGGTCGCATCGCTGATGGCGCTCGAAGGGATCCGCGCGCTCAAGGACGCGCTGCCGCGGATCGTCGACGCCCCGCGTGACACCGAGGCCCGCGGCGCCGCGCTTTACGGCTCGTGGCTCTGCGGCACGGTGCTTGGGACCGTCGGCATGGCCTTGCATCACAAGCTCTGCCACACCCTCGGCGGCAGCTTCGACCTGCCTCACGCCGAGACCCACACCGTCATCCTGCCGCACTCGGCCGCCTACAACGCGACCGCTGCGACCGACGCCCTCGCCCCGGCCGCGGCGCTCTTCGGCGGCGACCTCGGCGGCGGGCTCTGGGATCTCGCGGGAGAGCTCGCCGCACCTCGGGCGCTGAAGGACATCGGCCTGAAGGAGGCTGACCTCGACCGCGCCGCCGATCTGGCGGTCAGGAACCCCTACTGGAACCCGCGCCCCGTCGAGCGAGAGGCGATCCGCGCGCTGCTGCAGCGCGCCTGGGCCGGCCAGCGACCGGAATAGCCATCATCAGGCGGCGCCGGCCAACGGTGCGCGCGAGGAGGAAAGCCATGCACGCCTATTTTACCGAGGAAGGCTCTGTCGAGGCCGTCAACGCCCGCATGGGCAAGGACATCAACCCGCGCCTCGCGCAGGTCATGGCCTCGCTCGTCAAGCACCTGCACGCCTTCGCCAAGGAGGTCGAGCTCACTCAAGACGAGTGGGACTATGGTATCGACTTCCTGACCAGGACCGGCCAGATCTGTTCGGCCGAGCGGCAGGAGTTCATCCTGCTCTCCGACACGCTCGGCGTCTCGATGCTGGTCGACGCGATCAACAACCGCCGCCCGGCCGGCGCCACCGAGAACACCGTCTTCGGCCCATTCCACGTCGACGGCGCCCCGATCCGCGAACACGGCAGCTCGATCAACCTCGATGGCAAGGGCGAGACCTGCCTCTACGAGGGCCGGGTGATCGACCTCGACGGTGAGCCGATTGCGGGCGCGATCGTCGACGTCTGGTCCGACAACGCGGACGGCTTCTACGACGTGCAGCAGCCGGGCATCCAGCCGAAGTGGAACAACCGCGGCCGCTTCGTCACCGGTTCGGACGGCAAGTACAGCTTCGTCGGCATCAAGCCGGTCAGCTACCCGATCCCCGACGACGGCCCGGTCGGCCAGATGCTCGGCCATCTCGGCCGCCATCCCTACCGTCCAGCGCACATGCACTACCTTGTCACGGCGCCCGGCTTCCAGAAGGTCGTCACCCACACCTTTGTCGGCGGCGACCCCTATCTCGAATCCGACACCGTCTTCGGCGTCAAGGAGACCCTCGTCGCTCCCTTCGAGCATGTCCGCGGCGTCACCGAATGGCGCTCGCCCTTCGACTTCGTGATGGTCCCGGCCGACGGGAAACCAGGTGAGTGACGGCCTCCGGCGGGCATCCGCGTCGGGGGCACCAGGTCGCTCCCGCAGACAGTCAACAACGTAAGGGTCGTGACCGGGAGTCTGTCACAGCCTCCAACAGAGCTCGAGGACTTTGAAAATGAGTGCATCCCTTTCGTTCGCCCTGCCGGAAACGGTTATCGTTACGGGCGCGGCCTCCGGCCTTGGCCATGAGTTCTGCCGGCTGCTCCTCGACTCTGGGGCGCGGGTAATCGGCGTGGACCTCGCGGAGGCCCAGCCTGATCTCGCGGAGCGGGACGGATATGTCCACGTTGCCGGCGACGTCGCTGGCGCAGATACGTGGTCGAGGGTGGGCGAGACGATCGACGCGAGCGAGGCCCGCTCGCTCGGTCTCGTAACTTCGGCTGCGATCCTCGACGTGGGATCGGTGCTGGAGGCGACGCCGGCCATCGTCGAACGGGCGATGAAGGTCAACGTTCTCGGCACCGTACTCGCCATTCAGGAGCTCCTGCCGCGTATGGTTGCTCAAGGAGGCGGCGCGATTGTCGCCGTCGCGAGCGTGAACGCCACGCTCGCCGAGCAGCAGCTCGGGATCTACAACGCGTCGAAGGCTGCGATCCGCCAGCTTGCGCGGACCGTCGCCATGGACCATGCCCGCAGCGGCCTCCGGGTGAACGTCCTCAGCCCTGGCCCCATGCTCGCCGGCCTCTTCAAGCGCCACCTCGAATCCGCTAGCGATGGCGACAAGTTCCTGGCGACGCGCTCCGCCCGTCAGCCGGGAGGCCGCATCCTCGAAGCCCGTGAGGTCGCCCAGGCCGGTCTTTTCCTGCTGTCCGACGGCGCCAGCGCGCTGCTCGGTGCGGACGTCGTCGCCGACGGCGGGCTGACCACCAGCTTCGACTTCCGGACCGGCGCTGAGGGCGCGTCGGTCTGATCTGGAACATCCCAGGAGGAAACACCCATGGACACCGGACTGCGCGACAAGATCGTGCTCATCACCGGCGCCGCCAACGGCATCGGCCGTTCGTCAGCCATCGCGTTTGCTCGGGAGGGAGCTCACCTCGGGCTGCTCGACATCGACGAAGCGGGGATGAATGAGGTCAAGGCCGAAGCGGAGGATCTCGGCGTGCGGGTCGCCGTGGCGGCGGCGGACTTGTCGACCTCCAGCGGGGTGGCGGGCGGGATGGACGCGCTGCTGGCGGCCTACGGCGGAACGGTCGACATCCTCGTCAACAACGTCGGATCGGGCGCGATCCGCGGCTTCGACGACGTGAGCGACGAGGACTGGGAGTCCACCCTTGCGCTCAACTTCATGAGCTACGTGCGGGCGACACGCAAAGTGCTGCCGATCTTTCGCGAGAAGGGTGGCGTCATCGTCAACAACGCGTCCGACCTCGCCCGCCAGCCCGAGCCGGTGCCGATCGACTACTCGGCCTCGAAGGCAGCGGTCCTCGCCCTAACCAAGGGCCTCGCTCGGGCCGAAGGGCCCAGGATCCGCGTCAATGCCGTGGCGCCGGGGCCGGTCTGGACGCCCTTCTGGACGAAGCCCGGCGGCTTTGCGGAGACGATGGGCAAGTTCCACAAGATGGAGCCACAGGCGGCGGTCGAGCATGAGATGAAGCTGCGCCAACTCCCGATGGCTCGGCTCGGTCACCCGGAAGAAGTCGCCAACGTCATCGTCTTCCTCGCCTCGGACCTCGCCTCCTTCGTGACGTCGGCCGTCTGGGGCGTCGACGGCGGCAGCATCCGCGCGCTGTGAGATAGACCCATGAGAAAGCCCTGCATCATCTGCGTCGCCATCACCGGCTCGCTGCCCCGTAAGGAGAACAACCCTGCGGTGCCGATCACGGTAGAGGAGCAGGTCGAGAGCGCTCATGCGGCGGTGGAGGCGGGCGCCTCTATCATCCACGCCCATGTGAGGAACGACGACCAGACGCCCACCTCGGATCCCGAGAAGTTCGGCCGCCTACTCGAAGGGCTGCGCAAGCACGTCCCCGAAGCCATCGTCCAGCTCTCCACCGGCGGCCGCTCCGGCGCCGGTCGCGAGCGCGGCGGGATGATCGCGCTCAAGCCCGACATGGCGTCGCTCTCGGTGGGGTCGAACAACTTCCCCACCCGGGTCTATGAGAACAGCCCCGACCTCGTCGACTGGCTCGCCTCGGAGATGCTCGCCCACGGCGTGAAGCCCGAGATCGAGGCCTTCGACCTCAGCCACATCTTCCAGGCGGTGGCGATGCAGAAGGACGGTCGGCTCGCCGCGCCGGTCTACGTCCAGTTCGTCATGGGCGTGAAGAACGCCATGCCGGTGGATCGGGAGGTCTTCGACTTCTACACCCAGACCCTGAAGCGGCTGTCGCCGGAGTCCGAATGGTGCGGGGCCGGGATTGGGCCGAACCAGATCGTGCTCAACGAATGGTGCGTGGCGGCGGGCGGGCACGCCCGCACCGGGCTCGAGGACAACCTGCGCATCGACCGCAACACCCTCGCCCCCTCCAACGCCGCGCTGGTCCAGCGCGTCGTCGATCTCTGCGACAAGCACCAGCGCCCCGTCGCAACACCCGCTCAGGCACGCGCCCTCCTCAAGCTCCCTCAGACGGTGACCGCATGAAAAGCAAGGTTTACGGAACCGCCGGCGAGGCCCTCGACGGCCTGCTGACCGACGGCATGACCATCGCCGCCGGAGGCTTCGGCCTCTGCGGCATCCCCGAGCTCCTGATCGCGGCGATCCGCGGGGCGGGCGTGAAGGACCTCACCGTCGCCTCCAACAACGCCGGCGTCGACGATTTCGGCCTCGGCCTCCTGCTCCAGACCCGCCAGGTCCGCAAGATGATCTCGTCCTATGTCGGCGAGAATGCGGAGTTCATGCGCCAGTACCTCAGCGGCGAGCTGGAGCTGGAGTTCAACCCACAGGGCACGCTGGCCGAGCGGATGCGGGCGGGAGGCGCAGGGATCCCCGGCTTCTACACCCGCACCGGGGTGGGAACCGTCATCGCCGAGGGCAAGGAGCACAAGACCTTCCGCGGCGAGACCTATATCCTGGAGGAGGGCATCTTCGCCGATCTCTCCATCGTCAAGGCCTGGAAGGGCGACGCCCAGGGCAACCTCGTCTATCGAAAGACCGCGCGGAACTTCAATCCGAACGCCGCCACCTGCGGCAAGGTCTGCGTGGCCGAGGTCGAGGAGATCGTACCCGTCGGCAGCCTCGATCCCGACCACATCCACACGCCGGGCATCTTCGTCCATCGCATCGTCCAGGGTCCGCACGAGAAGCGAATCGAACAGCGCACTATGCGCGCGGCCTGAGGAGAACCGGAAATGCCCTGGGACCGCAACCAGATGGCCGCGCGCGCCGCGCAGGAGCTGAAGGACGGCATGTACGTCAACCTCGGGATCGGCATCCCGACCCTGGTGTCGAACTACATCCCCGAGGGCGTCGACGTGACGCTCCAGTCGGAGAACGGCATGCTCGGCATGGGCCCGTTCCCGACCGACGCCGAGCTCGACGCCGACCTGATCAACGCCGGCAAGCAGACGATCACCGAGCTCGACCGCACCTCCTACTTCTCCTCCGCCGACAGCTTCGCGATGATCCGCGGCGGCAAGATCGACATGGCGATCCTCGGCGCGATGGAGGTGTCCGAGAAAGGCGACCTCGCCAACTGGATGATCCCGAAGAAGCTCGTCAAGGGTATGGGCGGCGCGATGGATCTCGTCGCCGGGGTCAAGCGCGTCGTCGTGGTCATGGACCACGCCTCAAAGTACGGCGAGAGCAAGCTCCTCAAGGAGTGCACCCTGCCGCTGACGGGTCTCGGCGTCGTCGACCGGATCATCACCAACCTCGGGGTCTTCGACGTGATCGAGGGCGGGCTGAAGCTCGTCGAGCTCGCCGACGGCGTCACCGAGGAGGACATCCGGGCGGCAACGGAGGCAGCGTTGCTCTAAAGGGAGAAGTCCATGGTCGCCGCAGGGGGCTAACGTGGTCCCCGCTTGAGCGTCGGGATCAGCAAGACGCCGCCGCGAAGGATCAGCTTCGAGCACGATCACGAAGAATCACTTCATCCAGGAGATGGTCCTGGTTGGAGGTTGGTATCACCTAAACCGCGCTGCTCTCCAACCTGCGGCGAGAGCGGCAGTTTCGTCGCAGAACCAGCGTTCGCCGTCGGCCTCGTTGATCTTGGTGCGGGAGTACCAGGGGGACCATGGCGTGTGGTAGATCCGCTCGCCCTTGGTGCTGATGTTGCCCTTGATCGGGCACCCTGCGGGAGCGGCCTCGGTGGCTCGTTCCCAACGATCTGCCCGAAAATCCCACGGCGGCTCCGTCGCCGCCTGCCAGATGCCCAGACCCGCTGACCGGGCTTGGTCTTCAGTAGCGACATAGTCGTCGGAGTAGCGTCGGAACGCTCAAACCAGACCTGCCGCGACCAGAACTTCAGCGAGGTCGACGTCCCCCGCGGTACAGCGGGCGACAATCCTGCCGTAGGGATCGTGGTCCAGCGGCTCGCAGGTGACGTCCCCGCCAGCGCCTCCAGCCGTTCGGCAGCAGCCTCGTCGCAGCCCCATGTTCCGCCACGCGACTCGGTGCAGCGCTGGCCGAGTTCCGGTGCGTCGATCCCGTGAAGCCGGATCCGGATCGGTCCGATGACCAAGCCATCACCGTCGACGACTTCGGGCCGGCCGGTGATCGCGTCCGTGGTCGCGTGCGCCGGCATGGCGAGAACATTGGCCGCATCGGCCGACGCCGAAACGACGCGCCTCCAGGGGATCCCCCAGGGGCCGGTGCCACGGACGGTCGGCCCACCTTCCGCCCCGCGCGACGCCGATCGAATTGTCCGGACTTCGGCCCGCCAACGACACCGGCGCCGCCCGCCGCGGCCAATCTTGCCCTCGTCCCAGAACGAACCGGCAGGATTGCCCGACCATGACCCAGAACGCTCCCGCCCATCGACGCAGCCTTCCGCCCGGGCACGATCCGGTGCTGGTGAAGCTCGACGCGACGCTGGCGGGGTTCCGCGCTGCGGATGCGCGTGCCGATCCGGTCCTGGCCCGGCTCGATGCGGCGCTCGCGCGCTTTCGCCGGGAAGACGCCGAGCGTGCGGCCGCCGAGGGCAAGGCGGGGATCACCGACGGCGACGTGACAGCCATGCAGGAGCTCGTCGCCGACATCATGGTCGAGCGCGTGGTGCATGGTGACGAGCCCGAAGAGAAGCCGGCCGCCCCCGAATGGGAGCAGAAGCGCACCACGATGCTGGCGTTCCTTCAGGAGATGACGCAGTCCCGGGACGCCTTCCAGCGCATCAAGGACGACCGCATCATCCGCGCGATGGACGACTTCCGCGCCCACGCCGGCGGCGCCGCCCCGGCGCGGCTTCGCGAGGAATACAACGACGTCATGCAGCGACGCGGCCGCACCGTCGCCGAGTAGCCGCGCTCAGCGCTGCTCGTGCGCGTTGCGGCGGGCGCTGACCGAACGCTTCGGCGCGGGCTGCGCGACTGTCGACTTCTCGGAGAGCTTGGCCTGCGCCTCGGCGATCGCCGTGGCGAGCGACTTCGACCCGGATGCGCGCATGGCCGCGACCGCCCGGCGGCCGCTGTCGGACTCTCCGTCCAGCAGGGGATCGAGCGATCCGACAGGTCCGGGATTCTCGCTCCGCGTCCCGCCCGACGACCCGGCCGCAAGAGCGTCGGGAGCACGGCCCACAGTCACGGGAGCAGCCTCGCGCACGCCGACCGACTCCTTCCGCATCGAAGCCGTGAGCTTCGTCGCCCTGTCGACCACAGTGTCGCGGAAGGCACCGAGCCTGCCGCTCAGCCGCCCGAAGACCCCGCCGGCGCGCTCGTTGCCGATGGCGCTCGCGTCGTTGGACCTGCCCATCGTCGCCGCCGGCCGCATGTCGTCTGCGTGGATCCCGGATTGCTCGCGGCTCGCGTCGAGCGGCATGGCCCGCGACGATCGCTCCGATCCTTCATGACCGAGTCGAGCACGGGCGTCCTCACCCCGTGCCCGGGCGCCGCGATTCCGCGCCACTCGGCGCCGAGGCGTGTCGAGTCATCGATCCGGGTCTCCCTTTTCGCACCGCCGGCGAGCTTTGCGACGAGGCGAGAGCCGTTCACCCTGGTGTCGCTCAGGTCCATGCTGTTCAGCTCGAGCGAAAGGTTCGTCTCCTCGAGCGTCGCGCTGCGCATCACCCCTGACCCACTGACCTTGATGCTGCCGTGGACGCCGTCCATCCGGGCGTTGTCGGCGACGAACTTCCTGGCCTCGAGGCCGACCATACCCATCCGGGTCAGCCGGGCGCCGGCCATCGAGAGGGTCTCGATCGTCGCATAGTTCAGATCGCCTCCGACCAGGACGGCACGGTCGAAGTTCGCGGTCTTGCCGGAGA
>Ga0075163_10007076_pt1 | contig 14870 bp, 9 predicted proteins | sample JI1023141ADNA_FD_71478 | JGI IMG/M metagenome (GOLD analysis project Ga0075163, IMG submission 71478) | Wastewater effluent complex algal communities from Wisconsin, to seasonally profile nutrient transformation and Carbon sequestration -... | ecosystem: Engineered > WWTP > Effluent > Algae...
CAAGCCCAGGTGGAAGACGCGCGTCGCCAGCTCGCTTATACGAAGGTCGAAGCGCCGATCGCCGGTCGCCTCGGACTGCGCCAAGTCGATGCGGGCAACATGGTGCGGGCCGGCGACGCGAGTGGCATCGTGGTCATCACGCAAACCCGGCCGATTGCGGTCATGTTCACCATCCCCGAGATGGACCTGCAAAAAGTGGTCGAGCCGTTGAGGGCAGGAGAACAGCTCGCCGTCGAGGCGTGGGACCGTGGTGAGGGAGCGGTGCTCGCCGCCGGCGTGCTCCGCACCGTGGACAACCAAATCGATCTCGCGACGGGCACGCTGCGCCTGAAGGCCGAATTCGCGAATGCCGACGAACGCCTCTTTCCCAACCAGTTCGTGAATGTCCGCCTGCGCGTGCGGACGTTGAAGGGGCCCGTCGTGATCCCGGCAGCTTCGGTGCAGTTCGGTTCGCGTGGAACTTACGTCTACGTCGTCGATGCGGAAAACAAAGCCATGGTGCGCGACATCGTGCTGGGGCCGGCCGATGGTCAGAATCAGTCTGTCTCAAAAGGCCTGCAGCCCGGTGAACTCGTCGTGCTCGAAGGCGTCGATCGCCTGCGCGACGGCAAGCCGGTGACGCTCGTGGGCGATGAGCCCGCCAAATCGGCGGCGCCCCCGAAGGGCGACGCTTCCGGCAAGCGAAAGAAGAAGGAAAAATGAGCCCCTCTCGCGTTTTTATCCTTCGGCCAGTGGCGACCAGCCTGCTGATGGTCGCGCTGCTGCTCTCGGGCATCCTCGCCTACCGGCTATTGCCGGTCGCAGCGCTCCCGCAAGTGGAGTTTCCCACGATTCAGATCTTTACGTTTTACCCCGGAGCGAGTCCTGCGGTCACGGCTAGTTCGATCACCGCGCCGCTGGAGCGGCGGTTTGGGCAGATTCCGGGCGTGAACCAAATGTCGTCCGCCAGCTCCGGCGGCTCCTCCGTCATCACGCTCCAGTTCTCGCTCAAAGTCTCGATGGGCGTCGCGGAACAGGAAGTGCAGGCCGCCATCAATGCCGCGAGCAATCTCCTGCCCAACGACCTGCCGACGCCGCCGGTCTATCGCAAAGTCAACCCGGCCGATACGCCCATCCTCACGCTGGCGGTGACTTCGGGCAGCTTGCCGCTCCCCCAGGTGCATGATTTGGTGGATACACGCATCGCCCAAAAACTGGCGCAAATTCCCGGCGTCGGCATGGTGAGTCTCGCCGGCGGCCAGCGCCCCGCTGTGCGGGTGCAGATCAATCCCGGTGAGCTCGCTGCCCGCGGGCTCAGCCTCGCCGACGTGCGCACCGCGATCGGTGCGGCGAGCGTCAACGGCCCCAAGGGTAGTTTCGACGGCCCGCAACGCGCGATCCTCATGGATGCGAACGACCAACTGCGCTCCGTGGAGGAATACCGCAACCTGATCATCGCGTGGCGCGACGGTGCGCCGCTGCGCTTGGGCGATGTCGCGCGTATCGAGAACGCCGCCGAAGACCGGCGACTCGCCGCGTGGACCGACAAGTTGCCCGCGGTGCTCATCAACGTGCAGCGCCAGCCCGGCGCCAATGTCATCGAGGTGGTCGACCGCGTGCAGGCGCTGTTGCCCCAACTATCCGCCAGCCTGCCGGCGGCCGTCGATGTGGCGGTGCTCACCGATCGGACCCAGAGCATCCGCGCGTCCGTGCGATCGGTGCAGCATGAGCTCATCTTCGCCGTAGCGCTGGTCGTGCTCGTGACGTTCCTATTTTTGCGCAACGTCGCGGCCACGATCATCCCCAGTATTGCGGTGCCGCTTTCGCTGATCGGCACGTTTGGCGTAATGTATCTCGCAGGCTACTCGCTCAATATTCTCACGCTGATGGCGCTGACGGTGGCGACCGGCTTCGTGGTCGACGACGCCATCGTCATGCTCGAAAATATCGCGCGTTACCGCGAAGAAGGGGCGCCACCGCTGGAGGCGGCGCTCAAGGGGGCATCGCAGATCGGCTTCACGCTGGTCTCGCTCACGCTGTCGCTGATCGCGGTGCTGATCCCACTGCTCTTCATGGGCGACGTCGTGGGCCGGCTGTTTCACGAGTTCGCCATCACGTTGGCCGTTTCGATTCTGATTTCTCTGGTGGTGTCGCTAACGCTCACGCCGATGATGTGTGCGCGCATGTTGCCGGAGCCCGCAGCGCATCACGACGCTAAGCCCGGTTTTCTTGATGCGGTAATCGCGCGCTACGGTCGCTGGCTCGATTGGGTGCTGCTGCACCAGCGCGCGACCTTGCTTGTGACGCTCGGCACGCTGGCTCTCACGGTGGTGCTCTATCTGCTCGTGCCGAAAGGCTTCTTTCCGGTGCAGGACAACGCCGCGATTCAGGCCGTAACAGAGGCGCCCCAGTCGATCTCTTTTGCCGCGATGGCGGAACGGCAACAAGCCCTCGCCGCCAAGATCCTCGAGGACCCTGCCGTATCCAGTTTATCCTCCTTCATCGGCGTCGACGGCACCAATGCCACGCTCAATAGCGGGCGAATGCTGATCAACCTGAAGCCCCACGGCCAGCGCAGCGATTCGGCGCTCCAGATTATCGAGCGGCTGCGCACCCAGGCACTCGCAGTCACCGGCATTTCGCTCTATCTGCAGCCCGTGCAAGAGCTGACGATCGAGGACCGCGTGAGCCGCACGCAGTTTCAGTTTACGCTCACGAGCCCCGACGAGAATTTGCTCCACGCCTGGGTGCCGAAGCTGATCGAACGTTTGCAAGAACTGCCGGCGCTCGCCGATGTGGCGAGCGATCTTCAGGACGAGGGGCTCCAGGCATTTCTCGAAATCGACCGCGACGCCGCGAGCCGCCTCGGCGTGAGTATTTCCGATATCGACGACGCGCTCTACAGCGCCTTCGGTCAGCGACAGATTTCCACGCTCTTCACGCAGGCGAGCCAATACCGCGTGGTGCTCGAGGTGGATCCGCGCCTCGCGGCCGGACCCGAGGCGCTTACGACGCTCTTCGTGCGCACCCGCGGCGGGCGCCCGGTGCCTCTGTCAAGTATCGCGCGGGTGAGCGAGCGACCCACGACACTGCTCATTAATCACGTCGGGCAATTTCCCGCGGTCACGATTTCCTTCAACCTCGGCAAAGGTGCTTCGCTGGGCGACGCGGTCTCGGCGATTGAGCGGACCAATCAGGAACTCGGCGTGCCGCCGGCGATCGAGATGCGGTTCCAGGGTGCGGCGAACGCCTTTCGCGCGTCGCTTTCGAGCACGTTGCTCCTCGTGTTGGCGGCCGTCGTCACGATGTATATCGTGCTCGGGATTCTCTACGAGAGCGTGATTCACCCGATCACGATTCTCTCGACGCTGCCCTCCGCGACCGTGGGCGCGCTGCTCGCACTGTGGATCACCGGACGGCCGCTCGATATGATCGCCATCATCGGGGTGATTCTGCTGATCGGACTTGTGAAGAAAAACGGTATCATGATGGTGGATTTCGCACTCGAAGCGACCCGGCGCCAAGGGCTCACGCCGGTGGAGGCGATCAAACAGGCGGCGCTCCTCCGGTTTCGGCCGATTTTGATGACCACGCTCGCCGCATTGTTCGGCGCACTCCCGCTCATGCTGTCGACCGGCTCCGGGGCGGAACTGCGCCAACCGCTCGGACTCGTCATGGTGGGCGGTTTGCTCGTGAGCCAGGTGCTCACGCTCTTCACGACACCGGTGGTCTACCTCTTCTTTGACCGCCTCGCGCAACGTGCGAAAGCGCGGCGCACACTGGTTCCCGCGTTGGCACCGGGCACAGTTAAAGGCCTTTCGGGATGAATCTCTCCCGTCCATTTGTCCGACGTCCCATCGCGAGCGCATTGATCGCCGTGGCGATCGTGCTTGCTGGAGCGCTCGCCTACAGACTCCTGCCGGTCGCACCGCTGCCACAGGTCGACTTTCCAACGATCCGCGTGAGTGCCTCCTTGCCCGGTGCGAGTCCGGAGACGATTGCGACGAGCGTCGCCGCCCCGCTTGAACGCGCGCTCGGCAGCATCGCCGGCGTAACCGCGATCACCGCCGATTGCCGTCAAGGCTCGGTCAGCATCACGTTGGAATTTGTTTTCAAGCGGGACATCGATGCCGCCGCCCGCGACGTGCAGGCCGCGATCAACGCGGCGCGTGGACAGCTTCCCGCCGGCATGCCGGGCAATCCCACTTACCGGAAATCGAATCCGTCCCAAGCGCCCATCATGGCGCTCGCGTTGAGTTCGCCGAATTTGGCGCCGGGGGCACTCTACGATATCGCGGCCACAGTCCTCGCGCAGAAAATTTCCCAGATCCAAGGTGTCGGCGAAGTATCGGTCGGCGGAAGCTCGTTGCCGGCAGTGCGCGTGCAGCTCAACCCACACGCGTTGTCCCATCATGGAATAGCCCTCGACGAAGTGCGCCGGGCAATTTCGTCGGCCAACTCGATTCGTCCGCGCGGCAGCGTGGAGGCCGACGGCCAGCAATGGCAGGTGCAGATCAGCGACCAGCTCCGTCGCGCCGAGGAATATTTGCCGCTGATCATCCGCTATCGGGATGGCGCGCCGGTGCGCTTGGGCGATGTGGCCAAAGTGACCGACTCCGTCGAAGATCGCTACAGCAACGGATTTCACAACGACCGGCCAGCGGTCCTCCTCATGATCAGCCGTCAGCCGGGCGCGAACATCATCGCGACGATCGACGCGATTTCCGCGCAGTTGCCGGGGCTGCGTGCGCTGCTACCGGCCGATGCCGACCTCGCGGTCGTCATGGATCGTTCGCCGGGTATACGCGCGACGCTGCGCGAATCCGAACGCACACTGCTCATTTCCGCCGGGCTCGTCATGCTCGTGGTATTTCTTTTTCTGGGCAGCGCCCGCGCGGCGTTGATACCGAGCTTGGCGATCCCCGTGTCTCTGATCGGCACGTTCGGGGTGATGTATCTTTACGGATTCTCGCTGAACAATCTCTCGCTCATGGCGCTCATCGTGGCGGCCGGCCTGGTGGTCGACGACGCCATCGTCGTGCTTGAGAATATTTCGCGGCACATCGAGCGCGGGCTTTCACCTTTTCGCGCGGCGATGCGCGGCTCTGCCGAAGTGGGGTTCACGCTCCTCGCGATGAACCTCTCGTTGGTTGCGGTCTTCATCTCGATTCTGTTTATGGGCGGATTGGTCGAGCGACTTTTCCGGGAGTTTTCGATTACGCTGGCCGCCGCCATGCTCCTCTCGCTCGCGGTCTCGCTGACGCTGACACCTAGCCTCTGCTCGCGATGGCTGGTGAGGAAGGACGCGCAGCCGACAGGACCGCTCCGCAGGACAACGGAGCGGGCGTTTGAAGCGGTTCGAGGAATCTACGCCAAGTCGCTGAGCTGGGTCCTCCGTCATGCGACGCTCACTCTCATTACGCTGGCCGGCACGATCGCGCTCAACGTTTCACTCTACATTAAAATCCCCAAGGGATTTTTGCCCTCTCAGGACACGGGCCAATTGTCCGGATTCGCGCGGGGCGACGACGCGTTTTCCTACCGCGTCATGCAGCCGAAGATCGAAATCTATCGTCGCGTGATCATGGCCGATCCGGCCGTGCAGGACGTGATCGGCACTTCGGGCGGCTCGTCCGGTCTGAGCAACGCCCGCATGATGGTCAGGCTAAAGCCGCTCGCCGAGCGCGGGGTTTCCGCCAGCGATGTCGTCAATCGCCTGCGGCTCGCCGCGCCGCCCGTCGCAGGGGGGATGCTCTGGATGGGTGTATCTCAGGATATGGATACGCCGCGCATGTCAGATGCGGGCTCCTATGACCTCTCGCTGATGAGTGCGGATCTCTCGCTCCTGCGCCTGTGGACGCCCAAAATTGCGGCGGCCTTGCAGGATCTCCCGGAACTCACCGACGTCGAAACGCCGTCGGACGGCGGCACGCAGCAGGTGAGCCTCCACATCGACCGCGAGGCGGCGCGTCGCCTCGGCGTCGACATGCAAATGGTCGCTCAGGTGCTCAACAGTTCGTTTAGCCAGCGACAGGTCGCGACGCTCTATGACCGCTTGAACCAATATCGCGTCATCATGGAGTTGGAGCCGCAATTTACATCGGACCCGGCGGTGCTGGACCAGGTGCAGGTGATCGGTGCGGACGGCGAGCGGGTGCCGCTGTCAGCCTTTACCCGATACGACTATTCGCTCGTGGACGACCGAGTGCGCCACCGAAATCAGTTTGCCGCCGAAAACGTCGGTTTCGCACTGGCTCCGGATATTTCGCTGGAAGAAGGTTTAGCCGCCATCGATCGGGCACTCGCGAAAATCATGGTGCCGACGGAGATTCAGGCGCGCCTATCGGGAAGTGCCCAGACTTTCCAAAAGAGTCTGCAAAACCAACCGTTGCTCATCCTCGGCGTCCTCGTAGCCGTTTATCTCGTGTTGGGAGTGCTCTATGAGAGCCTCGTGCACCCGTTGACGATCCTGTCGACGCTGCCCTCGGCGGGCCTCGGGGCGCTGCTGGCGTTGAGACTGACGGGCACGGAGTTTTCCCTGATCGCGCTACTCGGCTTGTTTTTGCTGATCGGCATTGTGATGAAGAACGCCATTCTGATGATAGACTTCGCCATCGCGACGGAACGCAAAGACGGCGTTGCACCGCGGGAGGCGATTTACCAAGCGGCGCTGTTACGGCTGCGACCGATCATGATGACCAACATTGCGGCGCTGTTGGGCGCCTTGCCCCTCGTGCTGGCGACCGGAGAGGGCGTTGAAATGCGCCGCCCCCTCGGTCTCGCCATCGTGGGAGGATTGGCGGTGAGCCAGCTTTTGACCCTGTATTCGGTGCCGGTCGTATACCTCTGGCTAGATCGTATGCGGAGTGCCGTGATGCGCCGCTGGAGCCAATCTTTTCGTCCTGCGCAGCCGATTTCCGGAGGGCTGCCAAGTGGTGGAAACGAGGCGAGGGGAGCAGGGCGGTAGAGGTTACTTGGTGTCGACCGGAAGGTCTTGTTCGGGGGCGCGGCCATAGAGCTCGGCCAACTGGCGGAGATAGGCCGCCGTTCCGCTCTGGAGCGCACTCAGTTGCTCAGGACGGTAGCGCCACGTCCAATTGCCCTGACTCTTGCCCGGAGTGTTAAAGCGGGCCGCAGAATCGAGGCTGAACAAATCCTGCATGGGAATCACCGCGAGGTTGGCGACTGACGCATACGAGGAACGAATGAAATCCCAGCCGACTTCTTGTCCGCTCACGCGAAAATAGCGGCGGACATGATCGCGGGCTTTTTCACCCGCGTTCGCATACCAGCCTAGGGTCGTATCGTTGTCGTGGGTGCCCGGATAGATGACGCTGTTGGTATGATGATTGTGGGGCAGGTAGAGGTTTTTGGCGTCGCCGCCGAACGCGAATTGCAGAATGGCCATACCTGGCAGGCCAGTCGCTTCGCGCAGCTTGACCACAGACGGCGAAAGCTCGCCGAGATCTTCCGCGATGAGTTTTGCGTCGGGCATCTCAGCCAATACCTTTTGAAAGAAATCAATTCCTGGGCCCCGCTCCCAACGGCCGACCCGCGCGGTAGGCGCGCCGGCAGGAATGGACCAATATGAATCGAACCCGCGAAAGTGGTCGATTCGCACGATGTCGCACATCGCGAAATTGGCGCGAAGTCGACGGAGCCACCAAGCATAGCCGTCCGCCGCGTGAGCCGACCAATCATAGAGGGGATTGCCCCAAAGTTGGCCATCCGCAGAAAAGTAGTCGGGCGGGACGCCAGCAACTGCTGTCGGGCGGCTGGTTTTCGGGTCGAGTTGGAAGAGTTCGGGATTGGCCCAGACGTCAGCGCTATCCAGAGCCGTGAAGATCGGGGCATCACCGATGATCTCAATTCCTAGCTGAGACGCCCTGGTGCGAATCTCGGCCCATTGTCCGAAAAAGAGATATTGGATAAATTCGTAAGCTTCCGCTCGTGATTCGAGCTGTTTAAGCAACGGAGATTTCTGGGCTCCTGCAAGGGAGCGGATTGCCACAGGCCATTCCCACCAGGGCTGGCCGGAAAAATGGTCTTTGAGGGCGGAGAAAAGCGCGAACGGACGCAGCCAATCCGCGTGCATTTCGCGAAACGCGGCAAAGTCACCGTATGGAAGTGTTGTGGATTGTTGGCGGCACCAATTTTCGTGAGCCAGAAAGAGAAGGGGGCGCTTAATCTGATAGAGGGCGCCGTAGTCCACGTTGGACTGGTTGAGGGCGCGCAGGCTATGGAGGGACGCCTCGGAAAGAAGCCCAGCGCTAACCAATGGGCTCGGGTCGATGAGATAGGGGTTGCCCGCGAAGGAGGAGAAGCACTGGTAAGGCGAATCGCCGTAGCCCGTTGGTCCGAGCGGGCAGAGTTGCCAGTAGCGGATACCAGCGGACTTGAGAAACTCCAAAAATGAATTCGCAGCCTGGTCAAAGGCTCCGACACCAAACGTGCTGGGAAGGGAAGTAGGATGGAGAAGAACGCCAACCGAGCGTTGCTTCAACCAAGTGAAGAGTGGTGGCGCAGAAGAGATAATTGTGACGATTACTTAGTTTACATAATGTCCATTGTGCGGAATTGCATCATGGAAATTAAGCCAAGAAACGTGCTCAAAATGCAGCCGTTTACATTGCGGCCAATGAGAAAAACACCCAGCAGTGCAATTCTGGCGCGCCAACTATTCCTTTAAGCGCTTCTGGAACGCCGCCTTGGTCAATCCGAGAGCTTTGGCAGCCAAACCCGCGTCATCGTTTGACGCTGCCAGCGCCCGGGTGGCTATCTCGCGCATGATTCTTTGTTCCGTCTGGGCACCCGCCTTGGAAAGTTCGTGGAAAATAAAGTCGAAGGCTTGCTCCAATGTGAGCGCCACGGTTGTCGGTTCGGCCGCGATGCGCTCAGCTACAACCTTCGCGGTGGCCAACGCCACGTTCTCCGCGTTGGCGATGCGCGTGTGGTCAAACGGCGCTTCGCTCGAATTAGTGCCGAGTGCCGCGACCGTTGGCTCGACCCCGACTGCGCCGCGGATCTCTGCCGGCAAATCCTTCACCAGAATCGTGTCGCCCTGCGTGATGACAGCACTGCGGTAAATCACGTTCTCCAATTCACGCACATTACCGGGCCATTTGTGTCGGGTAAGCACCGCCATCGCTTCCGGCGATACCTTCGCGACGCGGGCCTTGCGCTGTTTGACCAAGTTCTGGAGACAAAAGTCTACGATTTGGGGCACATCGTCGCCACGTTCGCGCAACGGAGGCATGCGGATCCGCACGACATTCAGCCGATAATAAAGATCCTCGCGGAAGGTTTTCGCCTTCACCATCTCCTCAAGATCCTTGTTTGTGGCCGCGATGATACGCACATCGACTTTGATCGTCTCAGTGCCGCCTACTCGTTGGATTTCCCCTTGCTGCAAAACGCGCAAAATTTTCGTTTGGGTGGCGAGCGCCATGTCCCCGATTTCATCGAGAAAAATGGTGCCCTTGTCGCATAATTCGAACTTACCGAGGCGCTGCACGGTCGCACCGGTGAACGAACCTTTTTCGTGACCGAACAGCTCGCTCTCGATCAAATTGTCCGGGATCGCCGCGCAATTCACCGCGATGAACGGCTTGGCCGCGCGGTGGCTGTGTTTCCAGATTGAGCGGGCGACCAATTCCTTCCCGGTCCCGCTTTCTCCGGTGATCATCACCGTCACGTCGCTGGCGGTCACCTGCCCGATTACCTTGAAAACGTCCTGCATCACCGGCGAGCTTCCCACGATACCTTCGCGATAATCGTCGGCATTGATAGTCGGTTTGTATTCGCCCACCGAGCGCATGTCGGCGTGTGTTTTGAGCGCGTTTTCCGCCAGCGTTAACACCTTGGCCGGATCAAAGGGCTTCATCACGTAGTCGAAGGCTCCGTATTTCATCGCCTCGATGGCCGTCTGTGCCGTGCCAAACGCCGTCATTAACACCACCAGCTGCTTGGGGTTGGCCGAACGAATATGCTGGAGCGCTTCGATGCCACCCATGCCGCCCATGCGCACGTCGAGGAAAACCAAGTCAGGCGGCGGCCCTTTCTTCACAATGGCGATGCCCTGTTCGCCGCTCGCGGCCTCGGTCACGACGTATTTTCGCGAGCTTAACACGCGTGAAAGGGAGTAACGGATCTCGGTATCGTCGTCGATGACGAGGATGGTGGGCGGTTTGTGGGCGAATTCAGACATGGATTAGATCCGCAGAGTCGGGCGCCAAGCCTACGAAGGCGCTGGCGATTTCCGCAGGCGCGCCTTTGTTAGGCGCCATGCTCGGTTGGTCAATGAACCTTTTCCGCATCCGGGGTATCCAACTCCAGTTGCACTTCACGTTTTTCCTGCTGCTCGCCGTCGTCGCGTGGGATGGCTGGTCCGACAGCCAATGGCCCGGGTTGCTGTGGAGCGTGGCGACCATCCTCGCGTTTTTTACCTGCGTCGTGCTTCACGAACTGGGCCACTCTCTGACTGCAATACGCTTTGGAATTGGAGTCCGCAGAATTCTGCTGATGCCAATCGGCGGTATGGCCGAATTCGATGAAATTCCCCGCCAGCCGCGTCAGGAGTTTCTCATGACGATCGCGGGACCCGCGGTAAACTTCGTGATCGCCGGCGTCCTCTGGTCGATTTTCGGTTGGCCCGAGAACGACTACCCGGCCGACGCCACTGGGTTTGCGCACCTTTTGCTGCACTGGAATTTGCTCATGGGCTGCTTCAACCTGTTGCCCGCGTTTCCGATGGACGGTGGTCGTATTCTGCGCTCGCTGTTGGCCACCCGACTTCCCTACGCGGTGGCGACGTTTTGGGCCGCCACCGTGGGCAAGATTTTGTGTGTGCTCGGGTTCGTAGCGGCCTTGTTTGTGCCCACTTGGCTTCACCCGGACGAAGGTCCGCTCTACATGGCGGCGGTGTTGTTCGCGTTCATCTTTGTGGCGGGCGAAATCGAGTATCGCGCCGCCAAACGACGGGAACGGGACGAAGCCCATTGGAAGAACGTGCTTGAGCGCCTGCACCGCCCTGCCCCGCCGCCGGTCGTCCTCGACGAACCTTCCGCGATTGTCCCGCGCGAAGGCTAAAATAGAGAAGGCCGCCTGTTACGGCGGCCTTCAAAATGGTGGACCCTAGGAGGCTCGAACTCCTGACCTCCTCAATGCCATTGAGGCGCTCTACCAACTGAGCTAAGAGCCCATTCTCGCGTGAACGAGAGCGGAGGAAAATCAAAGTTCCGCGCGTGAAAGCAAGGACTTTTTCAACCCCCGTCCAAATCCTTTGTGCGGAACCGCGTTGTTTGCACCGAGCTCTTCCCATCCGGCCGTGCAGGCATGCGCACACGCGCAAACGCGTCCAACACGGCACGATCAAATTCGGCACTGCCCGACGAACTGATGATTTTGACTGCGCTCAGCGAGCCATCGGCCCCGAGACGAAACTCCGCTTCAGCGACGAGCGCGTCGCTCAGCCCTGGCGGCTTGTCGAGCGCCTTGAAGAGTCGCTCTCGGAGCATCGCGAAATAGGCATCGAGCACAGGGCCATCGCCACGCGTCAAAGCCTTGCCCCCTGCCCCGCCGTCTTTGTTAGCGGTCGAACCACCCAGCACGCCCGTCGCGATACCCACAGCGTCAACCTGCGGCGCCTTCGCCGCTGCGGCTTGGGCGGCTGCCTTCGCCTGCTCTTGGCGTTCTTTATCAAGGCGCTTTTTTTCGGCTGCCTTTTCTCGGGCGACCTGCTGCTTGATTTTCGATTCCGCCTTGATCGCTTCCCAACGCATTTGCTCGGCGATGGTCTTTGTCTTCGTTGAGGCAGTCTTGGTCGGCGGCGCTTTGGACGGCTCCTTTTTCACGACTTCCGGAGGAGGCGTGGGTGTTGGTTTCGGCGCAGGCGGAGTGGGTGGCGTCGGGACGACCGGAACAGGCTCAGGTTGTGGCTCGGGTTGAGTGATTGCTGGCTTCACGGGCTCCACTTTCGGAGTCGGTGGCGTTGGCAACGTCAGCTTGATCCCGGTGGGTGAGCCCAACTTAGGCGCTTCCGTCGCCGCGAAATTATCGCCTTCGCCCGCGACCAATTCGAAAACTTTGGTTTCGGGCTTCGTCTGGTAGCTCGCCGAATACCCCGCCAGGAACAACACCGCGACCACCAATCCGTGCAGGATCAGCGAGGTGAAAAACGCGGCTGGCATTCGTTCGGACATATTTTCAGCAGCGAAAATGTTGAGCGTTGCACCGGGGCCTCAGGGCGCGACTTGGGTGTCGATGGTAAACCGATACAGTTTATTCTTCTTCATCTCGTCCATGACGGAGATCCAATGCTGGGCGGTCGACTTCGCGTCGACGCGCACGCGGATCACCGGAGGTTTGGGCAAGTTGCCCAGCGTCGCAAACTCCCGCGAGAGCTGGGCCAACGTCAGCCGGCGCCCGTCGAGGCTACAGGTGCCGTCCGGCAGAATCGTGATGCTTTGAAACTTGTCGTCCGGGTCCGCCTTGGTTTGCAGGCTTTTCGACTCGACTGGCAAGTTCACCGGCAGCGTTTGCTCCTGTTTCGAGACCGTGGCTACTACCATAAAAATGATCAGCAGCATGAACCCGAGATCGATCAGGTTGGTAACGTTGAGGTCGGCGATCGGTTGCGAGGACCGCTGACGGCGAAAATTTCGGGCCATGGCGAGCGACGCTTACGGAGATTCGAGTTCGAGGCGGTCCGCCAACGAACTCGCGTAGTTTTCGATTTCGGTGATCATCGTCCGGGTGCTGCCCAACAGGAGATTATAGCCGAATACCGACGGAATCGCGACCACGAGACCGGCGATCGTCGCGAGCATCGCTCCGGAGACACCGGGGGCAAGTTGCTGGATCCCTGCGGTCTGCTGCGTGGCGACTGCGCTGAAGGCTTCCATCACGCCCCATACCGTCCCGAGCAAACCGATGAACGGCGCGCCGGACACAATCGACGCGAGAAAAATCATACTCGATTCGTAGCGCAGCGTCTGCCGGGCGATCGCGCGCTGGATGGCATTTTCCGCGTGTTCGAGCCGCGCCCGCGAATTCTCGATCCCCTGCTCCTTGGCGATCGCCGCGGCTCGCCAGTAGCTCTCGATCGCCTCCGCGAGCAGATCGGCATACGGAATCGAGCGTTTGTTGCGAAACGACTCGGGCAAATCGAGGAGCGTTTTTTGATCCCGCAGATGCGCTTCAAAGCTGTGGTTCAGCAGGCGCAGGCGCTTCAACTCAAAGTGCTTTCCGAACATAATCGTCCACGCGATGAGGCTGAAGACCGCGAGCCCGATCACGATGATCTTGTCGACCAAGCCGCAGCGTTCGAAAATTTCGATGATGTTGGCTGAAGCGAGAACGGGCAAAGGCGAGAGCAGCGCGAGCATAGGGTGGTGAGTGCGGGAAGAGTTGGCGGGTTTGAGCAAGGCCTTCAACGGAAATTCCCGCTGAGTTGTTCACCGTAGGTTGCGGTCGAAAAATTCGCCACCCGACGAATCTGTTTGCCGCCATCCGCCCACGATTTTCTGCTGCTCGTCACCTCTTCAAACTATGTTCCGTCAACGCGCCCTCCAAGAACTCCAAGCCAAACGCGCCCTCCTTGGCGCCAAGTCCGCCCTCGTCGGTTTCGACGGCTTCGTGGACACGATCGTGACTCCCGTGGGGCTGCGCCGCGGTCAGGGAGAAAACTTTACCCCGATCGAAACGCTCACCGAGTTTGGCCAACGCATTGTCGGCGCCGCCGGCAAGAGCACCAATATCGAGCTTTACCCGCGGATGGACAAACTCGGCGGCAACGGCCCGATCATGGCCAACGCCCTGTTGGCCACGGGTGCGCAGGTCACCTACATTGGCGCTCTCGGCCAACCCCAGGTGCACCCCGTATTTGCCGGCCTCGCTTCGAAAGCCCGCGCTTTTTCCATCTGTGACGCCGCCCACACCACCGCGGTCGAGTGCAACGACGGCAAGATCATGCTCGGCCAGATGAAGTGTCTCGACGAGATCACCTACGATCGCATCTGCGCAGTGATGGGCGAAAGCGCCTTCCACGCCGAGCTCGCGAAGTCGGACCTCGTTTCACTCATCAACTGGACGATGGTGCCGAACATGACCGCGATCCTCGTCGAACTCGTCGAGCGCGTCCTTCCCAAGCTTCCGGCCCACGATTGCATTTACTTCTTCGACCTCTGCGACCCCGAGAAGCGTTCGGTCGAGGATCTGCGGGCTGCGCTCGCCGCCATGGCCAAGTTCGCGAAGTTCGGCCTCGTGACGCTCGGCCTCAATCTCAAGGAAGCCCAACAGGTCTACGCCGCGCTCGGCTTCGCCGCCGTCGGTGAGGACGAGGCCAGCTTGCGCAAGATGGCGACCGATATCCGCGCAAAGCTCGCGATCACCACCGTCGTCGTGCACCCCCGCGAGTGCGCCGCTTGCGCCACCGTCGACGGCAACTGGTGCGTCCCCGGGCCCTACACCACCAAGCCGCTCATCACCACCGGCGCGGGCGACCACTTCAACGCTGGTTTCTCCACGGGCCAGCTCCTCGGCCTCTCTCCCGAAGCCTGCCTCGCACTCGGCGTTTCGACCAGCGGCCACTACGTCCGGACGGCGCAGAGCCCGTCGCTCACCGACCTAGAAACCTTCCTCGCCAACTGGCGCTGATCCACGCACCTTTTCCCCATGCCTCTGAAACAAAAATCCTCTGGCCGCCTCATCTCGTTCGAAGGCTCCGAGGGCTCCGGCAAATCTACGCAGATTGCCCGCCTCGCGGCGCACTTTCAGAAAACGCACCGCGAGGTCGTCACGACGCGGGAGCCCGGCGGCACCGAAATCGGCGAACAGATCCGCAATATCATCGTCCACAATTCCAAGGGCGACGAGATGTGCGCCGAGACCGA